>JAEEGL012669669.1_pt1 | contig 14341 bp, 14 predicted proteins | sample 9134231 | NCBI WGS metagenome assembly JAEEGL01 (sample SAMN16246548, study PRJNA631951) | gut metagenome | biome: gut microbiome; feature: rumen; material: fiber-attached | host: Bos | place: Iran: Karaj | collected 2018-10
AAAGCCTGAGGACGGTTGGACCTGCCCCACCTGCGGCAAGGTCAACAAGGGCAAGTTCTGCACCGAGTGCGGCACGAAGAAGCCCGCCGGCGAGCCGCTGTACAAGTGCGACAAGTGCGGCTGGGAGCCGGAGGATCCGCATCATCCGCCGAAGTTCTGCCCCCAGTGCGGCGACCCCTTTGACGACAAGGATATCCAGTAACTGCAACGGAACACCACCCGCACACGGCGGCGCAGACGCGCCGCCGTGTGCGGCACCATCAACCTGCCGTCGGTCAGCCCGACCGGCAAGGAGGAACCGACATGGCAACGCAAATCACCAACTATCAATGCCCGGCCTGTACCGGACCGCTGCACTTCGTCGGCGCATCCGGGCGGCTGGAATGCGACTACTGCGGCAGCACCTTCTCCGTGGAGGAGATCGAACAGCTCTACGCCGACAAGGAGGAGGCCTCTGTCCAGGCGGCGGAGCAGCAGGCGGCGCAGCAGCCGAGCACCGAGCACGACCAGGGCGAGTGGGACCTGACCGGCAGTGACGACTGGGGCCCCGGCGAGGGGATGCGGGCCTACAACTGCCCGTCCTGCGGCGCGGAGCTGATCTGCGACGAGACCACCGCCGCCACCAGCTGCCCCTACTGCGGCAACCCGTCCATCGTGCCGGGGCAGTTCGTCGGCGTGCTGCGCCCGGACTGCATCATCCCCTTCAAGGTGGAAAAGAACGCGGCCATCGCCGCGCTGAAGCAGTTTTACCACAAGAAGCGCCTGCTGCCCCGGGCCTTCACCACCGACAACCACCTGCAGGAGATCCAGGGGATCTACGTTCCCTTCTGGCTTTTCGACGGCAGCGGCGACGTGGACGTGAGCTATCATGCCACCCGCAGCCACACCCGCGTCAGCGGCAACTACCGCATCACGACCACCGAGCACTTCAATGTGCAGCGGGCCGGTGTGGTAGCGTTTGAAAAGCTGCCGGTGGACGCCTCCAGCAAGATGCCCGACGCATATATGGACTCCATCGAGCCCTTTGACTACAGCGAGCTGAAGGACTTCTCCACGGCGTATCTGCCGGGCTACCTGGCCGACAAGTACGACGTGAGCCAGGACGACTGCGCCGTGCGCGCGGACCGGCGCTGCCGCAGCAGCTGCCTGACCGCCATGCGCAACACCGTCTCCGGCTATGAGACCGTCACCGCCACCGGCTCCAACGTGGCACTCCGCCGGGAGAAGGTGCGCTACGCCCTGCTGCCGGTCTGGCTGCTGCACACCAAATGGAACGGCGAGGATTATCTCTTCTCCGTCAACGGGCAGACCGGCAAGCTGACCGGCAACCTCCCTGTCTCCAAGGGCCGGTTCTGGGCCTGGTTCGCCGGGATCTTCGCGCCGCTGGCCGCGATTCTCGCGGTGCTGCTGTTAGCGATATAAGGAGGCGGGCGGAATGAAACGAATCGCATCTCTGCTCTGCCTGGCCCTGCTGCTGGGCCTGCTGCTGGTACCCGCGGCGGCGGACGACACCCTGGGCTATGTGACCGACGCCGCCGGGCTGCTGACCTCCGAGGAGGCGGCGACCCTGAGCCGCAGCGCGGAGGGCATCTCCGAGCAATACGGCTGCGGCGTGTACATCGTCACGGTGGACCGCTTCCAGAACTATGAGGACGTCTCCGTCATCTACGACTTTGCCACCACCATCTTCAACCGCTACGGCATGGGCCTGGGAACGGACCGGAACGGCGTGCTGCTGGTGCTGAGCATGGACGAGCGGGACTATTCCCTGATCGCCCACGGCGACATCGGCAACAGCGCCTTCACCGACTATGGCAAGGAGGTCCTCTGTGACCGCTTCCTGCCCTATTTCGCCAACAACAACTGGTTCGGCGGCTTCACGGCCTACGTCAACGGCTGCGGGGAGTTCCTGCGGCAGGAGGCCGCCGGGACGCCGGTGGATGTGGCCGGCGGCAGCGGCGGCGGGCGGAACATCGGCGTGCGGCTGCTGATCGTGCTGCTGGTGCCCGCGCTGATCGCGGCGGTCGTCTGCCTGTCGATGCGCAGCAAGATGAAGACCGCCGTCGAACAGACCGACGCCGACCGCTACATCCCGGACCACGGCATCGCGGTGCAGGTCTCCACCGATCAGTTCTCCCACGTCACGGAGACCCGGACCAAGATCAACACAGAGACCCGCTCCGGCGGGCACGGCGGCACCTCCGTGGGCGCCGGCGGCTTCTCCGGCCGCAGCGGCAAGTTCTGAGGCAAACGACAACGCGGCCCGCGTCCGGATTCCCGGACGCGGGCTGCGGTTTTGATTTGCTTACGCGCTCTGACGGGGGACCGCCACGCTGTACTTCCGGCTGAAGTAATCGTAGTAATCGGCGTATTCGCCGCCGTCGGCGTCGCGCACCTGGCGCAGATAGGCGTGGATATCCATGTCGTCGTGGGCCATCTCCAGCAGGCAGCCGGCAATGTTGGAGCAGTGGTCGCTGACGCGCTCCAGATTGGTCAGCAGATCCGAAAGGACAAAGCCCATCTCGATGGTGCACTCCCCGCGCTGAAGCCGGTCGATATGGGTGCGCTTGAGCGTATCCTTAAGGCCGTCCACCACCTGCTCCAGCGGCTCAACCATGACGGCCTTCTGCAGGTCGGAGTCGCGGAAGGACTCCACCGACAGGGTCAGGATCTCCGAGACCGCCTGGTACATGATATTCAGCTCCCGCTTGGCCTCGGCGGAGAATTGCAGTTTTTTGTCGTGGACTTCCTCGGCGGAGCTGAGGATATTGATCGAGTGGTCGCTGATGCGCTCAAAGTCACCGATCATGTGCAGCAGGCGGTTGGCCTCGGCGCTGTCGCTCTCGCTCATGGGGCGGGCGGAGAGCTTGACCAGGTAGGTGCCCAGCTGGTCTTCATAATCGTCGGCCATCTGCTCCAACTCACGGATCTGCGCGTCCGCGGCCCGGTTGTACCCGTCCAGCTGGCCGAAGGACAGGCGGATGGCCTCGGCGGCGTTCTGCGCCATCTCCAGCGTCAGCTCGTGGCAGCGGGCCACGGCCACGGTGGGCGTCGCCAGCAGGCGGTCGTCCAGCAGCTGGCCCTCCTCCTTGCCGCCGCCGGGCAGCAGCTTCTGCGTCAGGCGGACCATCCAGCGGTACAGCGGCAGGAAGATCGCCACCGAGACCAGCTTGTAGACCGTGTGGACCAGGGCAATGCCCACCGGCGTCGCCGCCTGCTCCACAAAGGCAAAGTGGAAAACCGCGTTGGCCAGATAGAACAGCGGCAGCAGCAGGAGCATGGACAGCACGTTGAACAGCAGGTGCACCAGCGCCGCCCGGCGGGCGTTGCGGGAGGTGCCCGCGCTGGAGATCAGCGCGCTGATGCAGGTGCCGATGTTCTGGCCCATGGCGATGGGGATGACGCTGGCATAGGGGATCACACCGGACAGGCTCAGCGCCTCCAGGATACCGACGGAGGCGGCGCTGGACTGGATGATCGCCGTGACGACCGTGCCGGCCAGGACGCCCAGCACCGGATTGCGCACCAGGGCGAGGATGCGGGTGAACTGCGGCATCTCCTGCAGGCCGGACACCGAGCCGGACATGACCTCCATGCCGAACATCAGCACCGCAAAGCCCAGCAGCGCCATGCCGACATCCTTGCGGCGGGCGTTCTTCTGGAACATATAGAGCACGATGCCGACACAGGCCAGGATCGGCGTAAAGGTCTCCGGCCGGAAGATCTTCACCAGCAGGCTGGTGCCGTGGACGCCGGACAGGCTCAGCAGCCAGAAGGTGGTCACCGCGCCCAGGTTCGCGCCCAGGGTCACGCCCACGGACTGCTCCAGGCCCATCAGGCCGGAGTTGACAAAGCCGACCACCATGACCGTGGTGGCGGAGCTGGACTGCACCACCGCCGTCACCGCCGTGCCCAGCAGAAAGCCCTTGATCGGCGTGGAGGTCATGTTGCGCAGGATCAGCTTCAGCCGACCGCCGGCCAGCTTCTCCAGCGCGGAGCCCATCAGGTTCATTCCGAACAGGAAAAACGCAAGTCCGCCCAACAGCGTGAGAATGTCCATCCATTCCATAGCGAGGATCGCTCCTTCGGCAGCATATAAGAAATTATTATAACCTTATTATTGCCGTTTATAGCATACCACGTTCCTGCCGCTCCGTCAATGGTACATTCGACAAAAATACTGTGGATTCTGTGGAACCTTTCGCCTGCCGCGCGCGTCTTGTTCGTATCCTTGGATAAAATCTCCGAAGCGCGCATTTTCGACTTTCTTTTTTGCCGCCGGTCGTGTATAATGGTTTCGTTTGCGGCAAGAATTCCATCCAAAAGAGGAGTTAATGATATGAACACAGAAGCCAAGTCAGGAAAGGGCCTCTCCCGGCTGAAGAGCGTCCTGCTGGTGCTGCTGATCCTGCTGATCGTGGGACAGATGCTGTACCTGTTCCTGGTCTACACCAACATCCCGGCGATCAAGAACCTGCGGACGCTGTATATCAACACCGCCATGACCACGCTGAGCCACCAGTGGCTGGCCACGGCGTTCCTCCCGGCGGAGATGGTGCAGGAGGCGGTGGATGCCCGCAACGCCGATCTGGAGGCCCAGCGAGGCAAGGAGACCGACGTCTCCTTTTACCAGGCCAAGCCGGCCCCCGATCCCAATCAGACCAACAAGATCACCTCGGAGATCTCCGTGGGCAACGACCCCACCGACACCGGCCTGATCATCACCACCGAGGACACCCCCGTCGCCGAGACGGCGGAGCCGGCACCGACCTCCGCGTACACCGACGAGCAGGAGGCCTTCTTCACCCTGTTTGATGAGATCGACCGGGACACCATGCTCCGCTACGCGAACCTGAATCCCGAGAAGTTTGAGAACGGCTGGATGAACCTCAACATCAACGAGGCCGCGCTCTATGACAAGGGCACTGAGATCTACACCAACGCCCACGACCAAGTCCTGGCCATCGACGCGAAAAACGGCATTCTGCTCATCCGCGTCAAGGGCGACGGCTACCGCGGCGTGCTGGCCATCGCCAAGGACGCCTCCATGGTGTCCATCCACGCCAGCAAGGGCATCGGCCGCTACGGCAGCCTCTGCAAGGACATCGCCGCCGACGCCGGGGCGCTGCTGGCCATCAACGCCAGCGCCTTCTACGACCCGGACGGCGAGGGCAACGGCGGCACCCTGGTGGGCTACACCATCTGCGAGGGCGAGGCTTACGGCTACTTCGCCGGCAAGGCCCAGCCCGACAAGAGCTGGAAGCGCATGGAGCTCCGGGAGGACAACCTGATGTACCTGGTGGACTCCACCAGCCCCGTGGACCCGGCCACCACCGACGCCTGCGAGTGGGACGTGGCGCTGATCGTCAACGGCGAGAAGCTGGTCAAGGGCACCTGGGAGCTGCACCCCCGCTCCGCGGTGGGCATGTCCAAGGACTGCGAGGCCATGTTCCTCATCATCGAGGGCCGCCAGATTGAGAAGAAGATCATCGGCACCACCGCCATTGAGGTGGCGGACATCCTGCTCCGCTATGACTGCGCGCAGGCGATGCTGCAGGACGGCGGCTCCAGCGCCATCATGGTCTACCACGGCGAGCCGGTGACCATGTGCTCCAACGGCTATGAGACCGGCCGCGCCATTCCCAACGCCTGGGTCGTGGTCCCCCACGAGAACTGACACAACCGGACAACAAACGCCGCAGGCTCATCAGAGCCTGCGGCGTTGTGTTTTGGTATTCTGAACGGGAAGCGGGCGAGGGCGCTCAGTCCTTCTTGCCGAAGAGGCCGCCCAGGGCCCCGGCCACGTCGGAGACCTTGTCCGCGGTCAGCTTGGCCTTGACGCCGCTGACTACCTTATCCACGACCTCGTCGGGCACCGCGCCGCCCAGCAGCTCCTTGACGGTGGCGACGGGATCGGCCTTGAACTTCTCCAGCAGCTTGCCGTCCTTGGTGACGGATTCCACGGTCTTTTTGACCTGATCCACGATATCCATGCTGTATCCTCCTTCGCGCTTACGCGTCCTGCATGACGATCTCAGAGTCCGCCGCGTTCCGCTTGACGGACTCGACACCATTGACACAGTTGACCATTGTCTTGTAGCCCTCGCTGACGGCAATGATCTGGCCGTTGGTAGCCTTCAGGCGGAACCGGAACTCCCCGGCCTTGTCGGTATAGATCTCAAACTTCGGATGCTTCTGCACCTCGAAGCCCTCGACCGTCTGATCCTCCACGGCGGCGACCGGCGCGTTGTTCTGCACGCTGGCGATGCCGTCGCGGCAGGCGCGCTCAGAGGAATAGACCTCCGAGGTGGCGATGACCTCGCCGTTGGTGGCCTTCAGGTCGAACTTGACGCCGGTGTTCGTGGTTTTGATGACAAACTTGCCCATCACGATGACCTCCATTCAGTCGGATTCGGTGTCTCCATCATACAATGATTTGCGGCAGATTGCAAGGGGCAATCGCCGCTTTTGCTTCATTTCGGCAAAGCGGGACTTACTTCGCGTAGGCCTCCGGCTTGAGGATGCCCACATAGGGCAGCGTGCGGTAGCGCTCGGCAAAGTCCAGGCCGTAGCCCACAACGAACTCGTCGGGGATCTCCATGCCCACATAGTCGGCCTTGTAGTCCACCTCGCGGCGGCTGGGCTTGTCCAGCAGCGTGCAGGTGCGCACGGACTTGCAGCCCTTGAGCTTGAGATACTCCACCAGATAGGACAGGGTGCGGCCGGAGTCGATGATGTCTTCGATGATGAGCACGTCGCACTGTTCCAGGTCCTGGCGGTGGATGTCCAGGATGATGTTGATGTTCTTGCCGGAGACGGTGCCCGCGCCGTAGCTGCTGACCCGCATAAAGTCGATCTCCACGGGCTTGGTCAGCTTGCGCATCAGCTCAGACATGAAGACCACCGAGCCCTTGAGGATGCACAGCAGCAGCAGATGCTCGCTGTCGGCATAGTCCCGGTCGATCTCCTCTGCGATGCGGAAGGTGATGCGGTTGAGCTCGGTCTCGTTGACCAGTACGCGCTGGATATCCTCGTTCATGTTGTGCAGATTCTGCATGGCGTCCTCCTGTTGCAGCGGCAGAGCCGCGTTTTTTCTTATTGTATCCCGCGCCGGCGGGGAAGTCAACCGCTCAGGGAGCCAGCTCCAGCCCCACGGGACAGTGGTCGCTGCCGGAGACCTCCGGCCAGATGGAAGCGCTGCGCACCCGGGGCATCAGCCGCCGGGAGGCCAGCACATAGTCGATGCGCCAGCCCACGTTCTTTGCCCGGGCCCCGGCGCGGTAGCTCCACCAGCTGTAGCCCCGCAGGTCGGGGTGCAGCTCCCGGTAGCTGTCGGCAAAGCCCGCCTCCAGCAGACGGCTGAAGCGCTCCCGCTCCTGGTCGGAGAAGCCCGCGTGGCCCCGGTTGGCGTCCGGGTTCTTCAGGTCGATCTCCTGATGGGCGCAGTTCAGATCGCCGCAGAGCAGGACCGGCTTGTCCGCGTCCAGCGCGCAGAGATAGTCCCGCAGGGCGTCCTCCCAGCGCAGACGATAGTCGATGCGGCGCAGCTCGTCCTGGGCGTTGGGCGTGTAGCAGCAGACCACGAAGCAGTCCGCCAGCTCCAGCGTGATCAGACGGCCCTCGTGATCGTGCTCGTCGATGCCCATGCCCAGGCGGACCGACACCGGCTCCAGCCGCGTGAACACCGCCGTGCCGGAATAGCCGCTCTTGTCCGCGCAGTTCCAGACCTGCCGGTAGCCGGGCAGGTCCAGCTCCAGCTGGCCGGGCTGCAGCTTGGTCTCCTGCAGGCAGAAGACATCGGCGTTCAGGCGGTCGAAGGACTCCCGCCAGCCCTTGTTCAGGCAGGCGCGCAGACCGTTGACGTTCCAGGATATCAGCTTCATGGCTAGTTCTCTCCTTGCATGGCCCAGTCGATGGGCGGTTGTCCCTCTCGGGTCAGAAACGCGTTGACCGCGGTGAAGGGGCGGCTGCCGAAAAAACCGCGCCGGGCAGACAACGGGCTGGGGTGCGCGCTCTCCAGCACCAGCCGCGGATGGGGCGAGGCGGTCAGCGGCGCCTTGCTCCGGGCCCAGGCGCCCCAGAGCACGAAGGCGATGGGCTGCGCCAGCCCGGCCAGCGAGGCGACCAGCCGATCGGTCAGCCACTGCCAGCCCAGCTCCCGATGGGACCCGGCCTGTCCGGCCGCCACGGTCAGCACGCTGTTGAGCAGCAGCACCCCCTGTTCGGCCCAGGGCCGAAGGCATCCGTCTTCCGGCGCGGGGACGGACAGGTCCTCCGCCAGCTCCCGGTAGATGTTGCGCAGGCTGCGGGGCAGCGGCGTCCCCGGCGGCACCGAGAAGCTCAGCCCGTGGGCCTGCCCCGGCTCGTGATAGGGGTCCTGCCCCAGGATCACGCAGCGGACGCGCTCCGGCGGCGTCAGCTCCAGCGCGGCAAACACCTGTTCCCGTGGCGGGTAGACCGGCCCGGCGTCATAGGCGGCCTCCGCCCGCGCCAGCAGCGCGGACAGGCGCGCGGGGTCCGGCCGCGCCAGCGCGGCCCAGGCGGCGGGAAGCTGCATCGGAACTCCTCCTTTGGCACATCTGACAAAGAACCTGTACGAATTTGTTGCAGTTTGCTGCGGCCGCAGCTATTGCAAACGGGAAACGAATTCAGTAAAATAGAATCAGAAAGCGGTTTCACAGAAAGGAAGATGCTGCAATGGGCGCAAAAGCCGACATTTTATTTGACAAAACCGAGATCATCGTTCAGATCGCCGCCAAGCAGGCGATGAGCATCCCCATGCGGGCCGAGGACATCATGTCCATCGCCTTCCATCCGACGAAGGAGAAGACCGGCTTCCTGGGCACCAAGACCGTGGAGTCCGAGGTCGTCCTGATCAAGCCGAAGAAGATGCCGTTCCCCATGGCCGTGACCAAGCTGATGATCGAGGACAACAAGAAGACCAAGACCACCTGGGAAGACATCAAGACCAACATGGAGAAGTTCGCAAAGGACAACAAGATCTCCCTGAGCCACGAGACCGACGAGTGGGAGCCGCCCAAGTTTGACCGGCTGGGCGGGGCATAAGCTCAGATATCGCTATTGTACCGCCGCGGACCGGCTGCTGTCAAGCAGCCGGTCCGTTTCGCTGTCTGCGGTCGGACGCAGAACAACGCCCCGGAGGCCTTCGTCTCCGGGGCGTTGGTGGTTCAGTACGGGCAGAGGATCCAGTGGCCGTGGAAGCAGAGCGTCCGGACCGTGTCCTCCTCGGCGCGCTTGTCGGGGAAGTAGCTGGTGCCGTCGGGCGTGATGATCACCAGCGGGTCCGCCTGCAGCACCTCGCTGCGGCCCCAGCGAAGGATCAGCAGCAGGTCGATCCGGCTGTCGGACTCGTAGTCGATCAGGGTGACGGTGTCGTCCCCGGTCAGCGACTGCAGGGCCTCGCCATCGGCCGGCAGGCCGTTTTCAAAGATCTGCGCGTCGTCGGCGGGGAGATAGCCGCCGCTCTGGAACAGCAGGTCCAGCGACTCCTGCCCGGTGACGGTGACGCAGAACTCCTCCGGGTCGAAGACCGGCGCGCCTACCACCTGTCCGTCCCGCAGATAGACGGTGACGGTGCGGCCCAGGGCGTCGATCCCGGTGGAGAAGGGCATGGGGAAGTGGCCCCGCAGCTTGGTGCGGCCGTCCTCCAGCGCCTCGCCGGGGTGCTCCAGATCCAGCAGCTCGTTGGCCGTGATGACCTCCTGATAGCGCTGCACACCGAAGCGCGCCTCCAGCACGGTGACGGGGTTGAGCAGGTCGTCCAGCAGCGGGACCGGCTCGCCGTTCTCATAGCCGGTGACGGCGGTGCAGTTGAGGATGTTGAGGATCAGCAGGGCGGCATAGTCGCGGCTGATCGGGCGGCTGAGGTCGTACTCATAGCCGTTGTAGACCTGCAGCTCCCGCGCCAAGGCGTCCACCGTTTCGTCCCAGCCGCTGCCCACGGCGGCGGACTGGTCATAGCCCACCGCGCCCAGCAGCATCTTGGTCAGCTCCCGGGCGGTGATCGGCGCGTCCGGGCAGAAGCTGCCGTCCTCATAGCCGTCCAGGAAGCCATGCTCATAGCAGTAGCTGATATAGTCCTCCGCCCAGCTGCCGGCCACGTCGGGGAAGGGGGCGTCGTCCTCCGCCATCGGCTCCGGCGAGAGGATCAGCGCGGCCAGCTTGGCGATCTCCGCCCGGGTCATGCTGTCATTGGGGCGGAACAGCTCGTGCTCGTCGCCCTCCATCAGTCCCAGGTCGGTCAGCATGGTCACCGCGTCGAGGTTGCGGATCTGCTCGTGGTCGCCATAGGGGAGCACCCGGGCCTGAGCGCTGAGCGTCAGGGCCAGCAGCAGAAGCAGACAGCCCGTCAGGGCAAACAGACGTTTCATAACAGCGCTCCTTTCCGGATAATCTGGTGAGTCTACTATACCCCCCGCCGCGGGCGCGGTCAATGCCGGCGTTCGTTTTGTTATGGAACTGTCACAGAGAAATCCTGCGGTCCACGCGGTGCGGTCCGGGCTGTCGGACCGGCTCAGCGGAGGCTGTTCAGGCCCCTGCAGAGGCGGTCCAGTCCCTCCAGGAGCGTGACGCGCGGGCAGGCGATGTTGATGCGGAGGAAGCCGTCGTCCCCGTAGCCCGCGCCGGCGGAGACGCGGAGCCCGGCCTCCCGCTGCAGGTGCTCCGCCGCCGTGCGGCTGTCGCGGCCCAGGGCGGAGATGTCCAGCCAGAGCAGATAGGTGGCGTCCCCGTCCACCAGGTGGGTCTGGGGGAGGCGCTCCCGGATGCAGTCGGCCGCGGTGCGGCGGTTGTCCGCCAGGTAGGCCCGCAGGGCGTCCAGCCAGGGGCCGCCCTTTGTGAAGGCGGCGATGGCGGCCGGGCAGGAGAAGGCGTCCACGGAATTGCAGCTGCTCAGGTCCAGCTTCTCCCGCAGCGCCGGATCCGGAACGCAGACCGCCGCCGTGTGCAGGCTCGCCAGGTTGAACGCCTTGGTCGGGGCCAGGCAGGTGATGCTGTTGCGGCGGCAGGTCTCCGACGCTGAGGCGTAGGGGGTGTAATCGCAGCCGGGCAGGGTCAGCTCACAGTGGATCTCATCCGACACCACCAGCACACCGTGCCGCTCGGCCAGCTCGCCGACCTGCGCCAGCGTGTCCCGGTCCCAACGCTTGCCGATGGGGTTGTGGGGATTGCAGAGCAGGAGCATCGCCGCCTGCGGGTCGGCCAGCTTCCGGTCCAGGTCCTCCAGATCCATCCGATACGCGCCGTTTTCATAGATCAGCGGGTTCTCCAGGATCCGGCGGCCGTTGTTCTCAATGGTGCCGAAAAAGGCGTTGTACACCGGCGTCTGGATGATCACGCAATCCCCGGGGCCGGTGAAGCGCCGGATGAGGGCGTTGATCGCCGGCATCACGCCGCTGCAGAACTTCAGCCACTCCCGCTCCATGGGAAAGCCGTGGCGCTCCCGCCACCAGCCGCAGTAGGCGTCCGCCCACGTGTCCGGCACGATGCTGTAGCCAAAGACGCCGTGGCGCAGCCGCTGCTCCATCGCCTCCAGGATCTCCGGCGCAGTGCGGAAATCCATGTCCGCGATCCACATGGGCAGGTCCGGCCCGTTCCATTTGATCGAGTCGGTGCCGCGCCGCTCGATGACCTCGTCAAAGTTGTAGCCCATTGTTGTCTCCTCCTGTGTTTTGATCCGGCGCTCAGCCGGGTTGATTTCGGTCCTCCAGGCTGCTGTAATACGCCTCCAGCGCGGGGCGGGCGGCCTCGTAGCAGGGTCGGAGGGCCGGGTCGAACTGGGTGCCCATGCCCTCTTCAATGATGGCGTCCGCCCGGTCAAAGGACATCTGCTCCTTGTACACCCGGCGGGAAACCAGCGCGTCATACACGTCGGCGATGGCCATGATGCGGCTCTCCAGCGGGATCTCCTCCCCGCGCAGGCCGTCGGGATAGCCGGTGCCGTCCCAGCGCTCGTGATGATAGTGAGCCACGTTGACGGCGATGTCCCGGAAGGCCGGGTCGTCCGTCCCCTGCAGGATCTCGCTCACCACCCGGGCGCCCTCCACCGGGTGGATCTTCATGGCGGCGTACTCCTCGGGCGTATAGCGGCCCGGCTTGCGGAGGATGGCGTCGTCCACGGCGATCTTGCCCAGGTCGTGCATAGGGGCCGCCTGGATCACGCGCCGGCAGAACTCGTCGGTCAGCCCGGGCGCGCCGATGCGGCGCATGGCGTCGGTCAGGATACGGACGTTCTCACTGGTGCGGCGGATGTGGCCGCCGGTGGAGTGGTCGCGGCTTTCGACCATGGCGGCCATGCCCAGCACCAGCCGGTCGTGCATCTCCCGGATGTGGGCCGTCTTCTCGTCCACCTCCTGCCGGAGCTGCTCGTTGAAGGTGTTGAGCAGGGCGATGTACTGCTGATTCTTGGTGTCGTCGGTGATGAAGAACTGATAGCCCCGGCGGCGATGGCCCTCAAAGAGCCAGGTGACGCGGAGGAGAAAGACGCGGTCCCCGTCCTGATGGTGGAACGTGTCCCGGGTCTCGTCCGCGCGGAACGCCTCCAGCCAGCGCAGGCAGTCCTGCATGGCCGGGTTGGCGGCGATGGGCTGGTCCACCATCAGCTCCTTCAGCGCCGGGAAGATCCGCGCAGCGGTCTCATTGCAGCCCAGAAAGCGGAGCTTGAAGTCAAAGGAGACAAAGCCCGTCTCCCCCTGCTCCGCCAGAGACTCCACCGCCACGTCGCTGACATCGTAGAGCACCATCCGACGGGCAACAAACAGATAGGCGACCTGGTCCACCAGGTACGCGACCGGGATCAGCTCGACGCCGGTGGGGAGCGTGAAGCGATTGACAAAAAAGGCGAGGATGGTGAAGGGGATGGGCAGGAAGAGATTCAGCAGCACCCGCCGGGAGACCTGCCGCTTCTTCCGGTAGGCGTGGATGATCACCGCCAGCTCCGCGATGAAATACAGGATGACGCAGAGATCATACACCGTGTGCATCGGGCCGTATTCCTTGTGCAGCACCCACGAGTCGCCGACCCGCTCCAGTGTCAGGCTCTTGTAGTAGAGCGGCAGGTACCCGATGGTCAGCACGCTGGCGAACAGCACGGCGCTGACCAGCAGCATCGCGATGCGGGCCCAGCGGGGGATCTCGATCCGGCACAGGCTTGCGATGCACATGGTGATGAACCACGGCAGGAAACAGCCGCTGATGTAGACGACCTTCAGCCCCACCATGACCGCCGTCGTCTCGCCGCTGAGATACAGGAGCCGGTAGGCCAGGTTCGCCACCGGGATCAGCACGAAGACCACGGTCATGTGGGTGTCGAAGTGCTTGCGCCAGAAGAACGCGTAGCACATCGTCAGCAGAAGCGATATGACAGAAGCCAGTGCATAATAAAGCTGTACCGGCGGCATGGCGGATCCTCCTCTCATTGGCGCGTTCAGGCGGCGGGACCCGCCTGCCGCCTTGATTGCAGCCCGCGCGGCGCGCTGCGTCAATCCCGCAGAAGCGCCGCGATTCATTCGGAACACCCGGGGCTGCCGTGCGGCAGCCCCGGGTTTCGTTGCTCAGTCGTCCGCTGCCGCTCAGTGCGTCAGCTGGCCCGGCAGCTTCTGCTTGATCTTCGGCGGGAAGCCGCGGTCAAAGGCCTCGACGGCCGCCTCGTCCACGTAGTAGCCCGGCGGCGCCTGATATACGCCGGTGACGCCGTCTCGATAGCCGGGGATCAGCTCCCGGCAGAGGAAGAACGAGGCGTCCGCGCCCTCCGGCAGGTCGTGGTACCGAATGCCGAACCGCTCGGCATAGGTGAAGCCGCACCTGCCGTAGAACCCGATGTTGCCCTCGAACAGCAGCGCGCCGTAGCCCAGCGCGGCTGCCTGCTCCACAGAGTACGCCAGCAGGATGCTGCCGTAGCCCTGCCGCTTCCGCTCGGGCGTGATGCAGATGGGCCCCATGGTCAGCACGGGGATCTGCCGCCCGTCGTCCGCGTCGATGACGGTCTTCATGAACATGTTCTGTCCGATCAGCCGTCCGTCCTTCTCCATCACGAAGTCGAGCTCCTTCACGAACGCCGGGTCGTCCCGGAGCACATGCATCACATAGTGCTCGCTGCAGCCCGGCCGGTAGACGTTCCAGAACGCCTCCCGGATCATGAACTCCACCTCCCGGTGGTCTGCCGGGGTTTCCAGACGAATGAGAATGTCAGTTTGATTCATTGTTTTCCCTCCTGAATGTGGTTGACTTCCATGCCCTGCGGCGGGAGGACGGAGTCTTTCCCGCTGACCTCCCGGTCAGAGCACCGACTCCGAGATACGGTACAGTCTCCAACAGCACCCTC
>JAEEGL014272830.1_pt1 | contig 14341 bp, 16 predicted proteins | sample 9134231 | NCBI WGS metagenome assembly JAEEGL01 (sample SAMN16246548, study PRJNA631951) | gut metagenome | biome: gut microbiome; feature: rumen; material: fiber-attached | host: Bos | place: Iran: Karaj | collected 2018-10
GATTTTTAAAGACTTTCGTAAGTTAAAAAAAACAAGGTTCCCAGACAGTAACACTAGAAGGGAACCTTGCCGTCCAGCGTTGCTGGACATCGGAGAGAGTTTATCAGCTTATTTACAAGCTGTTTATAATATAGCAAATTCCTAAATTAATGTCAAATTTTTTATGCAAAATTTTGGGGGATTTTTGAAAGTTAAACGATAAATAACAATTTTTTTTTAAATTTTGCGCTTAAGCCTAATAGCCCATAGTTCCATCTATAGATTCGTCATTCTCAATCCAGGATGAAACCTCAATTGTTTTATATTCGTCGCGAGTTAATCTGATTACAACAGTTTTAATTCCGGCATTAATCACCATACGTTTACACATTGAACAGCTGTTTGCATTATTAATATAGGATTTGTCGCTAACTTCCAGACCTGTCAGATACATGGTTGAATCAATCATTCTCTCTCGTGGAGCCGAAATAATTGCATTTGCTTCTGCATGAACGCTGCGGCAAAGCTCATATCGCTCGCCACGTGGAATATTCAGTTTTTGACGAACACAATAACCAAGGTCTGAACAGTTTGCCCTGCCCCTTGGAGCTCCAACATAGCCTGTAGAAACTATTTCATCATTCTTTACAATAACAGCACCATAATGTCTTCGAAGACATGTACACCTTTTAGAAACTTCCTCTGCAATATCAAGATAATAATTTGTTTTGTCTCTTCGTGCGTCCATGATCTTCTCCTTTGTCTGGGCTTATTAATACAGTATAACATAGAATTGCTGATTGACACATACCCCCTAAGGGTATATACTCCCAATTGTCTGATACCCTATAGGGGTATGTAATGGAGGATGTATATGGCTAAGGAATGCAGTCACGAAGAAATTGATGAACCAGAATGCACATGTCCGTACTGTTCTGGAAAACATAAAGAACGCGAAGAAGCCGAAAAAAAAGATCTGATGAACCGCCTGAAGCGTATAGAAGGTCAGGTTCGCGGTGTTGAAGGCATGCTCGAAAGCGGCGCTTACTGTACCGATATCCTAATGCAGGTTTCTGCAATCTCAAGTGCACTCAACAGCTTCAACAAAGTTCTGCTTGGAAATCATGTAAGAACCTGTGTTGCAGAAAATATCCGCTCGGGAAATGACGAAGTAATTGATGAGCTCGTAACTACCCTCCAGAAGCTCATGAAATAGGAGGCTGTATGGAACAATTTAATGTAACCGGAATGAGCTGTGCAGCCTGCCAGACTCGGGTAGAAAAAGCTGTAAGTGCTGTACCCGGAGTAAAAAGCTGCGCGGTAAGCTTACTGACTAACTCAATGGGAGTTGAAGGTGACGCTTCTGCTGAAGAAATTATCCGTGCTGTTGAAGCTGCAGGCTATGGTGCCAGTGCAAAGGGTACTGAAAAAAGTGGAATGTCCACAAAGAAAAATCACGCAGACTCTTTAGAAGATACAGAAACTCCAAAAATGAAAAAACGTCTTATTGCGTCTGTAATTCTTTTAATTCCGCTGATGTATGTTTCTATGGGTCACATGCTGTGGAACTGGCCGCTTCCTCCTTTTTTGAACGGCAACCATGTTGCAATGGGATTGTACGAGCTTTTGATTTCAGCATTCATCATGGTAATAAACCAGAAGTTTTTTATAAACGGATTTAAAGGGTTGATTCATCGTTCCCCGAATATGGATACCCTGATTGCCCTTGGAGCAAGTGCTTCGTTCGGCTACAGTGTGTTCGCTCTTTTTGCTATGAGCAGTGCAGTTTTGCAGGCTGACCAGACGCAAGTTTCCTACTACATGAATCAGTTCTATTTTGAGTCGGCTGCAACAATCCTTACTTTGATAACTGTTGGAAAAATGCTAGAAGCAAAGTCTAAGGGAAAGACAACAAATGCTCTTAAGGCTTTGATGAATCTTGCTCCGGAGACTGCGGTACTTCTCGTGAACGGTGTTGAAAAGACAGTACCTGTTGAAGAAGTAAAAGCTGGAGACCTGTTCGTTGTACGTCCGGGCGATAAGATTCCTGTAGATGGAATTGTAACTGAAGGACAGAGCGCAGTAAATGAATCAGCTTTAACAGGAGAAAGTATTCCGGTTGAAAAACAGAGCGGCGATAAAGTATCTTCTGCAACAATAAATACATCGGGCTATATGGTTTGCCGCGCAACACGTGTTGGCGAAGACACTACCCTTTCAGAAATCATCCGCATGGTAAGCGATGCTGCTGCAACAAAGGCTCCTATCGCAAAAATTGCAGATAAGGTTTCCGGTGTGTTTGTTCCTGCTGTTATTGGAATTGCAGTTTTGACTCTTGCAGTATGGCTGCTTGTGGGACAGACTTTTGGCTATGCAATTGCTCGTGCGGTTTCTGTTTTAGTAATCAGCTGCCCTTGTGCGCTGGGACTTGCTACTCCTGTTGCAATTATGGTAGGAAATGGAATTGGTGCTAAGTCTGGAATTTTGTTTAAGACTTCAGCTTCCCTTGAACAGGCTGGCCGCACACAGATTATTGCTCTGGATAAAACCGGTACAATTACAACAGGTGTTATGAAGGTAACGGATGTTGTAGCAGCTGATGGTGTGAACAAGGCTGAACTTATCTCAACTGCAAGTTCCCTCGAAGCAAAAAGTGAACACCCTATTTCAAAAGCTATTGCGCTTTATGCAAACCAGAAAGGCGCGCCTGCGACAGAAACAACAGACTTTGAAATTGTAGCCGGCAATGGTCTTAAAGCGTACATAAACGGTGAAAAAGTTTTCGGCGGAAACGCAGAATACATTTCAAAATCAGCTGGTGTCGACATCGCGCCTCTTAGCAAAAATCTTTCCGAACTCTCCACCCAGGGAAAAACACCCGTCCTCTTCGCAAAAGAAAACAAACTGCTCGGTGTAATAGCCGTAGCAGATACAATCAAAGAAGACTCTCCTGCCGCTATCAATCAGCTTAAGAAAATGGAACTCCACGTTGTAATGCTCACAGGCGACAACGAAACCACAGCCCGTACAATCGGAGCTCAGGCTGGAGTCGACGAAGTAATTGCTTCAGTAAAACCGGACGGAAAAGAAGAAGTAATCCGCCGCCTTATGAAAGCTGGAAAAGTTATGATGGTCGGAGACGGAATCAACGACGCCCCTGCCCTCACCGCCGCAGATCTTGGAATTGCGATTGGAGCCGGAACTGATGTTGCGATTGATGCAGCCGATGTAGTTTTGATGAAGAACAGCCTGCTCGACGTCGCTGCCGCAATCAAAATCAGCCGAGCAACACTGCGTAATATTCACGAAAATCTCTTCTGGGCATTCTTCTATAATATAATCGGAATCCCTCTCGCTGCTGGCTGTTATGTAGCGGCCTTCGGCTGGAGTTTAAATCCAATGTTCGGTGCAGCAGCAATGGGACTTTCAAGCTTCTGCGTAGTCACAAATGCCCTGCGTCTAAACTTTATAAAAATCAACAAAACCGAAACTAAAGAAAATAAAAAGGAGAACAACACTATGACAATCAATGTAAAAGGTATGATGTGCGAACACTGCGAAATGCACGTAAAAAAGGCTCTCGAAAAAATCGACGGAATTACATCTGCCACAGCTTCACACAAAAGCGGAACTGTAACAATCGAAACCTCAAAAGCCGTAGACGAAGCAGCTATCAAAGCGGCCGTAGAAGACGCCGGCTATGAATATTGCGGAAAGTAATCTAAGGCTGTTTTTGGGGATTAATTTTATCGATATATTAAAGGATAGTTTTCAGGATTTTCAAGGCTGTCTAATTCTATATCAGCATCAAGTTCTTCCCAATGAAGATTACCCGAAAAGTCTGTTGTAACATTGGCTATCTGTTTAATAGTTGCTGTTTCAAATACAGGGTAGTCTTTATAACTGATAAAATACTCTTTATCGTTGGTTAGAATCCAGATTCCAAAAGGTGAGATATTTGTTACTTCTGTCTTAGTTGCTACTAAAGTGCTTGTTCCAGTCTGCATTAATATCCTCCTTACGTTTCAGAACAATATCAAGAATTGTATTTACTTCAGATGCTGAAAGATTTACAACTTTTGCAACACTTATTTCAGGCTCAAGCCAGATTTTTACTTCCCCATCAGAAGACGCAACGTGCACATGTCTTCGAGATTCTTCTCTTGAGAAAAAATAAAATCTGTATGGACCTTCCACAAATACTGTTGGCAATTTCTTTATCCTTCATTTTTGATTATACCACATTCTTCCTAAAACTGATATAACATATTCACTTTTCTCGGCGAGATTCAGCCTTCGTAATAACCGGAATCAGCAAAATCATAACAATCAGGACAACAGGGAAAATGCTTCCGGCGAGGAGGCCTGCTTTAAGGTTGTTGTTGAAGATTTGAGAAATATTTCCAACAATAGCAGGACCTGCTGCACCGCCTAAATCTCCGGACATTGCGAGCATTGCAAAGAGTGCGGTGCCGCCTTTTGGGATTCTTGGGGAGCAGATGCTGATTGTGCCCGGCCACATAATTGCAACCGAGAAGCCGCAGAAAATACAGCCCAGAAGTCCGAGCATCGGCATAGTCGAAAGGGACGCCAGCAGATAGCTTACCACACACAGTGCTCCCGAAAAAATCATAAAGCGCATAAGATTGAGCTTGTGACCAAACTTTCCAAAGACTGCGCGGACGGTTCCCATTGCAACTGCGAACAGACACGGGCCTGCAAGGTCACCGATATTTTTTGAAAGCCCGAGTGCAGACTCCGCAAATGCCGAAGCCCACTGTGCCATAGAAAGCTCGGAAGCGCCTGCACAAATCATAAGAATTATTGCTACCCAGAAAAGCGGAAGTTTGAACAGAGCCACAAGCCCCATTCCTTTTTCGCCGCCATTAGGCTGCTCAATCGGGCAGGTTGCAAAATTGTAAATGTTGTAAAGCGGAATCACAGCCCAGATGCAGGAAAGAAGCTTCCAGTTGCCAATGCCGGCAAACTTAAAAAAGAGCGTAGAAATCACAATTACGCCGACAGAGCCCCAGCAGTAAAAGGAATGCAAAAGACTCATAACAGCTTCCTTGTGATCAAACGGACACGCCTCCACAATCGGGCTGCCGAGTACTTCGACAAGGCCGCTTCCTATTGCATACACAACAACACTTATGATAATTCCCACAAACGGGTCCGCAAAAAGCTCCGGCAAAAACGCAAGCAAAATCAGCCCCAAAGCAGAACACAAACACGAAGTTATTATGCATTTTCTATAGCCGATTTTATCTACAACCTGAGCACAAATGATATCCACAACAAGCTGAGTAAGAAAAAACACTGCCGGTATAAGCGCGATTTTTCCAAGCGAAACCTCGTAATTCTTATTGAACATCAAAAATAAAAGAGGTGTAAAGTTTGCAGTAATAGCCTGAGTTATAAATCCAAGATAGCAGGCAAGCAGGGTTTTATTATATTTCTTCGGGCTCTGGTTCATGAGTGACTCCTTGATGATTTTATGACTGCTAAAAATTATACCACGTTAAAAAGATTTTATGCTTAATAATAAACTTTTTCTTCTTTTTTCGCTGAACATATTTTTATTATAAACCAAGCGAAACTTATTTTCCCGACTTTTTTTGTAGAAGAAGAAGCTCGAGTTGAAGATATTGTAAAAAAAGATGACGGTCACTATTATATACGAATAAAAAAAACTTTGATAAGGAGTTAAAAAATGCCATTAGTGAAGATTAATCTGCTTAAAGGAAAAAGCGCGGAATATAAGAAGACTGTTTTTGACTGTGTTCATCAGGGGCTTATGGAAGGCCTGGGGATTTCTGACTGGGACAGGTTTCAGCGTATAATTGAATTTGACCGCGCTGATTTTGAAGCGCCTGCTGAAAAGTCTGACAACTTTATGATTATTGAACTCACTCTCTTTCCGGGAAGAACTAAAGAACAAAAAAAGGCCGCAATTGAAATTATCACCGCGAAACTGGTTGAGGCTCTTTCAATTGCGCCTGAAGATGTTTTTATAATAATCGCCGAGCCGCCACTTGAGAATTGGGGCATGGCGGGTAAACAGAAGGGCTAATTATTCTTATACCATCCGTTTAATGCATCCAGAATAAAATCTTCTGGGCCGGAAATGATGAGGCGGACATTTTTGCCATGTTTTTCAAATTTCATGACTGCACCTGAACCTGCATTCACAGCCTGGCAAAAATATTTGGAAAGCTCTTTAGCCTCGTCGTCTTCCATCACAAAGTCTAATACAGAACAGATTTTGTTAATTTTCTTTTCTGTGTCGGCCATAAAATCATAGACAACGGCATTTGTTTTTGATTTTATTCCGGGTGCAACATTTGGATTTGAAAGAAACGCATCGATTTCTTCCGGTGTAAACTGCCAGATTCCATCAATTTTTTCACCCTTAAGGTGTCCCATAGTAATAAAACTTCTGAGGGAATGGGTTGTAAAACCTGAAATAATTGCCAGTTCATTAATATTATAATAATTCTTTTCCATAATGATTCTCCTTTGCACATTTTTCTTTGTGCTTTTTTGTCCCGGAACTACTCATAGTATAGTTTCCTTCTCCTGCAGAATCAATTTGAAATATGACAAGTTTTTCATAGCGGATTATTTCTGGAATTAAAACGATTTTGATTACTGTTAAAACAAATCCAGCATCGAATCAAGATAGACAGCCTCGCGCACCAGAAGCTGAGCCTCCGGCTTTGTCATGTAATATAAAAGAAACTCCAGAATCACAGCGCTGCCAAGCCCACGCCCCTCAAGCTTAAAGTTAGAAAAGCCCATTGGCAGATATGTTTCAACAATATCCTTTACGCCAATAAAGGCCGGATTTTTCATTGCAAGCGAAAAGCGGTAACCATCCGCCGCATCAGGAGAAGAACATTTATGGTCTGCAACTTCCTCCCCAAGATTTTTTCGGCTTACATTTTCATAACAGACTTTACGGTTTTTGCAGCCAAAGTCGCAGCACTCGTTACAAAGAAATTCAACCTTGTCTTTTTGAGTCTGCGAAAGCCCGCTCAGTTTATCAAAGGCTTTATTCAGACGGAAGTCCGGCACCACAAAGGCAAACTCCGGCCGATTCAGTTCCGCTTCAAAATCAGAAAAATCAGTAAGCACTTTTGTGGTAGACGAAACAAGGTAAAGCTCCGGAAAATTTGCCCGCAGATACTCAGTCAGTAAATCCGAATGCACAATTACACCCCCGGTGATTGAGCCTGTCGAAACCACCGCTGCACAAATCTCATTACACTTTTTATCAGCCAGATGCTCCTCACACAGCAGCGAATTACTAAACGTCAACCGCGCCGACACCCCGTACTCATTCACAAGCGCAAGCACATCATCAACATCAGCATCCCCAAAGGCCGCCCTGCCCCCGCCCCAAAGACAATCAGATGGCGCCCCATAAATCGAACCAATATCGCACCACTCATAAAACCACTCGCGGTGCTCCCGATACAACGGCAGAAACACCTTATACAGTTCATAAAATTCAAAGAGACCGGGTAGATGGTAGTGGGCAGTACTATTCATAATTAATTCCAAAATAATCCAGTGTTTTTTTCATAGCGTCCTGTCCGGTAAGGCAGGTATCGCACAGATAGCCGCGCTCACTCTTCCAGTTCATAATTCCGCGATAATAATACATCTTCAGTTCTTCTGTAATAATGAACGGGACAATATTATGCTTCAGACATTCCTTAAACATAATCAGGCGGCCAACACGACCATTGCCATCCTGAAATGGATGAATAGCTTCAAACCGAACATGAAAATCAAGAATATCCTCAAGAGTGATTTTTGATTTTGAATTGTATTCTTTTAAGAGCGATTTTACCGCGCCCGCAACTTCCGCAGGCTTTGTGGTCTCGCTACCGCCCACTTCGTTCTCGAGCTGCTTGTAATCTCCCACCCTGAACCACGACTTCTGACTGTCAGTTGTTCCAGACTTCAGAATAAAATGCAGCTGCTTAATAAAACTTTCTGTGAGCTTTGTGTGGGCACCTTCAATTATAAGATCAATACAACGGAAGTGATTTACAGTCTCAACAATATCATCAACCTTAACCGCCTTATCCGTAACACCAAGAGTTTTTGTCTCAAAGATAAATCGCGTCTGGTCATGAGTAAGCTTTGAGCCTTCAATGTGATTGGAATTATAAGTAAGATCAATCTGAATTTTATGATAGATACCACCGTTAAGGCCGGAATCATTTTCACGCCTGAGACAATCTAATAATGTTTCTTCTACAGTAGAATGACGAGGTTTACGTTCCGGCTTTTTTGCAGTTGAAGGAATCTTCCAGGTTTTCCCTTCCAGAAGAGCACCTTCCACCCTTCCCTGAGCACAATAATTACGGGCACTGCGTTCGCTGATCTGCCAGTTCTGAGCCGCTTCTTCAACAGATATGTATTTAATCTTACTCATCGGTAAAATTATAACAGATTATCGGCAAAATATAAAGTGAACTTTCAGCCTAAAAAGCAATTATAAATTGCCGATAGATTTATAAATTAAGGAGGGGAAGGCCTTCCCCTCGCTCGCACTACGTTGCTCGCTACCCCTTCTGCGGGGCACATCCCCGTCGTCCTTGCCCCGCAACGCCCCACCAATTGGTATATTTCCAAACTTTCGTAATAGGGGTCAAGTCACATCAGCTCCCAAATTATATATTACTACTTCCAGTTGAAATACAAATTAAACTTGTTAGAATACTAATAGGAGGTTTTGAATATGAAATATCCATTTCTTACTTTAGACGATCAGACAGAAATTGTTCACTCAGAAATGCTTCCAGATGGAAAAGTTCAGGTATACATCGAAAAATCTGATGAGAAAGATTGTTTTCATAATGCCTCTTGTTACATTCCTGGATACGAATGGAAAGACATTAACGGATTTACAAAAGAAGAAATAGCACGCTATCAGGAAATCATTGAATCCCATAGTACCAAGATTATGAACCAATTATTATAAGTTTGGTACACATATAATGATTACTTATTTTCTTACATATAACTTTCTGATATACTACCCTTACTCGGGGCTGTAGCTCACCTGGCTAGAGCGTTTGAATGGCATTCAAAAGGTAGTCGGTTCAAGTCCGATCAGCTCCAAAATGAACCGATCAAAACTTCACGAATCCATTATCAATAATTCTCAAATGTCTTTCGCTCGCAGCGGTGGTAATGGCGGCCAGAATGTAAACAAAGTAAATACAAAAGTTCATCTGATTATCCCGGTTACCTCACTCGGCGGCCTTACTGATGTAGAACTCATTCGCCTTCGTTCAAAGCTTGCCGCAATGATTAATAAGGATGACTGTCTTTTTCTGGATGTAGATGACGAACGCTATCAGGAACGAAATCGTGAAATTGTAATCTCCCGGCTCGAAAATAAAATCACGCAGGCCTTGATCATTCCTAAAAAGAGAATCAAAACAAAACCTACGCGAGCAAGTAAAGAACGCAAATTAAAGCTGAAGAGAATCCGCAGCGAAATAAAAAAGATGCGCGGTAAAATCTGGTAACAACAAGACCTCTTAATTCTGCTTTCTGATCATTGAACTTCAATTTACGAAAATAAATTACGAAAGTTTTATTCTTCAGCTAAAGACTTCAATTGCTTCTGCATCTTCTGGAATTTTTCTTCATCGGTGGTTTTTCTTTTTTACCTTCTGATTTCTTGATTTTATCCCACTGAACGTTCAGCTGATCCAACGTCATTTTATTGTTTAATAATATCAAAAAAATTCAAAATTGATTTCATTATTTCTTTTATTTTTAAGCAAAATAATTTATACTTTATAAAAGTTAATTAGATTAAAAAGTTATTAAAATGAATAATAATAAAATTAAGAGCTGGCAATTTTTCACAATCTCTACATTCATTTGTATTCTCGACATTACAATTTTTATACTTACTTTATTTCAATTAGACTATGGAAATATCACTTTTTACCAAAAAATAATAATTTATTTCCTAGTTTTCTATTTATTCCTAGATTCTTTTTTCTGGGATGAAAACTTCTTTTATTTATTTCAAAGTTTTAAATGTATTCTGTTTTTATGTGATACTATTTTCGTATATGAATATATTGTAGCTATTTTGTTTTTATGCATAGATACTTATTATTGTTCAAGAAGTTTCTTCCCATATTATATTAATTTACATAATAAATTTTATAAAAAATTATTATGCTTCCAAATAATAATTTACCTTGTTACTCATAAACCTATATTAGTTTTATTAATTTCAATTTCAAAAAAATTATATATGTTCTTTTTCAAAAGCAGTCAAGTAATAATACAAAGTATAATAAAATGGCTTAATAAGCCTATTATAAATTCGCCTGATATTTCATTTTATTCAACTTTATACTTTTCTATTCTTGTTGGATTAATTGGCTCTGGATTTACTGCTTTAAGTATTATTTCAAGTAAAAAGCAATTTTCTCTTTCTATATTTTTAAAATATGGCTTTGCTTCAATTTTCTCAAAAATTATCTTACCTATTATTGTCTTAATAAATACAATTATTTCAATAATATTATTATATTGTTATAAATCCACTATTTATAATTACACTTTTTCCTTTTTTATATTTGCATATATTATTCTTTTTTGGACATTCGGAGAATATATTAAAAATTTTTTTACTACAGATGACGAAGAAAAATGTTTTATTCTTTTTGAAAAAAAATTACTTCATTCTAAGAATAATTACAAAAAGCTTGAAGATTTTTATCAATACTTTATTAAACCATGTTTTAAAAATGGTAGATTTGAAATATTAGATAAATTGTCTTCAAAAACTGAAAAAAGATTTGATAAAAAATATGATTTTTGTAAAAAATATATAATTAAATTATTAGCTTCAGACTTTGCAGTAACAAATAACTCATTACGTACAGATAAACTGACAAAAAATGACTATATAGATGGTTTACATGTTTTCGTAAAAAAACTCTGGCAATCCTTAAAACAAAAAGATTATCAAATCGCAATGATTTGTATAAATAATTATATAACACTATATAAAAAATATACATTGAAAAAATCAATTACACATGAAAGTTATTTATTAGAATTAAGAGATCCTATCTATTTTATTCTACAAACTTTTCAACTTTCAGATAAAGAGGACTATGAAGAATTAAATGAATTAAAAAAATTATATATTTATATTATTTCAAAATCTTCAGATTTATTAGTAATTTCTATGCGAAATAATACAAAAAAAGACTTTCAAAATATGTTATGTGATTTCATCTTTTTTGGACAATTTTTTGATCAAAATATAAATATGAAAGATATTTCAGAAGCTTATTATTCTTCATTAATAATTATAATTACTTGGATTATTCATTCTGTTTCTGAACTTAATACATCCCCAACCTACATTTCTTTAATTCCAGATATATTGAAAAATGTATCTACAATAAATATTTATGATTTTGATAATCAATATTATTATTCTATACTTCCATCTATTAATCCTGAATCTTGTTCAGTAACAACAAATCATTATATTGCAATAATGCTTATTCTTTTTTTTAATGAGTCTTTGCTCAATAAAATTTCTTACCATAATGATAATCCAGAAATTAAAAATTGGAATGGATATAATATTTTACTAAATGAAGTGGAACAAATTGATTATGAAAGTGTCCATAAATTAGATAAAAACAAAACTCAAGAGATTTTTGATTCTGATAAAAAAAAGTTAATAACAAATTTGTCACTATACATAACACATGGAAAGGAACTTGAATTAAAGGAATTAAAGAATCTTGTTACAAAAGAAATGATATTAAAAAATATTAAAAAACAAATATCTTTAATTTATAAAGATTTTTCTTCATTAGGAAATAGTAAGCTTAATTATTCTGGAGACTTTACAATAAATACAAATATTTCATTTTCATATAAAGATATATTGAATTATTCAACAATTCATTCTTTCCGAACAAACTATCTAAATATAACAAAACAACCGATGTTGTTACCATTATATATTAGATATGCACAGATTGTTTATTTAAACGATATTTCTGATATCAATAATATAGTAAAAACTTCATCTTTATTTATTCCTAATAGTTTATTTGATATTCTTTTTAATACAAAGATGGTTGAAATTGGACTAAATAATATGAAAATCGACAGCAAAGTCTATTCCTTTGAATGGATCCATTGTAAAGGTTCTGGAATCATTGAAGAAGAAGCTTTTTCCAATTTTATAAAATTAGATCATATTTCATTTGACATTGAAAATATGAAAGAAACTGTATCTGAAAATGTTGATATAATTGTTAGTGTACCAATTATAATCCATTTTTCGATAAATAAGGAACAAGCATACATGTATGATTTCCCTCAATAAAAAATAAAAGACTATTTTAGAACAGATGCTCGTTCTGTTTAATCATCTCTTCCAGTTCACTTTCTTTAAATTCATGCCACTTCATTGGATCTACAGTTTCACCGGTTAGAATAAAGCACTTCTTCGAAAAATTATAACCATAAATGCGATTATCCTGTTCAAGCCAGACAAAATCAGAATCATCAATATAATAATGCCTTTTATGTGGTTCTACTCCATATTCTGTCGCAATTGACTCCAGCAGCCTCTGCATCTTAGCAAATTTTTCTTCGTGCGAAAGCTTTTCTTTTTTGCCTTCAGATTTTTTGATTTTATCCCACTGAACGTTCAGCTGGTCCAGCGTCATTTTTTTCTTTTCAAAAACATGCGGATGCCGGCGGATAAGTTTTTCAGCAGCTCCATCTAAAACCTCATCAACACAAAACTTCCCCTGCTTTTCATAAAGAGCCGCAATCTCAACCGCGTTCATAATCACATCGCCCAGCTCTTCCTTAGCGTGCTCCGCATCCCCCTCTTCAATCGCTTCCAGAGCCTCAAAAGTTTCTTCCACAAGATACTTCTTCATACTCTGTGGAGTCTGAACAGAATCCCACGGACATCCATCCTCCGCAATGAGAGTTTTTATTACTTCGTATAATCGGTTGAATGAATCAGACATTATATTTCACCCCAAAATAAACTTAAGCAGTTTTATTGTAATCTTTTATATAGTTTCTGACCATCTTTTCTGATATATTAATAACCAGAGGTTTTGAATATGAAATATCCATTTCTTACTTTAGATGATCAGACAGAAATTGTTCACTCAGAAATGCTTCCAGATGGAAAAGTTCAGGTATACATTGAAAAGCCTGATGAAAAAGATTGTTTTCATAACGCCTCTTGTTATATTCCTGGATACGAATGGAAAGACATTAACGGATTTACAAAAGAAGAAATTGAACGCTATCAGGAAATCATTGAATCCCATAGTACCAAGATTATGAACCAATTATTATAAGTTTGGTACACATATAATGATTACTTATTTTCTTATATATAACTTTCTGATATACTACCCCTACTCGGGGCTGTAGCTCACCTGGCTAGAGCACTACAATGGCATTGTAGAGGTAGTCGGTTCAAGTCCGATCAGCTCCAATTTCTCACTTTAAAAAAAAGGCGAGGAACTTCCTCGCCGGTAGATGGATCTGGGTCTCTCGACCAGCCCTTTACACTACATCTTACTTGATTTTATGCTATTGTCAAGTTTACTAACTAAAAGTTCCCGCCGTTCCAGCCCCAGTTGGTGGTGCCCCAGTAGGAAACGTAGACTGCGTTGCCGGGGATTCCTAGTTTATTCTGCAGAATCTCGCATAAGCGCGCCGTCATCTTGTCGCTAGCTCCAGCATCAACACTGCCAAGAACTTTTACTTCAACGTAAGCACCCTTATCCAGCTTGTTTCCGCCAAAATACAAATCCTGATTATCAATCAGATTAATCATCAGATAAGATTCTGGCTTTCCCAGTATACTGATAGCCTTTCCAAACTCGGCCTTCAAAACATCTCTTTTTTCTGCAGGTAACTGCATAGTCACCTTAGCTTCAATCATTGGCATGTGCTTCCTCCAAAACTTTTGTTTTTACAGGTTTTATTATAACACGTCGTCCGTAAAAATGAAAATCCTGCAAGATACATCCAGAAAATCCCCACGCCATTAAAGTGAAAAGAATGATAAGTTCAAACATATTTTTCTCCCATAATCAATGTTATCTGGGATTAATGATACATTATCAGAATGCTACCAAATGGCATTGTAAAAAAATGTTTAAAAAAAATAAGGAGGGGAAAGCCGGTAGATTGTAATTGCAAGTGCAACACTTAAATTAAATAAAAAAACTTCATAGAATGTTTTAAACCCAAAAACTACCACATTAAAGGGAAAAACAAACTATGAAGTCATACAACCATTTTA
>JAEEGL014914198.1_pt1 | contig 14341 bp, 8 predicted proteins | sample 9134231 | NCBI WGS metagenome assembly JAEEGL01 (sample SAMN16246548, study PRJNA631951) | gut metagenome | biome: gut microbiome; feature: rumen; material: fiber-attached | host: Bos | place: Iran: Karaj | collected 2018-10
ATTGGAAGTGGAAAAACTACTTTATTTAATGCTATATTAAATAATATTTTATCATCTCCTGAAACTAAGATTAATATTAATAATTCAATTGCATATACAAATCAAAATCCTTTCATTATATTTGATACTATTAAAAATAATATTTTATTTTTTCAAAAATATGATGAAGAAAAATATAATAAAGTTTTAAATTTATGTGAATTAGAAAAAGATATTAAATCATTTACTAAAGGTGATTATACAATGATTAGTGAAAAAGGAACTACTTTATCAGTAGGACAAAAATCTAGAATTTCTTTAGCAAGAGCATTATATTCAAATCATGAAATTTATTTATTTGATGATCCTATTAGTTCACTTGATAATAATGTTGCAAATAGAATTATTAACAATTGTATTATTTCAGAATTAAAAGACAAAACTAGATTATTAATTACTCACTCTTTAGATTATTTAAATAAAGCAGATAGAATTATTTTATTAAAAGATGGGGAAATTGTTTATAATGGAAATTATGATAATTTAATTGGAATTGATGAGTTTACAAAATTAAAAGAATATATTGAAAATAAAGAACAGTCAAATAATAAATCAATTAAAAACAATAATCAAAATGAAATAAAAAATATTTCTAATCAAAATAATATAAACCCAATTAAACCAAATGTAAATATGATTAATTTTATTAAAAAATATATTCAATTATTAGGGGGTTATAAAAATCTTTTCCCAATAATTATAATTTTAATTTTGTGGTTAATTTTTAAAGGATTATCAGATTTTAAATTATTAGAAATTGGAAAAAATATAGAAGAAAAAAATAATAATAGTTATTCTTTATATTGTTACATTTTATATATAATAATAGCAACTTTATTGATTTATATTAGATTAATTATAATAACTAAAAAATCTTTATTAGGAAATAAAGAATTACATAAAAATATTATTTCAAAAATAATCAATGCTCCAATTAATTTATATCATGACATAACACCAAGAAGTCAAATAATTAATAATTTATCAAAAGATTTATCAATTGTTGATTTTTTTTCTCCAGTTATGTTTGGAAATGTTCTTTCTTTTGGTGGAATATTCTTATTAACTTTCATAATTACTTCTTATTTTCAGCCAATTTGTATTTTATTTATTCCTTTCTCTTTTATTTTTGGAATAAAATTATTACATTATTATCTTAAATGTTCAAGAACTTTAACATTAATGGAAAGTAAATCTAATCAACCAATTTTAACTTTATTAAATGAAGCTTATGATGGATTTTCTACAATAAAATGTTTTGGTGTTGAATATTATTATATAGAAGAATTTTATAAAAAACTTGATAAATTTTTATTAAATAATTATTTTCTTAAAGGTAGTTCAACTTGGTTTACTTTTAATTTGGAATTATATTCTTTATTTTTTAAAAGTGTCTTACTATGTTTAATAATAATATTTCAAAAAAATTTTAAACCTGAAACAATTGGATTATTATTAACATATACAATTCAACTACAAGATACATTTATTAGATTTTTAGTTTTTTTTTCAGTTTTTGAAAATAGTATGATGGCTTTTAATAGATGTTTATCATATAAAAATATTATAATTGAACATCCTTCAATAACTGAATATGATAAAGAAATTAATAATTGGCCAAAAAAAGGTAATATTGAATTTAAAAATGTTAATATTAAATATAGAAAAGATTTAGATTATGTATTAAAGGAAATCTCATTTAAAATTAATTCAGGAGAAAAAATTGGTATTTGTGGAAGAACAGGTTCTGGAAAAACTACTTTAACATTAGCTCTTATTAGAATATTAGAATTAAATGAAGGAAAAATTTTAATTGATGATATTGATATAAGTAAAGTTGGATTGGATAAATTAAGAAATTCAATTTCTATTATAACTCAAGAACCTTTTTTATTTGAAGGTACTTTAAAAGATAATATTGATCCTAATAATAATTATAATAATATTGAAATTGAAAATTTATTAGATTTGTTTAATGAATTTCATAATAATAAATTCAATTTAAATTTAAAAATTACTGAAAATGGGAATAATTTATCTTTTGGAGAAAAACAAATTTTATGTATTATTAGGGCTTTGATTAAAAAAAGTAATATCTTAATTTTGGATGAACCAACATCCAATATTGATTATGAAATAGAAGAAAAAATGTTTAATATTATTTATAAATATAAAAAAGATTGTACTATTATAACTATTGCACATAGAGTTCAAAATTTAAAAAATTATGATAAAATATTTGTTTTAGATGAAGGAAAAATAATTGAAAATGATAGTCCAAATAATTTAGTAAACAATAAAGAATCAATCTTTTCACAACTTTATTATAAATAAAAGATTAATTAATTTATTTAAAAATATCTAAATTAAAATATTATTTTATAATTATTTTGAAGAATATGTTTATAAGTTTTTTTAAATTATTAAAAATATGAGTAAGTTATATAAAAGCATAAAAAAAGATGATTTAATTTTTAGAATTATAAACTCACAAATGATAAATCCTATTACAGAAGATTTAGGAGAAAATGATATTAATAATAATGTAAAACAACATCAAATAATTAATTCAAAAAAAAGACTTAAATTACAGAAAAAAAATTATAAAAAAAATAATTTGTCAGTAAATGAAAACGAAAAAATTGGATTTAACAAAGCTAAAAAAAATAATAAAACAATTAATAAATCTATTGAAAGTTCAAGAACATATTCTTCTAATAATAAATATTGGGAAAAAAGATATATAGAAAATGAAATTAAAATGGAAAAAATAAGAAAAAATGAAGAATATAAACAATTAAAGGAATTAAAAAATAAACCAAATATATCAAATAAAAGTAAAAAAATTGCAGAAAGTTTAAAAAATATTTCATATGATATTGATAAAGAAAAATTTGTTAATCCTATAATTGAAAATAATAAAATAAATGGTAATTGTAATATTGAAAATAATAAAATAAATGATAATTGTAAAATTGAAAAAAATAAAATTAATGACAATTATAAAATTAAAAAGAGCAAAAATAATAAAAGAAAAAATAATAATAATGAAAATAATAAAAAAGATAATAATAAAACATTATTTCAAAAATATAGATTAAATGTAGCAGATTACATGAGTTTAAAAAAAATTGTTACAATTAGAAAAGAAGAAATCGAATTAAGAAATCAAAATCTTCAAAAAATATTAAATGAAGAAAATAATGAACCAATTCATACCTATAGTTGTACTAATTTAATTCATCATACCAAAAATAAATCAACAAATGATAAGCAAAATCATTTTATAAATAATTATAATTATAAAAAAAAATCACAAAGTACAAAAAAAATTGTAAAAAATGAAGTAATAAATAATATTAATAATAATCTTGATGAAATTAGGAAAAAATTAAATGAAAATTATAATGTACATGGAAAAATAATTAATCATACTTATTTAAGTGATATTGAAGATAATGAAGATACAATTATGATGAAAAATCAAAGAATTCAATCTTTAATTGAATCAAAACCAGAATTTATTGAATATCCAACACAAATATTAAATAATCAAAATAAAAATTATTCAAATACTAACCAATCAACAATGATAAATAATAATTTAATTAAAAATAATATTTATGATTTCCAAGAAAACAATAATTATCAAGATTTTCAAAATTCTCAATATAATAAATTAAACATTATATATCCTAATAATAATAATGTAAATCAAAATAATGAAAATTCTAAAGTTAATTTTATAAATAATAATAAATATATAACAAATCAATTACTTCAAAATATTGAAGATGGACAAAATCAAATAAAAGAAATATATAATAATGTTATAGATAATTCTGAAATAAATAATTATTTAATAGAAAATGATCCATTAATAAGATATAGACATGAAAATAATTTAAGATTACAAAATCTCCAAAAAGTATCTAATGTTATAAATCAAAATTTAGAAAAAGGAAATATAATAAATTATGAATTCAATCCTATTAATTATTCAAATATTCAAAATAAAAAAAATTTAAAACAAAGATATGATAATACAATGATAAATAATGAAATTACCACTGCTAGAAATAACCTTGAATATTTAAATGAAAAATTAAAAATAAACGAACAAAAAAGGAAAATGATAATGGATAAATATTTATTTGAAAATAAAAACAATCCAAAAAATATAAGTAGAAATAAAATTTTAAGTAAAAAAAAAGAGAATGAAAATAATAGTTATCAAATTAATTATCATACACAAGACAATTTATCAGGAAGATTAAATGATTTTTATTATCAAAGAAATTTTTTTAATAATTTATAATTTTTTAATATACTTTAAATATATTAACAGCATATATTTTAAAATTATAGAAAAAAAAATAATTTTATATTATTTTTGATAATATCCAGATATTGTATTCATTAAAATTAAGTTTCCACTATTATTATAATTAGTTGATAATATTGAATTAGGCTTTAATGTTTGATTCTTTTTTGGTTGAAAGATTGATATCTCACTATTAGATCTAAAACTTTTATTTTTCATTTTTTTCTTTGATAATGAAGTTATAATTTTATTCTTTAAAAATTTTTTATTCAAATTATTATATATTCTATTAAATTCATTTGGATTTAATACATTTTTATTGTTTTCATTATATTGATATTCTAAATTTCTTAAATCATTCATTCTTGAAAAAAAAAGAAAATTATCTTTTTGATTATTGTCATTTTTAGGAGAGAATAACCTACTAAATTTTTCTTTTTTTTTTATTGTTTTATCATTATTTTCATCATTATCTGAATCAAATTTATCATCATAAACATAATTATAATCTTTTTCTATAATATTAGCTACTGACCAACTTTTTCCAATTCCAAATTTTTTATTTACATATCTTTTTGAAAAGGGATTAAATAACCTTTTTTTAAGATTTAAAGAATTTTTAAAAAGTCTTTTAAGTTTTGGTAATTCATCTTTTTGTTTATTGGGTTTTTCAATAACAAATCTTTTTATTTGTAACATTGACGTATTTGGATGATATTTAATAAAATAATTATGCTTTATTAATTTATTTTGACAATTTATCATAAAATCATGATATATTTCTTCAAGAGATAAATTTTTGGTTATTTTTTTTTCATTTTTTTCAGCAGATGTTTCTAAATTATGAATTGAATTTAAAATTTCTACGTCAGTCCTACTAAAAATTTGGTTTTTTTTTTGTAAATGTTTAAAAGTTATTTGTACTTCTTTCTCAAATAATAATGAAATTTTATCAGAAGAAAAATTGATGACTTCATATATATCCAAAGGTTTTGAAAATAAATAATCATTCTTTCTACATGATTTATTAAAAGTATGTGAAAATATTAAATATAATGAATTTGTAAAATAATTAAATAAATATAAAAAAAATTTTATACACTTTATATTATATTCTTTTATTTTTTGAATTAAATTTTTATGAATATTGTGTGAATCTAAAAAAAAATCTTTATATTTATATTCAGGAATAGATATATTATCTAATTTTAATGAATTATAAATTTGATTTGTATATTTTACAATAAATATAAATATAAGAATAACAAATTGTTCTTTTTCAAATAATCTTTTTTTTAAATCTTTAACATTTTTAAATAAATATTCAAAATTTTCTTTTCTTATATTCATATCTTGCTTATTTTTAATTGAAATTAATTTTTTATTGTTTTCTATTTTTTTTTGTATATTATTATAATTATAACATAATTCAAAATAATAAAGTGTTAATTCTCTAATTTGTTTATGTAATGCTTGAAAATCTAATTTATATTTAAATTGTTTATTTTGAAAATTATTCACTTTTATTATTACACTATTCAAATTATTTATACTTAATGAATGATATAATTTCAAAATATTATATTTAGATGAAAAATATATTGATAATAAATTCCTATTTTCATTAATAATCTCCTTATTTATAGCATTTTTTTTTATAATGTTATTAGATATTTTTTTTTTATCTTCATCAATTTTTTCTATTAAATTATTGTAATTTGATTTATAATTTTTTAATATTGAAACTTGATATTCTAATTGATTTAATTGTTCTTTTTTTTTATTAAATAAACTTTTATTTTCTATTATATTCATTTCTAATATATTTTGAAATTTTTTTAATAAATTTCTTTGTTTTTTAATATCTAATAATCCATGATCTCTGAGAATAATATATTTTTCAAATTGTTCTTGATTTTTAGCTTCAATTTCATATTCATTTTTAATTCTATTTATTATTAATATTTTTGTTCTATAAGCTCTTTTATACATGTTATTATAACAATTTAATTCATGTGATTGAATCTGAATCTTTTTTTTATAGTTATTTATGATATATTTATAATAATCTTCTAAATCATTTTGTCTTGAAAAATAATGATTTTTTAATTCTTTTTCAATTATTTTGAGCTTTTCTTTATATTCTTGCTTTTTTTTCTTTAATTCAACTAAATTATTATTAAACTTTTTAAAATTGTTTTGTATTAGATTTATATAATAATTTTCAATTTCTTCCAATTTTGCATAATTTATTTGTTCATCAATCAAATATTTGAAAAAATTTTGTTTAAATTGATAAAAAGTTGAATTATTATTTTTTAATTTAGATATAAAATTTTGTCTTGTATTATTAAATAGTGAATTAGATGAATGAGTATATCTTTTTTTAATATTATTTTTGGATATTTCTTTTTGATTACGATTATTAATTATTTCTTCATTATTAAATTTAATATGTGTTAAATAAAAATTATGCTCTGCATCATTCATTTTAAATTAAAAATTTAATTTTTTTTTAAATAAATAATAAAAATATATGAGTTTTTAATATGATATTATATCTATTTAGCTGTTGATGTAATATTTTTATATTCATTATTTATTTTTAAAAGATCATCTATATCAATACATATTTTTAATGAATTTTCTAATTTTTCTAACTTCTCCTTTTTTTCCTTTATGTTAGCAATTACTTCTGGTTTAACTTGTCTTTGTTTGTTTTCATATTCACTAATATATTTTTTATAGTATAAAACATAATCTTTTATTTTTTTTTCCATTTTGTTGATATCAGTTCGAATATCTTTATTGAATTCTAAACATCTATTGTATAATTCCTCTTTTAAAGTCCAAATTTCTTTTTCTGTTGATGAAGAATTTATTTTTCTCTTAAATTCTTGAATAAATTTGTCATGGTCTCTATTATTAATTTTTTTTTTAGTTAAATTTTTTGCAACAATATTAGAATCATAAATATCCAATAGTTCTATTAATTCATTTTTTTTTGCATTGAATTTTGCTATATTTTGATTTTGATTAATATCTGTTCCTTGAGGAGTTTCTTGTTCGAATTGACTTTGTTGTTTAATTACATTATCTTTTTCTTGTTTTAATGGCTGCTCTTGGTCATCATCTAAAAGTTTATGAGTTTTAGAATTTAAAAATACTGATTTTTCTTTGCTATTATCATATGAATTATCATTATCTTTTTCTAATTGCTTATCAATTGGTGTTACATTTTCAATCAATGTAATCATACTTTTTTTTTTATTTTTATTAATTGGGAAATTTTTCGTATAACTATAACTAACATTTTTACATTCAATTAGTCCATTAATTTCAACACTTAAATGTATATCAACTTTTTCTGCATTATTTATGATTTCTTCATTTGGAGTAAAAACAAATTCCAAAATTGAATATTCATTTGAATAATATTTAATATCATTAGGTAAATAAAATAATTTAATTTTCATTTTCCCATCTTTTAAATCTTTCTTTAAATTTACGGTTATTCTTTTATCAATTGGAATTGCTTCTCCTTTTTGTAAAAATTCCATTTGACCATTAGAATTAATAGAATAATAAATATTAGTTGAATTATATCCTAAAATTTCTTTAAAATTTTTTTGTGGAAACATATTATTTTTAAAAGAACCATATAAACAACAACCAATTGCAACACTTTCATCATGTTGTACTGTTTGAGAAACTTTAATTTTATATTTATTCTTCTCCATATTATTTTTTAAATATGGAAGTTTCAATAAATCACTTAATATTTCTATTATCAAATTTGAACCAACTGAATGATAACATTTTTCCAAAAATAGGTTAAAGGTTAAATTTATTTTATCTAATATATCTTTAGTTACCTCTTCAAATGTACCTCTTGTGATTTCAACATTGATTTTATCATCACCATCAAGTTTATCAATTCCAATTTCATATTCATTATTCACAGCAATCATTTGTTTTATTTCTTTAATTTGTTCATATAATTTAAATCTGAACTTCAATAACTTATCTTTTTTAATTGTTTTTTCATCAATAGTATCATAATTTGAAAAATACTTATATAATAATTGATCAATATCTCTTCCTCCAAATTGATGTATTTCAAAATCCATAATTTGATATTTTTCTTTCTCATATTTTGCTAAAATATAAGTAGTTTTACTATGTCCAACATCAACTAATAAAACATATCTAATAGGAGTCTGAACAAATAAATCTCCAGATTTAGTATATCCATAATAAATAGTATAAGCAACAGATTCAGGTATTAAATAACCATTAATATTAGAATCTTTTAATAAATCAATATATTTTTTCTTTTGAATATAAGTTAAATAATCTGGTATATTAATATAAACTTCTTCATTTTTTCCTAAATCAGGTAAATATATATTCCTTAATATTCCAATATATGAAGGTACAATCTCTGATGGTAATCTAGTTGGTATTCCGTCTTGTGCTTTTGCTTGAACTATAAATTTTTCCCTTTTTGGATCCCATTTTGCATATTTAATATACTCCATTTCTTTTTTAGCAAAGTCTGTTTTTATTTCAATTGATATTAATCTACTTATATTTTCAATTGTATAATTTATACTCTTTTTTAAATGAGCCAATGCTATCATTCCAATATATTGATTTGTTACTGAATCAAAAGTATATAATGTTGGTATTTGTCTATATGTATTATTGTCTAATAATGATAAGTCAAATGTTATTAAATTATTATTTTTTATGGTTGATTTTCCTATTGATGTGGTAAATGAACCAATTTTAATTCCAATTATTTCTTTTTTATTATCTACCATTTTTTTGAGTTATAATATTATTATAAATAAGATTTTTATTGGTTTAAAAATAAAAAAAAATACAATTAAAAAAAAAAATTAACTCATTCATAAATTAAATAAAAAAAAAATAAAAAATAAATAAAACAAAAACAAAAGAAAAACCAAATAAAAAAAATTTTATATAAACAAAAAAAAAAATTATTAAAAAATCAAAGATCAAATCTCATATAAAGAAGTAAAATTTTAAGAAGATAGAAGAGATTGAACAGTAGTAGTATTTTTAAGTATATCTTCATATTCTCTAGCAGCAGTTAACTTATCAATTAAACTTAAAGAACCTTCTTTAGAATTAGAAGCATTTTCAATATCAGAAATAACATTATTAGCACCTACTTTAAAATCACATCTATGACTTTGACAATATAATCCTTTTTTACAATGATGAAACCAATCACATTTTTCTCCTTTTGGTGCCCATTTTACTTTATTTTCTTTTGTTCCTTTTTTTGCACATCTATAATCTTTACATACTAATCTTCCACAACAATATGATGTTAAGTCACAATCTCCCCCAATTGCTACACATTTTGATTGTGTTTTTAATAAAGTTTGTAATGTTATTGTGAGTAATGTTATTATAAGAAGAAATGAAAATTTTGACATTTTTATTTTTAATTTGGGTTTTTCTTATTTTTTTATTTTTTATTTTTGATTATTTATATTATAGCTGTTTTTATTTTTTTTTATGAGTTTTAAATTAGGTTTAAATTCTTTTTTTTTTGATTTTTTATATGAGTTTTTTAGTTTCTTTTTTTGGAATTTTTTTTTTTTTTGTTTTTCTTTTTTCCTTGTATTTGATTTTTGAATTATTTATATATGAATTGATTTGATTTTATATTTTTCTTTATTTAGAAAAATTAAATTTATATTCCTTTTAAAATTAATATTCTAATAATTATAAGAAAAAAAATATAATTAATAATATAAATAAAATACCAAATATCAAAAGAAAAAACTATTTAAAAAAAAGTAAAAAACAACCAAAAAATTAAAAAAATTATCATTTATTTAAAAAAAATAAATTTCTTTTTTTTTTAAGAAATAATCTTATTTAATAATCTCTCTTAAGAGTTTTTGCAACAGCATTAACTACTTTATTTCTTGAGACTACACAATAATGAGATTCACAATGATAATATTTAGGACAATGATGGAACCAATCACATTTATTTCCTTTAGGAGCCCATTTAACTTGATTGTCTTTTGTTCCTTTTACTGCACATCTATAATCTTTACATACCCATTTATCACAACAATATGAAGTTAAGTCACAATTATCTCCAAGATTCATACATCTTGTTTTCTTTTTTAATTTTTTTTCTATTGTTATTGTGAATATTGCAATTAATAGTAAAATGAATGTTTTTGACATTTTTATTTAATATTTTTGTTAATATATTTTATATAAAAATATAGGGGTTTTTTTAATTGGAGTTTTTATTTTTTTATTTGAGGTTATTTTTTTTTTAATTTTTTTTTCTTTGGTTAATTTTACTATATTTTAAATTAAATTATATTTTTCGAAAAATGAATATTTTTAGATTTGGGAAAAAAAAAGAGAAAAAAATTACTGATAATAAAGATATAATTAATAATATTAACAATAATATTCAATTTACACCTGATAAAAAATCAATTCATTTTCATTCAGGTATATTAAAAATAATATAAATTTTTTTATATTAGAAAGAATAAAAAATTCAGTTGAATGTATTGATTATACATTTAGAAATTCTCTACAAACAATTAAGGAAATATTAAATTCCTCTGGAAAAAAACAAAAGAATAACTTGAAAATAATAGAACATATTTTCGATTTAGAAAATACCTTATCTATTAATTTTGAATATATATCAAATTTTATTCCAATAATGAAGGTAAAACAAGAACAAAAAAGAAAATTAATGAATAGTTTTGAAAAAATAATAAATTATTTCAAATTAAAAAAGAACTTAAGATTAAATATAAATGAAATAAATGGAAAAATTTTAATAAATAAACAAATAATAGAAGAAATTAGAAGAAGAAATGAAGAAAATTATTTATATTATAAAGATCAAATTGTAGTTTTTTCAGATAATATTAATAAAAAATTATCACTTATTAAACAAATTCAAAAAAAATTTGATGAAGTAGAAATTTACATTCAAAGAGAATGTAAAAACTCAGAAAATAAAAGTAAATTTGGACATTGGGCATCTTTTTCGATTTTAACTTTTATGAATAAAAATGAAAGATTAATTAAAAGAAAAGCTTATTTAGATTCAATAAAAGAACAACAAAATAAAAATATAAAAATGATACTAAATGAAAATAAAACATTAAAAATATTAAATCTATTAAAAAGTAAAATTACTGATTTAACATATGAAAATTATTTAATTAAAATACAAAATTTAATTAATAAAAAAGAAAGATTAAAAGAACAATTTAATATTCTTTTTGAAATTATTTCAGATAATACTTTTAATAAAGAATCAATTCCTCCTTTTTATAAAAATAATAATTTTGAAAATGAAAAATTAGATTCTCTTCCTATTAGTTTATTTGATCAAAATATTTCTAAAAATAATTTTAAAAATGATATTGACATTGAAACAGATAATTTAACAACTGATAAAAAAGAAACTCAAGAATTACCTCCTCCTGAAAATGAAAGTAATAATAACAATAAAGATAATAGAAATGATATTTGGAATATTTCTGATATTCAAATTGAGAATAATTAAAAATTTTTTAATTTATTATAATTTATTTTGTTGATTTTTTAAAATATTATTAATTTAATTTTTTCTTAAAAAATGATTCATGAATCAAACAATTTTCAATTTATCAATCAATCTATTCATGATCATAAAAATCCTTTTACTCAAAATTTTCAAAATGAATTTTATTTTAATTTTCCTACTTATGCAGAACAATATAACGATAATAAATTAAATAATAATTCAAAAATATCTAAATTAAATAAATATTCATTTTATAATAATACTAAACAATATTTTCCAATTCAAAAAAGTCCAAAAAAAAAGAAAAATAATAATTATTTAACATCAAATAATAGTAATGAAATATTAATAATAGATAATTCAGTTTCTCCTAATTCTAGAAAAAAATTTTTTTCAACTCCTTTAAATAATAGTCCTAAAAAAAATAATTTTAATCAATCAAAATCATCTAATAAAATTTATAATTCAAACACATCAATTTATTCATCAAATCAACAATATTGGGAAAAAAGAGGAATTAAATTTCAAAATAAATTAGATGATATTAAAAATGAAAAATTAAAAAAAGAAAATGAAGAAAATCAAATAAAACCAAGAATAATTAAAAAAAGTATTGAAATAGCAAATAAATTATTAAATAATGAAAATGAGAATGTATTTGAAAGATTAACAAATGGAAATATCCAAAAAATTCATGAAGAAAAAGTGAAAAAAATTTCTAAAAAAATAAATCCAATGAAAAATCCAAATATTAATAAAAGTAGTAAAAATATTCAAAGGTCAATAGAAGATTTATATACATGGAAAAATAATATTGAAAAAAAGAAAAAAGAAAATATTAAAAAAATAAATCAAATAAATAAAAATAATTATAGAAGTTTTAGACCTAATTATATAAGTGAAGAAATTTTATTAGAAAGAAAACCGGATTATTTAAATAAAAAAGTTGAAGATAGGTTATATGAAGAAGGAAAAAAGATTGAAATGAAAAAAACTATTGAAAAAGAACGTTATTTAGAAGATATTTGTAGACCAAATTCAAATTATAAAAACAAATCTTATTCATTTATTGAAAGTAGATATATGGATATTAAAAAACCAAAAGTTGAAAATAATAAAGAAAATAAAAAGAAGGTTAAAAATAATACAAAAACTAATAAAACTTCATATAATAAAAGTAGTCAATATAATAAAAATGTTGATAATTTAGTTCAAAATGATTCAGTAATTGAAAATGAAGATTTTAATCAAAATAATAATATAGAAAATAATAAAAGTGATCCAGAATTGGTTGATATAAGGAGACATTTAAATGATTTTTATGAAATGAAACAAAATAATCCAGGTCAAATATTTAATTATTTCTCATTTATTAATGGGAATAAGAAAATTAATTTAGAAAATGAATTAGATAAAAATATTGAATCTAACTTACATGAATATAATAAAAATCTAATATCAAATTCAAATGTAAATACTTTTTCGAATATTCAATCATCTAATAATGAATTTGATAATAATAAATATAATATTTCTAAATTATCAAATCAGAATGATAGAAGATTTTTAGTTCAAAATAAATATATGTATGAACCACAAATAAATAAAAATGATGATAATGATTATATAAATAAATTAATTAATAATCATTATAATTATGATAATAATTTAGAAAATGATGAAAATTTTGTCAATGAAATGTATGAAAAACAAAGTGAACACTTAGATTATTTAGATGAAAGATTAAAAAATAATGAACAAAACAAAACAAAACTCCTTGAAAAATTTTAAAAATAAATAATATATTTTTTTCATAAATTAATTTTTTTAATAATTGAATTTACAAAAAAAATAAAAAAAATTTAATCAGATAAGCAAATTCTATCTAATAAACTTATTGGTTCTTGATTTTGATAAAGATTATTATTTTCATCATTCATAATTTCCATACTAAACAAAGAAACACATTCACTAAAAGTAATTCTTTTATTATTAAAAGGATCAATAATAGATAAAAATTTAAAAATATAATCATCAATATTATTTTTTAAAAAAGGAATAGATTTAATTAATCCTATAAATTCATCCTCATTTAAAATCCCATCTCCATCATTATCAAATTTTCTAAATAATATAACAAAATTATTTAAATAAATTTCTCTACTTTTAATTTGATGTTCTCCAACTAATTTTAAAAAATCTTTATAAGGAATTGATAATTCATCTTTTATTTTATTTAAATTAAAAATTTCTTCTCTTGTCAATCTTCCATTTTTATTTTTTGAAGAACTATGAATATTATAATTACCTATAGAATTATTTGAAATATTTTGTTCTAAATTATTATAATTCATACTTTTATTATTTTTCAAATAAATAAA
>JAEEGL015455411.1_pt1 | contig 14341 bp, 7 predicted proteins | sample 9134231 | NCBI WGS metagenome assembly JAEEGL01 (sample SAMN16246548, study PRJNA631951) | gut metagenome | biome: gut microbiome; feature: rumen; material: fiber-attached | host: Bos | place: Iran: Karaj | collected 2018-10
AAGAAAAAATATAACAGAATATAGATTTAGTAATGATATATTAACTTCAACACCAACTAAAGATTTAATTAAGAAGATAGGATTTAAAAATGCATTAAAATTATTTGATGAAAATCCTAAGTTTGTTTATTTGCTTTCAGTTAATGGTAAAAGTGATGAATTTGAAAATGACAATAGAATATTTTTTGTAAACTCTAATGGATTAGATTTAGAAGATTATAATGCTGTTAAAAAATATATTTATGATGCAGTTATATTGCATTGTAATAATCATATTAAAAAACATAGATTTATTGATTATGATGTATTTAAACAAATGAGTGATATATATCCACAATACTTTATACCGGAAGGTACAATACCAGAAGAAGATTTAGATAAATTTTATAATGGGGAAGCAAGTGTTTATTTAGTAATACGTTATAAAGAAAGCTTAAGTGGTAAAGACTTAGATTTTATAACAAGAAATAATACTTCGTGTAATAGTATAAGAAGTATATTTGGAAGTATTGATACTTTCCTTGATAATGTACCTTTAGAAATTATATTTGAAGTAACTGATTATGTAAGTAAAAATGCATATTATTTAGAAAAAGAAGAAGATCTTACTTATGAAACTGTTATAAAAAGAGCTTTAATTCAAAACAAAGATAATATTAGTAGTTTAAGAGATTTATATACATATTCTAAATATGCTCCTTTAGCAAGTTTATGTAGTACTGAATTAAAACAAATGATTGAAATAATAGGATTTGATCATTTATTAACATTTAATGATCAATATAATGGACTTTTAGATAAAACAGATAAAGATAAAACTGATATTTCAAATTCAATAGTTACGTTTTTAGCTAAAGAGTTTTTGATGAGTGACTATGTAAATTTAGAAGATGCTTTTAATGATACTGAAAAATTATATGCTATTTTTTCTCTTGTTGTAGAAAATGCTAGAAGAGGAAAAAGAATTTCTAATACTGTTACTAATTCAATTAAAGAATCTTTTCCACAGGAATTTATTGATTACAGTTTAACAAGAGAATTGTTGAAAGATTATGATAAAGATCAACAAGATTTGATTATAAACCAATTAGAAAACTTGATAGATTCTGATGGAGAATTATTACAGTTTATTAATAAATATCCTATTCTTATAGAAGTTGTAAAAAGATTAGATTATTCTTTTACTTTAGATGTTTTTAATCATCTTAGAGATGAAATAGGAAAAGATAAATTATTAGAAATAAGTACTTTATATGGTGGATTTTTATATAACAATTTAAAAAGAACTGGAATAGAACCTCAAATAATTGAAATAATAAAAACTAGTGATGATATTGAATCATCTATGAATGAATATATTAATAGTTATATGGATGATGAACATTCTATTTCATTTGATCTTAGATTACTTCCAAAAAGTTTTAAAGAAGCTCATCAAGATTTATTTTTAAAAGAAAGTGCACCTAAAGAATTAAAGGATGAATATTATTCACCATCATCTCATTTAACTCCAAAAGATTTGTTTGAACATCCAGAGTGGGTTAATGAAGTTAGACATCTTGATTTTGCAAGATGCCTTTCAAAAATATTTGTTAATGCAAGCATAGATGAAAATGAATATGATGAATTTAATTTATTTACTGTATTAAGTAAGAGTTTTACAAATGATGAAATATTAGAGTTTATATCTAAATATGGTTCATTTATTAATGAAGATATATTAAAAGGTGTAACTATATATACAAGACTTTCAAAAGATGAACAATTAAGTGCATTACGTAAAGAGATTTATAATTCTTTATCTACGGAAAGAGTAGTTTATAATGAATCTATGCTTCCAATTGAATTTAGAATGGAGCATAGTGAATTATTCTTAGATGATAATGCACCAAGTGAATTAAAAGATAAATTCTATTCAAAAAATATTGGTTTATTAGAACTAAAAAAACATCCAGAATGGAAAGAATACTTAAAAGAAAAGAACTTTTATGCTTGCTGTTCTAATTCATTAAGTGAAGTTGTTAAACAATGCCTTAGATTTAATATTAGTAATGATGATTTAATTAATCTTGTAACTAAGTTTGATAAATATTTTGATAAACAATATATTAATTTGATTTATACTCCGACACAAAAAATAGATGATCCAGAAAAATTCTTTAAAAATATGATTATTAATTCTTTAAGATCAAGAAAGAAATATGATGAAGAAAGTGCTTATGAATTATTTAATGAAGATGCACCTGATTTGTTCTTAGATAAGAATGCACCAGAAGAGTTGAAAAAAGCATTTTATTCAAATAATCTTACTAGCCAACAATTACATGATAATCCAAATTGGGTTAATTATTTAAAAGGCAAAAATGTATATAGAGTTGTTTCTAATACATCATATAACATAATTATTAAATTTCTTTCTTATGGAATGAGTGAAGAACAAATAATGTACTTGATGGTTAAATATGGAATGTATTTGACTGATGATTATATTAGTGCAAGTGAAATAACTGCAGATTGGCTTGATAATATAGAATTGCATATTAATGAATCAATTGTTGAGCATATTATTTATTTACATAAAGAATATGATGAAGAAGCTAAAAGTCTTATAGGACATTTAAAACCAGAATTGTTCTTAGATGATGATGCACCAGATGATTTAAAAGCATGCTATTATTATCATCCAGGTGTAGATAGATTAAACTTCACTATGTTAAAAAACAATAGAAAAAGATGGCTTCCATATTTAAAAAATAAAGAATTAGTACTTGTTTTATCTAAGTGTTCAAACGATTATAACTTTGATAAATTGGTAAATTTCTTTGCTATATATGGAGAAGAAAAAGCTCTTGATATGGGAATGAAAAATCCTGATGCAATCAAGTGGGCAATAGAAACTGATCATTTAGATACTTATGAAAAATGGTATGAAAGATTATGCTTTGTTCCTCATAAAGTTGTTTTAATGGATTTCCCTGTTGAAAGAATAGATGATTTTGCATCTAGTGGTAAACTATGGTCTCAATTAATGAAGATTGAAAGACATAATGTTAATGATGATTTAAAATCTTCTATGTTAAAAGCAAGTATGTGTTTTGGAGTATTTGATGGAGATAAAGAGGGATTTACTAAAATAGTACAATTATTTTCTGATATTCCAAAAACTCTTTCTACTAGTGATGTTTCACTTATTAATAACTATTTAAATGGTTTAGAAAACAAAGAAGAAGCTAGTGAGATAGCAGATTTATTAGAGAAAGCATATTATATAAATGGTGATACATATAGATTAAGAATTAATCAACAAGATTATAAAAATGAAGTAAAGAAATTAAGAATAGTTATGGAGGATGCTGAAGTTCCTCAAGTATTATCACCTAAGAAATCACATGATTTATTTGGACCATTTGGTATGATTTATGAACCTGAATTTAGAGACTTTTTATTAGACAATTTAGAAAGGATTTTAACTAAGAGAAAAGATTCTATTCCATATATTGGTCTAATTCAAAAGAAATGGAAAGAAATAAAAGTTCTTAATAGTAATAGAGTATTAACTCTTGATCTTGCTCTTGATTATGTAAAAACTAATTGTTATGCAAATGTTTTAGTAGGTAATAAATATTTAGAAAATACAATTGGTAATATTGGATTAACTCAAGAAGAATTTGAAGTATTACAAAAGATATATAATTTTGGAAAATTAAGAGTAGCAAGTAGTATTCCAAGAGTATATGGAAACTTTAATGAATATCAATATGAAGTAACTAGATTAGATGATCCATTACCATGTGCTATTGGTAAATTATCTGACTGTTGTCAAGAATTAGGTAACCATGCTGAAGTTTGTATGGAACATAGTATGGTTAGTGAAGATGGAAGACTACTTGTTATTAAAGATGCAGAAGGTAATGTAGAAGCTCAAAGTTGGATATGGCGTAATGGAAATGTATTATGTTTTGATAATATAGAGATTCCAAATAAAGCTTTTGATAGAGCAAAACAAGATGGTAAATCTAATGTAGTTCTTGCTAATGAAATATATAAAGTTTATAAAAAAGTTGCTAATGATTTAATGGAAATAGATGAACAAAAATATAAAGAATTATTGTTAAATGGTTCTATTACACAAGAGCAATATGAACAATTAGTTTTAGCAAAAGTTACTGTAGGACTTGGTAATAATGATATAGCATCAGCTATTAAAGATAATTCGGTTGTTGATACAAATATAAGACGTGTTATACCATTTGATCCTCCAGTTAAATTAACAAAAGAACTATATACTTCTGATTCTGAAATTCAGTATTTATTAGCAGGACAAATAGATGTACCTGAATCTAATTTAAAAAATATAAATGTATATACTGATGACTTTATAATACTTGATGATAATAATATTAAAGAACTAGATGTACATGCTTTAGAATTATTAGAAAATAGTTGTAAAGATAATAAATATTTTGGATATGTAAATGTTGAAGAAGATAAAAATATTGTTTCTAAAGTAGTAAGTTATTATGGAGTAGAAGCTGTTCATCCTAAAATAATTAAGAATGCTAACTTTGCAATTATTTATGAAGAGAAAGCAGATAAAATTGCAATAATAGATATGTTATTTGTTGATAAAGTAGATTTAAATGGTGAAGAAAAAGATGTTACAAATGTAGTTAAAGAACAAATTAGAATAGCGCTTAATCAAATAAATAAGAGTAATAAAACTTTTGATACAAGTTTACTTGAAGGAAAAGCTAAAACGATGTATGAAGCTATGTTTGATATAGACCCACAAGTTAAAGAAGGGGGATTGTCTCATGGAAGTAAGTAATATTGTTAATAATAGTTGTGTAGCTAGTAGGAATAATAACTATCGTAATGAACAAGAACTTTTAGCTATTTTAAAGAATTCTATCGATGTTAATAAAGACTTATTTGTAAGAGCTAACCAAATAGATTTACAAAGAAATTTAGGATATGAAATAGACTTTAATTTAGTAGATAAGATAATTAGTAAGTATTATAATTGTGAAGTTTTAATACATAAAGAAAGAGTTGTTAATAATACAGATGATATTGCTCATTCAAGCTTTTATACTAATTATGGTGTTATATTAGTTTTATTTGATGGTGATTTTTATACTATGATAGAAATGATTATTCTTGGACTATTAACACACAATACTATGATTTTTGCATATGATGATTATATGAGTGGTAGTAATGGATTATTATTAAGTATTGTTTCTACTTTTTTAGAGAAACAAGGAATAAGTAAAGATTCTTTTCAACATATAGATAGTATTGATGATAGTATATTTAATAATTATAAATCTATAAATAAAACAGTTATTATTGGAGATAATAGTTTTATTAATAAATATTCAAAAAAATGTAATACTTGTTTAACTATATCTGGTTATAAAAATTATGATATTTATTTAGATACTTCTAAATATTTATCAGAAGTTAAAGAAATAATTTCTAGTGAAAAAAATATAAGTTTATTTGTTAATAGTAATATTGAATGTGATATAGAAGAAGCTATTATTGTAAATGATATTGATGAAGCAATTACTATGATAAATTATAATAGTTCTTTATATAGTACTTCTATATTTACAGAAGATGAAGATAATGCTTCTAAATTTGTTAAAACAGTTAACAGCAAGAATATATATGTCAATATTGATCCTACTAAGGAACAAGAATTAGATATTAAACAAGAAGATTTATTAAAAGAAAAGAATGTTATAATACCTAAAGCTTAATTGAAAAATTAAGCTTTTTAATGATAATATATAGAGAAAGGAGTACAAGAATATGAAATTATTTATAGGAAATAGACTTTTAAATATGAGTAGTGAAGAACTTGATAAACTTTATTTACAAGAAGGTAATGAAGGTGTTTTATATTTAGTTGGAAATACCGTTATTAAGTTATATAAAGATACTCCTTTAATTAGTAAACTTAGTATAGAAGAAATAGAAAGATTAAAGAAAATTAAAACACAAAGATTTCTATTACCTAAAGATGTAGTATTAACTGATGAAAAACAATTAGCAGGATATACAACTGCTTTTATTGATAAGAGTCCTTTTGGAGAAATATTTAATCTTAAAGGAAAAGATTTTAAAAGAGAAATAAAAATTCTTTTAGAAGATATAAAAGAATTATCAAATAAAGGAGTAGAAATAGATGATATGCATCTAGATAATATTCTTTTATCTGAAAATAAATTATATTTTGTTGATCCTGGTTCATTTATTATAGGAGACTTTGATGAAAGAGAAACTTATAAGATTAATAGATTTAGATTTTCAAATTTTATAGTTAATGAATTAATGGCTTCAAGAATTCCTAAAAAATATAGAAAGAAATTAGATACAGTTTTTTCTTCATATGATAGTATAGAAGACTTTTTAGAAAATATGGATGATGAAGAAACAGTTAAAAGTTTTTCAAATAGAATAGTAAAATAATTAATTATTGTATATAATAAAGTTAGATAGAGAGGTATTTAATATGGATACTATAATGTTAATGATTAAAGGATTTTTTATGGGTATAGCAAATGTTATTCCAGGTGTTAGTGGAGGAACAATTGCAATTATATTAGGAATATATGAACAATTTATAAGTGCTATTAGTAATATTACAACTAATTTAAAAAAGAATTTAAAGTTTTTAATTCCAATTGTTATAGGTATGGGAATATCAATTGTTACTATGAGTAAAGTAGTAGGATATTCTTATGATAATTTCCCACTTCCAACTTTATTATTCTTTGTTGGGCTTGTTTTTGGTGGAATTCCAATGCTTTTAAAGAATGTTAAAGGTAAAAGAGAATCTAAAGAATTAGGAAGTTATATTATTGCTTTAATAACATTTTTAATAGTTATATTTATGGCTTGCTATAAGTTCTTGTTTGGAGTAGGTGGAGAAGTAAGTCTTACTAATATTAATTTATTTGGTTATATAATTTTATTTATGGTTGGTATAGTTGCTGCTGCAACAATGGTAATACCTGGTATAAGTGGATCATTAGTACTTATGATAATTGGTTATTACTATCCAATAATAAATACAATTAATAGTTTATTTAAAGATAATTTTGTACATAATGCTATAGTACTTTTTGTATTTGGAGTAGGAGTAATAATTGGTATTCTTCTTATATCAAAACTATTAGAAATGTTATTTAAAAAATATAGTACTAAAACTTATTTTGGAGTATTAGGATTTGTTTTTGCTTCAATAATTGCTATTCCACTTTCTGCATGTATAGAACTTGGTAATATTTCAGTTAGTCTTGATCAAGCAATTATTGGTATTATTCTAATTGCACTTGGGTCTATAGTAAGTTATAAATTAGGAGAAAAATAATAACTATTTCTATTATGAAATAGTTTTTTTTATGCTATAATATCTTAGGAAGGTAGAGTGATAATATGGAAGAAGAAAAGAAAGAAGAACAAGAAGTAGTAAAAGAAATCCCACAAAAGAAGAAGACAAGTAAGGCACCAATTATTATTCCTATTGTTATTACAGTAATAATTATTATTGGATCTATTTGTATTTTTGCTTTTGGAGGAAGTAAAAAAGAGGAAGAAAAAGATAAAAAAGAAGATATTGTATTAGAGTCAGAATATGGAATGACTGATAATGCATTGAGTAAGTTCGATTTAACATTTTTAAAATTCGAAAATACTGAAAAGAATAAGATTTATAGTCCACTTTCAATTAAATATGCACTTGCTATGTTAAGTGAAGGGTCAAGTGGAGAAACAAAAGCTCAAATTGATGCAGTAATAGGAGAATATGAACCACATAAATATAATAATAATTCTCATATGTCTTTTGGTAATGCTATTTTTATTAATGAAAGTGAAAAAGATGGTATTAAATCAGATTACACTGATACTTTAAAAGATAAATTTAATGCAGAAGTTATAACTGATTCATTTGATAGTGCAGATGTTGTTAACAAATGGGTTAGTGATAAAACATTTGGACTTGTTAAAGAAATAGTAGATGATATACATGATAAAGTATTCGTACTTGTTAATGCTTTAGCAATTGATATGGAGTGGGTTAATAAGATTCAACCTGAAAATGATGAATATGAAGCTACATTCCCACATCAAGAATTCTTTACTTATGTTTCAGATTTAAAATCTGGAGGATTTACTAGATTAGATTTCAAAAACAATTATGAAGCTGAAGCTCTTCAAGTTGCTGCAGTTGCACATAGATATGATATTATAAAAGAAGTAGGAGAAAACGAAATAAGAAAGACTGTTAGCAAAGAATATAAAGAATGGTTACAAAAAGGTGAATGTGGAGATCCAATAGCTAATCCAAGTGATAAAATGATTAACGAATATGTTGATAAATATATTAAAGAGATTGGTACTGGATTAAATCATGTTAGTAGTTCAACTGATTTTGAATTCTATGTTGATGATGATGTAAAAGTATTTGTTAAAGATTTAAAGGAATATGATGGAACAACATTACAATATATTGGAATTATGCCAACTAATGGAGACTTAAAATCATTTATTAATGATAATAATGCAGATGACATAAATTCTATAATAAGCAAAGTTAAGAAAATAGAGTTAGATAGCTTTGAAGAAGGATATATTACAAGAGTTAAAGGTTATATTCCAACATTTAAGTTTGAATATGAATTAAAACTTATGGATGATTTAAAATCTATAGGAATAACAGATGCTTTTGATGATTCTAAAGCTGATTTATCTAAGATATCTGGAGGAAAAGGATTATATATTGACTCAGCTAATCATAAAGCTAATATAGAATTTTCTAACAATGGAATTAAAGCAGGAGCAGCTACTTCACTTGGAGGAAAAGGTGGAGCAAGTTGTGAATTTGATTATTTATATAAAGTTCCAATAAAAGAAATAGATATAACATTTGATAATCCATATTTATTCTTAATTAGAGATAAAGAAACAAAAGAAGTTTGGTTTGTAGGAACAGTTTATGAACCAAATGAATATAAAATGCCATCATGGTAAAAAATAAAAGTACTTGTTTAAGTACTTTTTATTTTATATAAAATTTATGTTGTAAGAAGCAGTCAATTGTTAATTTACTTGGAGAAAAGAAATTCGTTGGAAGTTTATCTAAATCAAACCATTCCCATTGTACTATGACATCTGGTTCCATAACTTGTGGTGTTCCTTCAACATTATGAGCAAGCATTCCTACAGAAATGTAATGAGCATGTTCATTTTTATCTGTTTGAACACAAAAGACTTCTAAGGCATCTTCAGATACTATTAATCCAGTTTCTTCAGCAACCTCTCTAGCTCCTGCTTGTTCAAAAGATTCTCCATATTCTATATTACCACCTGGTAATGACCAAGTTCCTTCTTCATGTAATTCACAATCAGCTAGTTCTACATCATCATTTCTAAGACCTAGCAATAGCTGGTTTTTTCTATTGAAAATCATAACACCACAACCACCATTAATATGATTTTTTAATGCTACCATTATCTTTATACCTCCTATCATTATTATTATAAAAAAAAATAGAAATCTTTACAATAAATTTTAATAAAGACTTTGATGATAGTAAAAATATGTTATAATATAATATAGAATAGTAGGTGAAAAAATGGATAATAACGAAAACAAAGAAAGTCAAATCTTTTATAACATTCGTAATGATAATGAAGGAAATGTTTATGTAGAAAAGACTGTTTATGATGGAAATGACGAAGTAAAAGCTAATGATTCTAGAGAAGGAATAATTGATAAAAAAGAAGAAGTTAAACCTGAACCAGAAAAACCTACTACTGTTCCTCAATATAGACCTTCTTATGATTATTCACCTAAAGAGAAAAAGTCTATTTCATCTAGTCATCTTGCTGTTTTATTTATTGTACTTGTAATGCTTGTTGCAACAGGATTTTATGTATTTAACATCATTACAGGAGCAGGAAAGAAGAATAGAACTTTTATGATATATATGGTTGGTTCTGATTTGGAATCAACTGGTGGATATGCAACTTTTGATTTATATGATATAGAAAATGCTTCAATAGATTTAGAAAACAATAATGTTTTATTAATGGTTGGAGGATCTAAAAAATGGCATAACTTTGTAGATTCTCGTGAAATTGGGTTATATAAACTTGGTAAGAATGGATTCGAAAAAATTAAAGAATATCCATTATCTACTATGGGATCAAGTGATCAGTTATCTGAATTTTTAAGATATTCAGTAAATAGATATCCTGCTCATAACTATGATTTAGTTTTCTGGAATCATGGTTTAGGAGCTTTAGGACTTGAAGATGATGAATTATCAGGAGACTATATTGATATACAAGAACTTGATGCTGCATTAAAAGATAGTCCATTTAATAATAGAAAACTAGAATTAGTTATATTCAATAACTGTTTATCTGGAAATCTACAATTTGCATCCATTATGAGTAATTATGCTGATTATATGGTTGGTTCAGAAGAAATAATGTATGTTGGATCAATTATAGATAGATTAAACTTCTTAGGGGATATTAAAAAAGATGATAATGGATTTGAAATTGCTAGATATTATATAGAAACATCTGATAATTCTATGAAAGCCTTAAATGAATCTAGTTATCAACAATATGATACAACTTTATCTATTATAGATTTATCTGTTATTGATAAAGTTAATGATAATCTAGATAAATTTATGGAATCAGTAGATTTAGATAATTATTACTATAATATTTCTAGAGCAAGAATGAAATTACATACATATTCCGGAGAAGCAGATTATATGTATGATACTGTTGATTTATATGAAATGGTAGAAGCTTTAGAACCATTCTCTACAAATAGAAATAGTGCTACTGAATTAAAGAATAGTATTTCTAAAGCAGTTAGATATAATAGTGCAAATAATGAACATTCTAATGGTTTATCAATTTATTTTCCATATTATGGAAGTACAAATGTAGTTGAAGCTCATTTATATTATTTTGATAAATTATGGAACAATAATTATGTTGATTTTATTTCAGGATATTATGCTACTAGCACAAGAAATAAAAGAGCAAATAGAGCTCTTTCTGGTAGTGAAATAAACAAATTATCTAATCCTATAACTATTGAAGGAAATACAGTAAAAATAGAATTAAGTGAAAAAGAAAAGGAAAACTATCAAAGAGCAAATATTTATGTGTTTGAAAAGAATGAAGATAGTTATAGCTTAATTGTTAAATCTAACAAAGTTAAGTTAGATGGAAATATTATGAGCTATAATTTCAATGGTGTATTAAAAAGTACTAATGGAAATTATATTTCATTAAATGATTTAGATAAATCATATATTTATTCTAAAGTTAGTGATAATGATGCAGTTACATATATTAATATAGATGATGATGTTTCTATTGTTGGATCTATTTATGATAGTGGAGATAAACCTACTATGGGTATAGTTGATAAAACTATAGATCCTGATGATTTCTATCAAGTTAAATACAAATTATTTGAGAATGAAGAATTAATTGAAGATTGGTATAGCAATGGAGAAAGAACTGATATAAAACATAATGAAGAATCTGATAAATTAGTATTTACTCCTGATTCTTTAAATAAATATTATGTAATGGTAGAATTATATGATTTAAATAATGATACATTTTATGCATATTAATAAATAATAAAAAATACTAAAAAGAAATCTGGTGATGATATGAACTATTTTTTCAACCGTAATGTTGTAAATAATAATCACAACAATAACGGTAATAGAAAAAAAATAATCTTTAACAACATGGTTAATAACAAAAATTATAATAATTATAATGGTTATAATAATATTAATAATGATTATATTGATAGAGCATATCCTCAATATGATAATAATGTTTATTCATATAATAAACCAAAAAGTAATAAACTTTGGTGGATTCTTGGATTATCTTTTTTAGTATTTTTAGTTGTTGGATCTATAGTACTTTTTGAAGTTGGACATTCTGTTAATGATGATTCTAAAAGTAGAACAATTATGATATATATGGTTGGTTCTGATTTGGAATCTAAATCTAAACAAGGTACATATAGTATTTCTGATATTGATGAGAGTAGAGTTGATTTAGCTCACAATAATGTCCTTTTAATGGTTGGAGGATCTAAAAAGTGGCATAACTTTGTAAATAGTAATGAAATTGGTATATATGTTTTAACAAGTAGTGGTTTTTCTAAAATGGAATCATTGTCTGTTAAAAGTATGGGAGACAGTGATGTCTTATTAGAGTTCTTAAATTATTCTTATGAAAATTATCCTGCAAAGAAATATGATATGATTTTTTGGAATCATGGTTTAGGTGCAGCAGGAGTTGAACAAGACGAATTAACTAATGATTATCTATCAATTATAGATTTAGATGAAGCTTTTGGTAAGAGTCCATTTAAAGATACAAAACTTGAGTTAACATTATTCTATAATTGCTTAGAAGCTAATCTACATATTGCTAATATTATGAGTAAATATAGTGATTATATGATTGGTTCTGAAGAAGTACTTTATTTATCTAAAGTATTAAATAGACTTAGTTTTTTAGGAGATATTACTCCTGTTGATGATGCATATATGATAGCAAGACGTTTTATTGATCAATCTGATAGTGTAGTTAATGCTTATAATTCTACACATGCTAATAGTATTGATTCAACACTATCGTTCTTAGATTTAACTAAAGTTAATAAATTAAATAATGCCGTTAATAAGTTTATTAGTAGTATTAACTTAGAAAGTGATTATTATAAAATAGCTAATATAAGAAAGAATTTATTTACCTATGGTAGAACAAGAGCTAATGAATATGACACTGTTGATTTATATGAAATGGTAAGTGCTTTTATACCTATATCTAATGATAAGAATGCAGCAAGAGAGGTATTAGATGCTATTAATGAAGTAGTTTTATATAATAGTGCAATAAGTAATTATTCTAATGGAATATCAGTTTATTTCCCTTATTATGGTAATGATTTAGCAATTGGAATACATTTAGCATCTTTTAAACAATTATGGAATGATAACTATTATTCATTTATTAGTAATTTTTATTTCACAAGAACTGGATTTAAAAGAGCAGGTAAGAGTTCTGATGTTAATTTAAATATATTAAAGAATGATATAAGAAAAACAAGTGATGGTATATATATAACATTAGATAAAGAAGAATTAGAAAAATATCAAACAGCAAGTATTTATCTGTTTGAAAAAGTTGATGATGAATATGAACTTTTATTAGAGTCTAGTAATCTTAAATTAGAAGATAATAAGTTAGTGTTTAATGATCCAAATCTTCTTTATATAAATGGAGAAGTATATTCATTTATTAGAGATTATGATGAATTTGTATATGGAAGTCTATCTGATGAAGAAGATGAACTTGATACTATTTTTAGTATAAGATTTAATGGTAATCTTGGAGAAATAGTAGGAACTATCTTAGATAGTGGTAAATATCCGCTTTCTGGATTAGTTAATTATGATGATTATGATAATATTTCTATTGGTAAATTAAGATATCGTTTATTTGAAAATGGTAACTTTGATATGAATTGGATGGATTCAGAAAAGAAGTATTTAGTAAGTATTGATAAGAATAATATTGATATTTCATTAAAGAAAAATGGATTTAAAGAATATTATGCTTTAGTTGAATATCATGATTTGAAGAATGAAGTTTATTACTCTAAGATAGGAATTATTAATTAATTATATTTTGTCTATAAACCCACAAAGTCAAAAAAGTATTGATTTTTGTGGGTTTTATGCTATAATTATGAAAGTTTAAAGAAGTGAGTGATAAATATGAAGAAAAGAAATATCGCAATAATTGCCCATGTAGACCATGGAAAAACAACTCTTGTTGATGAAATATTAAAATCTTGTGGAACATTTAGAGAGAATGAAGATACTAGTAATATTTCAATGGATACTAATCCACTTGAACATGAACGTGGTATTACTATTCTTGCTAAAACAACGGCAATTGATTATAAAGATTATAGAATAAATATTCTTGATACTCCAGGACATGCTGACTTTGGTGGAGAAGTAGAACGTATAATGAATATGGTTGATGGTGTATTACTTGTTGTTGATGCTTATGAAGGAACAATGCCTCAAACAAGATTTGTTTTAAAAAAGGCTTTAGAAGCACATGTTAAACCAATTGTTGTTGTTAACAAAGTTGATAAAGAAAGTGCAAGATGCTTAGAAGTTGTTGATGAAGTTCTTGATTTATTTATAGAACTTGGTGCAGATGAAGATTGGTTAGACTTTAAAGT
>JAEEGL015571786.1_pt1 | contig 14341 bp, 13 predicted proteins | sample 9134231 | NCBI WGS metagenome assembly JAEEGL01 (sample SAMN16246548, study PRJNA631951) | gut metagenome | biome: gut microbiome; feature: rumen; material: fiber-attached | host: Bos | place: Iran: Karaj | collected 2018-10
ACATCCCGATAAGATCTGTGACCAGATCTCAGACGCAGTACTTGACGCTATCCTTGAAAAAGACAAGACAGGACGAGTTGCCTGCGAGACCTGCGTTACAACAGGTATGATCCTGTGTATGGGCGAGATCACTACTTCTGCTGACATCGACATTCCTAAGATCGCACGTCAGGTAGTATGTGATATCGGCTATGACAGAGCTAAATACGGCTTCGACGGACACACCTGCGCTGTTCTTACATCTATTGACGAGCAGTCGCCTGATATAGCTATGGGTGTTAATGAGGCTTTTGAATACAGAGAAGAAAACAATGAGTCTGACGGACTTTCAAACGGTGCAGGAGATCAGGGTATCATGTTCGGTTACGCTTGTAACGAGACTCCTGAGCTTATGCCGCTCCCGATCTCTCTTGCACACAAGCTTTCACTGAAGCTTACAGAGGTTCGTAAGAACGGTACTCTCCGTTATCTCCGTCCTGACGGTAAGTCACAGGTAACTGTTGAGTATGATAACGGCAAGCCTGTAAGAGTTGACGCAGTTGTTGTATCATCTCAGCATTCGGCTGACGTATCACTCAAGCAGCTCCGCAAGGATATCGAGGAGTACGTTATAAAGGCAGTTATCCCTGCTGAGCTTATGGATAAGGATACAAAGCTCTTCATCAATCCTACAGGTCGTTTCGTTGTAGGCGGTCCTCAGGGAGACAGCGGTCTTACAGGACGTAAGATCATCGTTGATACATACGGCGGATATTCCCGTCACGGCGGCGGAGCTTTCAGCGGTAAGGATCCGACGAAGGTTGACAGAAGTGCTGCTTACGCTTCAAGATATATCGCTAAGAACATCGTTGCAGCAGGTCTTGCTGACAAGTGCGAGGTACAGCTTTCATACGCTATCGGCGTTGCTAAGCCTATTTCTATACTTGTTGATACATTCGGCACAGGCAAGGTAGATGAGGATAAGCTCTCAGAGGCTGTTTCAAAGGTATTTGACCTTCGTCCTACAGCTATCATCAAGATGCTCGACCTCAGAAAGCCGCAGTACAGGCAGCTTGCTGCTTACGGTCATATGGGCCGTGAGGATCTGGGTGTAGCTTGGGAAAAGACTGACAGAGTTGACGCACTCAAGGCTGCACTTTCATAAGGAGCAAGACTATGGCAGAGCTTGAAAATTACGCTGAGCTTAAATTTACAAATGCAGTTCTGATTGATATTTTCAGCAGATATGCCAGCAATTCCGAAATGGCTGAGTTTGTTGCGGCTGACGGTTCTATTGACATGAAGTTCAAGATGATAAACGGAGTCATGGATACGCCGAAGTGCTGCGAACAGGTGCTGAGTTTGATGTACGCATTGTTTGAATGCAATCCCGAATCCGCTATCGGACGGATATACAGCGCTCATAAGGTAGATATACTGCGTGAGACTGTCTACAGGCTCGCAATGGTGCTTGACGGCTTCAGTGATATAAAAATCACCATACATTCAACGGCTGCGGATAAGAATGATCCCGAAAAGAAGGTTTCGACTCATACAGAGTTTACGCTTAAACAGTCTAAAACCTCTGAAACTAAGGTAATTGAATAAGAAAGCTTTTTGTGACCGTTATACATAACTGAACTATAAGCTTTTATGCTGAAATTGAGAGGATCTCTTCAAAAAAGAGGTCCTCCTTAATTTTGTGCGGTCCTTAATTTATACATTAATTAAAAACCGAAGCCGGTCAGGAGTGTCTGAAGCCCTTGACAATACGCAAATATTGGATTATAATATTATATAAACTTTTTTCAGCTGCGGCTGAGGGACGGAGGAAAATGTGGAAAGAAACAGAATAATCTCTTTATTTCTGGCTTTCATTGCAGCAGGTCTCGTTGTTCTCGCAGGTAAATCATGTACTGAAGACATAATTGAAGCAAACAAGGAGAGCCGTGCAAAGAATGCAGCTACAACGGAAATGCCGCATCTCATCACGGAGACAAACGTCTTTTCTCAGAATTATGAAGCAGTATCTCAGGATATAAATTCTGAAGCTTCACAGCCTGTTGAAGAGACTACTACAAGAGAGTATGTTACGGTTACAAATCTGTTCGGTGAAGTTGTTGAAACAATTCCTGTAACAAGTCCCGAAGAAGCAAATATGCCGACTACTACACTTTCTGTACTTGATGAGTATAATCAGGGCAAAACTGAAGCTGAAATTACTACGACCTATATCAAACCTGCTGATAAGATCGTTATCCATATGGACTGATTTTTATTTTACGGAGGAAAAACAATGGTAGTTATCGAAATGGAAAACGGAAAGAAGATAAAAATAGAGCTTTATCCCGATATCGCTCCTATTTCTTGCGAAAACTTTGAAAAGCTCGTAAAGCAGGGCTTTTATGACGGACTTACATTCCACAGAGTTATTCCCGGATTTATGATACAGGGCGGCTGTCCGAACGGTACAGGTACAGGCGGTCCCGGCTGGCAGATCAAGGGTGAATTTGCTGCAAACGGTGTTAAGAACGACCTCAAGCATACAAGAGGAGTCCTCTCCATGGCTCGTTCAATGATGCCTAACTCAGCAGGCTCACAGTTCTTCATCATGCACGAGGACGCTCCTCACCTTGACGGCAACTATGCTGCATTCGGCAAGGTCATTGAGGGCATGGAGGTCGTTGACGAGATCGCAGAGTGCGCAACAGATTACAACGACAAGCCAACAACTCCTCAGGTAATGAAGAAAGTTACTATTGAGTGATAAGTTATAAGTGCATAGTGATTAGTGCTTAGTTATCAGTAAAGGGACGCCAGTCGGCGTCCCTTTCTTTGTACACACACGTGTATAGCAAAGGGGCGGATAATTCCGCCCCTGCTTAGCTCTTAACTATTATTTGAGATATGAAGCAAGTCCGCTTATGTTTTGCTTTCTTATCTCGCCTGCAACAAGTCCTGCAACGATATTTGCACCCTTTTCACAGAAGTGAGTACCGTCTGTAGAACCTGAAACTGCTCCCATAAGGTGATAGCTCTTGGCTGTATCATAGCCGACTGAGTTGTAATGGTTCACCATAAGAGTATTCAGGTCGATGCACGGTATGCTGTACTTCTTTGCAAGATTGTAGCAAGCCTCGTTGTAGTTGGTGTAGCTGTTGACAAACCTGCCGTTTGAGTAAGCCTTCATGCCGATAGTAGTAGTTACCAGTATAGGAGTTGCACCCTTGTCCTTTGCGGACTTGATGAACTGTGTCATATACCATTCGTATGAGCCCGATGACGGATTATCAACGTTTCCGCAGGTCGGTGCGTATCTGTCCGCATTTGATGCACCTGCATCGTTGATAGCGAACTGTATCATTACGAAATCGCCTGTCTTGAGGCTGTCAGCAATGGTCTGCCATCTGCCCTCATCATAGAACTTCTTGGAGCTTCTTCCTGCTATGGAGTGGTTTGCAACAGTGATATCACTGCTGAAGTAGTCCTGCATATAGTAGCCCCAGCCCTGCTGCGGAGCATATGACTCGCGGTAGCTCTGAACAGTTGAGTCGCCTGCGATATAGAGTGTGTGCTGACCGTTGCCTGTGTTCTGCTGTTCCTGTGACGGATCGTATACCTCGGCATATGGCTCATCAGTAAGGATAAGTTCTATGTAGTCAAGGTTAGGTCCGCCCTCTGACATTGCCGACTGGAAAAGAATAGTGTTTCTGCCAGCCTTTAGAGGAAGAACTATGCCGAACTCGTTCCAGTCTGTCCATGAACCTGTACCGGGGAATGACTGCATCCAGCATGAGTCTAAATTATTGTTTACGAAAAGCTTCATCTTACGGTCGCTTGCTGAACCGTTGGCGAAGCGGATATGTGTCATGTAGTTTCCGTCCTGAGGAACGTTAACTGTGAATGTGATATTGCTGTCTGTTGTATTGTCAAGATTTACGTAACCGTCCGATCTTGTGTAGCCGCTGTTGGTAGTCTCGGTAACACCGTTTGTCCACACCTGATCCACTGCAAAATACTTTACAGGAACAGGAGCTGTGGTAGTTGTTGTAACTGCTGTTGTGGTTGTAGTGGTAGGAGCTGTTGTGGGCTGCTCAACTACTACAATAATAGGTTCTGGAAGCATATCAAGTCCCAGCAGACATCTCTGTATGAACATAGCATCGTTTACTGTCATGCCGTCGCCGTTGCCTGTAACGTCTGCATTCATACGTCCGAATGTAGTGATAGCGTGACTGTCAGTACCGCCTATATCGTACTTGTTCGGATTTGCAAGAGCCTGCATGATAAGAACTATATCCGACATATCAACTGTACCGTCACAGTTGGCATCGCCGTACTCTATGAAGAAGTCTGGGATATTCGAGAAATCGAAAGTTGTTATCTGAGGCTTGACTTCCTCAGTAGTCGTAGTCACGGTAGTGGTGGTAGTCGTTGTTGTGGTTGTAGTAGTTGTAACAGCTGCATCAGCTACCTCAATCATTTCCCACTTCTGACAGTTGTGATCGTTTACTTCCCACTGCTGGATATTTGCGCCATTGCTTGTAGCTGCACTTCCTACCTCAACAGCAGAAGCATCTCTTGAAGCTCTTGTGAGGATAGTAACTGTGCCGTCACCGTTGTCCTGGAACTTGAAGAACTGATCGCTGTAGCCGTTCTTGTCTGCAACAACCATATTTGCGCCGTTATCGCGGCTTCCGTTGTCAACATAGAGGTAAAGGTCGGCATTGCTTGGCTTTATGTAGAAATAATCGCCTGTAGCCTGTACGCACTTCCATGTATTATGGGGCTGCGACGAGCTTGCGCCCCACTGCTGAACGTTTGCACCGCTTGCGGTGCTGCCGTCAGCGACTTCCATATAAAGTCCGCTGTTGACGTTCTTGAACATATAGCTTACGTCAGATTTTGGGTGGATAGGCTCTCTTGCAGGAGCTGACAGCTCCTCAGCCATTATCTCAGCGATCTTCTGAGCGCCTTTCTTGCTCTGGTGCAGGTCGTCATTTGAGCCGTTTGCTTGTATAGCGTAGTATGAAGCCATACCGTCATAGCCGATGGAAAGTCCGAAGTTCTGCCATTTTGTGAACAGATCAACTACTCTGACGTTCTGCTCGCTGCCTATCTTATCCAGTGAACCGCCGTACCAGCGTCCTGTAAGTCTCGGACTGCGCTGCAAGTCGCCGCGTCTGCCCTGCTGCTTTACGAGAATTACCTCCATGCCCTTTGCCTTTGCGCGTTTGGTCATGTCGGTAACTGTATTGTAGTACTCCGTTTCGTTGGAGTAATTGGAATCGTTGATACCAATTGAGATTATGTAGTAATCTCCTGCCTTGCCGTAGGTCTCGATAGGAGCGAACTGTCCTGCATCAACGAATCCCTTGGCGTACTGTCCGCTGGTAGCCATATTGCGGACTTCGTAATTGCTGCCGAAGGTCTTTCCGTTGAAGAACTGTCCCCAGCCGTGCTGTGAGGTGTCTGCGCAGTTATAGTAATTGGCAACTGTAGAGTCGCCGCATATCCATACCATAGGCGGCATTTCGCCTGTGCTGTTTATCTGAGTTATCTCAACTGCCGCAATGGACTGCTCTCTGTTTGACATACCCTCAACAGCCTGTATATTGAGCTGTCCGTCGGTTACAGGGAGCTTCACAGTCTCGGCAGCGCCCAGACCTGTAAGGTTCATCATCTGGACCATGCCCTCAAGCTTGATGGTGGTACGAGGTGCATTGCCTATAGTCACCTTTACCTCGTAAAGTCCCTTTGGAAGATCAACATTGAATGTATTTCCCGTGCCGTAGTTATTGAATTTTACTGCGTCTGCAAGGACTCCGCTGCCTCCTGCGGATACATTTGAAACGTTGTAGGTCTGAGCGAAGCCGTAGCCTCTGCCTGAGTTATAGCCGTCAGTTGCGGAAACTCCTGTATAGCCGCCTGCTGTGCCGCTGCCGCCGAAATCAAATTTCCAGCTCGAAGCTGCCTTTGCTCCAGTCGGTCTGAAAGCATCTGCCGCACCAAGTCCTGCGAATGCAGAAAGGGACAGAGCAAGAGAGGTAAGACCGCTGAGCAGTTTTTTTGCTTTCATAAAACTCCTCCAATTCCGTACAAAATATGTACAATTTCTCTATTTTAATTATATCACCGAAAATTTCATAAGTCAACATATTACATATGCATTTTTGAATTATCTTTACTATTTTTTGTTGCTTTTTAACAACTATTCTACATATAAAAATATCGGAGTTGAGAAAAGACTCAACATTTTTCTGAATTGCAGTTTTTTTGCATCATTCCAAGCACATATTTGTGCTTTGTTCTCTGGATTATAACACATATTTTCAAGATATTCAACACAAAATTGTGCTATATGATAAAATGGTCATAACACATATTTGGGAGTTGATAAAATGAATTACAGGAGGGTACGCGACCTGCGCGAGGACGCTGATATTACACAGAAAGAAGCCGCCGAAAAGCTTTTTCTGCACCTTACGCAGTACAGACGCTATGAATGCGGCGAAAGCGAGATACCGCTTCACATTGCAATAAATATAGCAAAGCTCTACGGCGTATCGCTGGATTATATCGCAGGACTCTCCGATGATAAGCGGGGGCTTACAAAATCTGCACTGACAGCAAAAGAGACCACACTTGTAAACGGCTTCCGAAAACTCAGCTCCACCGATCAGGGCAGGCTGCTGGAAAGACTTGAAGTTCTCCTCAGCGATGAGGAGTGATATTGAGAATATACCCAGTCCGTTCTAACGCTTAACATAAAAGGAGTGATACCCGTGTACTTTCAAAGACTGAAAGACCTGCGTGAAGATAACGACATGAATCAGACTCAGATAGCCGAATTGCTGCACACGAGCCAGACTGTTTACTCGCGCTATGAGAGAGGGTATCGCACTATCCCTGTCGAGCATCTGCTCATACTTGCCGATTTTTACGGAGTTTCCGTAGATTATATACTGGGAAGGACTAATATAAAGGATATTAATAAAAATAAGAGAAAATAGCGAAGGAGGAGCAATATGGACAGCAAAAATCCTCATGCAGGGCACAGGAGCCGCATGAGAAAACGTTTTCTCGCTTCGGGATATGATGCATTATTCGAGCATGAGCTCCTCGAGCTTCTTCTGTTTTACGCCCGTCCTGTAGTGAATACGAATAATATCGCTCATGCTATTACTGACGAGTTCGGCTCACTGGGCAAGGCTCTCTCAGCCGATAAAGACAAGCTGTGTGAAATTGACGGTATGGGCAGCAGCGGTGCACTGTTTATGAAGCTGATGTACGATTTCAGCAAAAGCTACCTTAAACGCTCCCACAGCAGCGAAACTCTCAACACTGTCAAACAGCTGAGCGACTGTATTTCCGAGCAGTTCGGAAATACGCAGGCTACAATATGCAGTATCCTTTGCCTCAGTGCTCAGTCCGAGCTGCTGCGCAGTATAACTCTTCCTGTTGATGATATCACAAACGGAAGCATCTCCCAGAAGGAGCTTGCGGCAATGATACTGAAAAGCGGTGCTTTCAGTGTCTGTATCGGACTAAATCACGGTGACGGACTTACTCTCCCCACTGACAGTGATTATGCAGTAACACGCATTTTTGCAGAGCTTCTTTCGGCAGTTGGCATTGCATTCAGAGACTGCATCATCTACGGAAGCGAAAACTGCTTCTCAATGCGTTCAAGCGGTGCATTTTCTTTCAGATAGTATGGCGGATAAAAATATAAAGCTCCGCAGGGAGCTTCTCAGGAACAAATATAACGATAAAGGCTTTGACGCACTTATCGAAGAAGAAAAGCTGGAGCTGCTGCTTTCCTATGCCTGTTCCGAAGATACAGGAAAGCTTGCACATGAGCTCATCAGTGAATACGGCAGCATAAATTCTCTTGCGGATACTGATGTTCAGCTGCTAATGAAAGAGAAAAAGGTGAGCGAACAGGCTGCTGTGCTTATAAAGCTTATTCCATGCCTCAGTCGTACGCTTTACCTTGAACGTTTCAAAATAACTACTCTTAACAGCGCGGACTCCACAAAAAGCTTCTTCACCAGCCATTTCATCGGAGCTGTAGGCGAACAGCTCATAATTACTGCGGTAAACAAGAGGTTCCGTGCTGTGAATACAAAAGTTCTGGCATTCGGCTCACCATCCCAGACCTATGCTTCTTACCGTGATATTGCGGATTTTGCAGTAAAAAGCAGCTGTACTTTATTCTTTATGGCACATAATCACCCACAGGGCGTATCTGTGCCCTCAGACAGCGATATACTGTTCACTAAAAACGTTTCAAACGCACTTATGCGGCTTGGCTCAGTTCTGGCTGACCACATAATCATAGGCTCGGACAGTGCTTTTTCATTCAGAGAAAACAGTCTCCTGCCCGATTTTTCAGCATCGCCGCTGAAAGGATACACCTGTAAATAAAAAAGGGACCTGTATACAAATATATACAGGTCTCTTTTTATTCAAGCAGTCCTTTGATGCCTTTTTCGGCGAAGGCTTCTTTGTAGTAAACAAGCTCCTCCTGAATGATATCGTCGATGACCTTCATTCCGAGAAGTTCAACGGGAGCTTTGTCATCTGTGAGTATATGGTTTCCTGCACTGTATCTCACAAGTGAAGAGCTAACATTTAACATAAGATCATGCAGATCTTCATTTTTCAGTGATGATATGTTCTGTTCGAGAAGCTTTATCATATCACTGTTATCGGAAGCAAAAAGCTCACGGTTGGTAGAATTATAAACGTCTGCGGTGTAAACATTTCCGAATACAGAAGCGATGGTATCTGAGAGCCAGCCGTTTATGCCGTCAGCACTCTCCGAGCGCATATTCATATTTACTACCATGACGCCGTTTTCGGAAAGGTGTTCCTTTACAAGAGTGAAAAACTCCTTTGACGACATCTGGAATGGGATAGTTATATCCTGATATGCGTCCACCATGATGATATCGTATTTTTTATTGCAGCCTCCGAGAAAGGCTCTTCCGTCATAGGTAGTGACCTTGATATTGTCGGGCAGCTCGAAGTAGGTGTGAGCGAGATCGGTTATCTTGTCGTCTATCTCAACGCCCTCGGCGGTGATATTGTCAAAATATGCGGAGCACTGCTTTGCGTAAGTACCCGTACCCATACCGAGTATAAGCATATCCGCGTCATCTGGAGAAGCGGTCATAAGGGGAGCAGCCATAGCGTAATCGTAGTACATACCTGTAAGCTCACCTGATTTCATGTATACGGACTGAACGCCGAAAAGCACATTTGTAGAAAGCTCTGTACGGTCGGGATAGTCCTTTACCTGTAGGTAGTTATATACGGATTCGCCCTCATAGGCAAGTACCTTTTCCCAGAATGCAAAGCCCATTATTGGAGAAGTGAAGCAGCAGACGATGAAAAGTGCAGCCGCAATGCCTGTCTTTACAGCTCCGCGTTTTGAGCTTATGAAGTATATGAGCCCTATAACGAGCATTATTCCTGCAAATATAAGGAAAGTAACGGCAGTTCCCACCGCAGGTATGGAAATAAATGTAGGAACGAAAGTACCGATGATAGAGCCGATAGTATTTGCAGCACCGAGAGTACCCACAGTTCTGCCGCTGTCATCGAGAGAGTCAACGGTGTATTTTACAAGTGAGGGAGTTACCGTGCCCAGCAGGAACAGTGGATAAACGAATACCACCATGCAGGTCAGGAAAGCTGCCCATATGAGAAAATTGGTGTTGATGGTCACGACGAGGAGTCCTGCAATTCCTGCGATGGCAAGCTTGCCTATGAACGGCACAGCTGCAATCCATACTGACGCTATGAGTATGCGTCCGTAGAGCTTATCTGGATCGGGATTCTTGTCGGCACTTCTGCCGCCGTATATATTTCCGAGAGCCATGGCTATCATTATCGTACCGATGATTATAGTCCATACTATCTGCGACGAACTGAAATAAGGTGCAAGAAGTCTGCTTGCTCCAAGCTCTACAGCCATAACGGACATACCTGCAAAGAATTCAGTGATGTATAAGTACCATTTGTTTTTGAGTATTTTTGGCAGCGGCTTTTTTTCAGCCGATTTGCTGACCGATCTGTTTTTCATATAATTCTCCTGTGTTATATACAAAATTACTTCGTTATCAGTATAACACATTTCCGCAGATAAATCAATGTTTTGAGTTATTGTATTTTGAAGTATGTGCATAAAAAACGTGATATACCGCATATGCTTTAGCAGGAGGAGATAATATGAATAACGGTAATCTCGATATGGAAAAATACAAGCAGGAGATGATGAAGCTCTACAGCAGGAGCACTTCTCCCAATGATACGGCACAGGAGCTTCAGCAGGCTGCCGACGGATACGATGCTCAGCCCGAGGAGATAAGCGAGGTAGATGAAAATGCTGCCGATGATACAGCGTATGCAGATTATACCGAGGAGGACTCAAACGGTGCAGAGGAGGACTATAACAGCCGTTTCCCCGAGCCTGATCTTTCGGAGCTTGATACTGACCTCGGTACAGATACAAACAATGACAGTGAGCCGCCCGAGTATGATGCAGAGGAGCTTCTCGGTGCTGAAAAGGGCTATATACAGGTGAATGTACGCACAGGCGACGATACATCGGCAGTCGCAGGAGCTATGGTAGCGGTAACTGCGGTAGCTGACGGCAAAAGACTTGTTCTCGCTTCGGGGCTCACGGACGAAAGCGGTACTGCTCCGAAATTCACTCTGCCTGTTCCCGACCTTGTACACTCACAGTCACCTTCCCCTGACGAAAGACCGTATAATCTTTTTGATATCACGGTTACGGCAGACGGCTTCTTTAAGGCAAGGAGCGTTGATGTTCCCGTATTTTCGGGCATAACCTCTGTGCAGAACTTCAACCTTATCCCTGTGCCGCTTATGATGAACAGTTCAGATGAGACTATGACCTATTATAATGCAGAGCCAAATTTCGGCGGCGGAAAGGAGTGACAGATGCTTACAGGCACTCCTTTCATACCTGAGACTATTACAGTGCATCTTGGGACTCCCGATTCAAATGCTCCCGATGTTACGGTGGGATTTGCTTCCTATATCAAGAATGTGGCGTCAAGTGAGGTATACCCCACTTGGCCCGAGAACGCTCTCCGAGCCAATATATATGCAATAGTATCCTTTGCCCTGAACCGTATATATACCGAGTGGTACCGTTCAAGAGGGTATGATTTCGACATAACAGCCACGACCCAGTACGATCAGAAATTCATAAACGGTCGGGAATATTTCGAGAATATCAGTTACCTTGTAGATGAGCTTTTCAACGATTATGTCAGGCGGCAGGGGAGCGTTGAGCCGCTGTTTACGGCATTCTGCAACGGTACTACGACTACCTGTGAGGGGCTTTCGCAGTGGGGGACAGTAGCTCTTGCAAACCGCGGATTTACACCATATGAGATACTGCAATACTATTACGGAGAGAATATCGATATAGTGAGAAATGCTCCCGTACAGACAGCAATGCCGTCATATCCCGATACAGAGCTGAAAAACGGTTCGTTCGGGAATGATGTCAAGTTCATACAGGTATGGCTTAACCGTATATCGCGGAATTTCCCTGCGATACCCAAAATACCTGCTGCCGACGGTATATTTGATACTCCGACGGAAAATGCTGTCAGAAAGTTTCAGCAGGTATTCGGTCTTGAGGTAACAGGAACGGTAAATGCGGCTACATGGTACAGGATAAGCTATATCTATACCAGTGTAAAGCGGCTCGCGGAGCTTGATTCCGAGGGACTGAGATTTGACGAGATATCGCCGCAGTTCAAGGAAGAACTGAAGATCGGTATGCAGAGCATAGAGGTGAGTATGCTGCAATACTATCTCGCTGTAATTGGCGCATATTACGAAGCTGTAGTGCCTGTTGAGGTGACGGGATATTTCGGCGAGCAGACTGAGCGGTCGGTAAAGTCATTTCAGCGCGTTTTCGGACTTCCGCAGACGGGAGTAGTTGACAGAGCTACAAGAAACGATCTTTTCAGAGCTTATCAGGGCATAGTTGAAAGCGTACCGCCTCAGTATACATACGTTGCACTTTATCCCAATACTGTACTTCGTGAGGGAGCAAGCGGTGAGTCGGTGAAAATAATACAGCAGTACCTTACCTATATAAACAGGAGCTATCCCAATATACCTGCGGTAAGCGATACGGGATATTTCGGACCGCTTACAAGGCAGTCCGTAACAGCTTTTCAGCGTCAGTTCGGCATTGACCCTTCGGGCATAGTCGGTGCGGTAACATGGGACAGCATAGCAGGAGTTTACTCCGACCTGCGCTACGGCTTCGATAAGCGTCCTTATCAGAACCCGGGCTACACTATCAAATAGCCCTTAGCCTTTAGCCGTTAGCCGTTAGCGTGTAGGGACGCGCATTGCGCGTCCGTGAATTGAGAAAAAGTGTAGGGGCTGGCGTCCTCGACAGCCCGTGTATCCCTGACTGCAATTATGAATTATGCATTATGAATTATGAATTAATAAGAACGGAGTGATATTTTGCCATATACCGATGAACAAAAAAAGGAGCATATCCGCGAATTACAGGGATATCTTTATGGAATTTCGCTTTTCGACAAGCGTATCCCTCAGATACTTCCCGACGGGATTTACGGCAAAGAGACTGCAAAGGCTGTGGAAGCCTTTCAGCAGGCATACGGACTTCCCGTTACAGGCGAGACAGACCCTGCTACATGGAACAGGATAGTATGGGTATACAGGGATTACCTTGACGGTGCTCCCGAACCTTACCGTGCTTTCCCGTCAAGAACTTACCGTGCAGCATTAGGTGACAGCGGTGAACTTATCTACATAATACAGGCAATGCTTTGGAAGGCATCTGCGTGGTATGATAATATGCCGAAGGTAAGCGTCAGCGGCGAGTATGACGAAGAAACAGAAAAGGCTGTAAAAAGCTTTCAGAAATGCTGCGGACTTACCGAAAGCGGCTGTGTGGACTGCATAACATGGAATATACTTGTGCGGTTTTTATCTGCAAGGTAAAAAAGAAAGCTCCCATTCATTATGAACGGGAGTTTTTATCTTAATCTTTCGTCATCTCTTTCGTCTTTGTACTGGTTTTCGTAATATTCATCGTATTCAAAGTTCCTTTTTATGCGTCCGGCAACAAATATGATACCGACTAAGATAAAAGCAAGGCTTTTGATCTGATAACCAATATATAACGCAGGTATAAACAGCAGATATTTGAGGACCTTTTTTATATTACTCAGCTGCACGACTGTCTCTTTCAGCCAATCTAAAATAGCCCGCATAGTATTTATCGCCTCCTTTACATTGATGTATCATATTTTTAGATATTATATCATTTTGCGATATTGCTGTCAATATACCGCGGTCTATTTTATTACAATTTTCTGATTGCTAAAATTTGACTTTATACTGTAAATGTGATATAATATTTTAAATGTTGTCTGTAATCAGACAGACGGAAATTTTACAAAGGATTGATACTATGGATTATAAAGCACTTGCAGACTACCTTTTTCCCGATGTAAAGGATACTCCCGATGATATCGAGGCGCGTTTTCCCGAGAGACAGCTGCCGTCAGGAGCCAATGTTACACGTATAGGTCCAAGTCCTACGGGATTTGTACACCTCGGAAACCTTTACAATGCTATTATCGGTGAGCGTATCGCTCATCAGTCACAGGGCGTTTTCTACCTGAGAATAGAGGATACCGACAACAAGCGCGAGGTCGAAGGCGCTGTTGAGACAGTCATAAACGCTATGGACTATTTCGGTGTGCATTTCGACGAGGGTGCTACAGCAGAGGGCAACAACGGAAAATACGGTCCTTACCGTCAGAGACAGCGTAAGGATATATACCATGTATTTGCAAAGCTCCTCACCGAAAGAGGACTTGCTTATCCATGCTTCATGACTGCCGAGGAGATAGAGGCTGTACGTGAGCAGCAGACTGCAAATAAGGAAAATCCCGGAGTTTACGGCAAGTACGCAAAGTGCCGTGATCTTTCTCTCGACGAGATAAAGGCAAATATCGAAGCGGGCAAGGAGTGGGTGCTCCGTTTCAGAGGTCAGGAGACCAATGAGACTATCGCTGTCGAGGACGCTATCCGCGGCAAGCTTGAAATGCCTCGAAACAATATGGATTTCGTACTTCTCAAGAGCGACGGTATCCCCACATATCACTTTGCTCACGTGGTTGATGACCACTTCATGCGCTCAACTCACGTTATCCGCGGCGAAGAGTGGATATCATCACTGCCGATGCACGTTGAGCTGTTCAATACTCTTGGCTGGAAGCAGCCTATATACTGCCACACAGCTACTCTTATGAAGATAGAT
>JAEEGL016573468.1_pt1 | contig 14341 bp, 15 predicted proteins | sample 9134231 | NCBI WGS metagenome assembly JAEEGL01 (sample SAMN16246548, study PRJNA631951) | gut metagenome | biome: gut microbiome; feature: rumen; material: fiber-attached | host: Bos | place: Iran: Karaj | collected 2018-10
ACAATGCGGGAGAAGGTCCACCTCGAAAAAAAGTCTCCGGCCAAGCTTATTGAGATAAAAAAATACCTCAACTCGAAGGGATTTCCCTTTGTGGTCAAGGGGATTTTTACCGATGCCGATTTGGATTCGGTCAGCGAAGTAAAACCGGATGTGGCTTTCATCTCGAACCACGGGGGACGTGTGGAGACCAGAATCGGAAGCACGGCGGAATTTCTTGCGGCCCACCACGATTTTCTAAAGTCAAAATCAGGGGCGATTTGGATTGACGGCGGAATAAGGAATATGTCACAGGCAAGGACTGCGGCATTCTACGGAGCGAGCGAGGTTCTTGTAGGCCGTCCGTTCGCATCCGCAGTTTGCCTCCACAAAAATGAAGGAGCCGCCATCTTTATGAAAGATTTTGTTCTTTAGGTTCAGGATTCCTTGGCAGCGTCGTTCCTGTCATCGTCCTCCTCCAGCTTTGAGAGCTTGGACCTCTTGTTTTTGACAAGGTAGACGCTTCCGAGAACAGCGAAAGTGATGATGCACGCTCCCGCAATCTCCCAGAATCCGTTGGAAATCATGGTGCAGGCAAGCACGGCCCAGAATCCACCGAAGCCGGACAGGGTCTCGACAATGAATCCGTTTCCGCCAAGGGTCTCGGCCATTCCCGCAATCAAATCCTTTCCATAGAAGATGTAGATGCTTCCCATCACGAAGAAAGTGTTTGTGAAAGTACCGACCGCAGCCGCAAGGGTTCCCGTCACGACCTTCGGCATTTTTGGAATCATACCGAAAAGCCTGATGAATCCCCATGTGAATACCGGAATCAGAAGGCGCGGAACGATTGAGACCATCGGGTTCATAAAGAACGGACTCGTGCCTCCACCCGTCATAACAGTGCGCACAAGGCTCGTAACGCCAAAAATCAGACCAACGCCAAGACCGGGAACAAGGCCTCCAAAAATTGTCACCAGAATCACCGGGATGTGCATGATTGTTATGGCAAGAAGCCCCCCGATTGAAATGTAGCCAAGCGGAGTCACCGAAAGAACAACGGACAGCGCGCCAAATATGCCGGTGAGGGCAATCTTGTAATTAAGTGAACGGTTTGTTTTTAGACCAGATTTTCCCATGGTCAAGCCTCCAGAACATAAGAAACCGCCGGCCAATACAGGACGCATCAACCAGCGGCTCCATGTGATTTTATTTTATCAAAACTTATACCACAAAATCGCCCGCATAAAAAGTAGACTTTTTTATAGGGAGGGGAATATTTTATTTTGCAAAAACTTTTCTGATTTCCGAAACATCAACCAGAGTTCCCATCACATAGCGGTGCAGGACACTTCCAATCAAAGTCTGATACTGAAGGCCCTGGTTCATCGCAAGCCCCTTCAGTTTGTCAATGTCATCGTTGTCGAGTCGCAAAGAAACATGCTTTTTATTTTCCTGTTTGGAATAGTGAATCCTCGGAGGATTCTTTGCAGCTTCCCTCAAACTTTCCCCAACCCATTCGGGAGCAGGAACAAACTCTTCCAGATGGTCCTCAATCCACTGCTCTTCCTCATCCAAAACAAGATTATCAAATACCGCGTCAGACATAATTATATTTCCCCCTTATACTTGCGTGACTGATAGATGGTCTTAAGAAACCAGCCCCTATTTTCCATTTCAACAAACGGCACAACACAAGGATAGTCGTTTATTTTCACCACGGTAATATATTGATTGGGATGCACAGGATTGACAACAGGATTTGTATTTCTATGCGCATCAATTTCTGCTTTTACTTGCTCAAAACTTACATTTCTGGTCCGCTTTAGCAATTCGTTCTTTTCCTCATTCCATTCAATAACCATAGCTCAAGTATAACACAATGTATGCACACTGTCACCAAGGAAAATTGATTTTCACCGTCAGACTGCAACACAAGATTGACCACAAAATATATTTAATGGTAGAATAAGGGTTATGAAACCAACTCTTATTAAAGATTTACTCACATCACAGCCGGACGGAAGAAACGTTACCGTCTGCGGATGGATTAGAACAAAACGCGACTCAAAGAACCTTGTGTTCATACAGGTGAACGACGGAAGCTGCTTCGCCTCAATACAGTTGACTTATGACAGGACCAATCCGGGAGAAGCTGATACAGCCGCCGTTGAAGAGGCCCTCAAACTTGCATCGACAGGTGCATCCCTGCGTGCGGAAGGAAAACTGATTCCATCCCCGGGAAGCGGTCAGGCCGTTGAGGTTACCCTCGTTTCATTGAAGATTTTGGGTACATGTCCGCAGGAAACATATCCGCTCCAGAAAAAGAACATGTCCATGGAATACCTCCGCGAAAACGCACACCTCAGGGCAAGGACAAACACGTTCGGAGCAGTGTTCAGACTCAGGAACCAGATGGCGACGGCACTCCACACCTTCTTCCAGGAAAGGGGATTCGTCTACATAATGGCCCCGGAAATCACATGTTCCGATGCTGAAGGCGCAGGTGAAATGTTCCAGGTAACGACGCTCAGCCTTGAAAAGATTGCGGAGCTTGGCGTAAAGGCAGGCGCAAACGGCATGAAGATTGAAGATGCCGCAAAAATAGTCGACTACTCCAAGGACTTCTTCGGAAAAAAAGCGAGCCTCACGGTTTCCGGCCAGCTTGAGGCGGAGACACTTGCAACGGCATTGAGCCGCGTATATACATTCGGACCGACATTCCGCGCAGAAAACTCAAACACACCGCGCCACCTTGCCGAATTCTGGATGTGCGAGCCGGAAATGGCATTCTTCGACCTTTTCGACGACATGGATTTGGAGGAGGAGTTCCTGAAATACATGTTCAACTGGGCTTTGACAAAATGCCGCGAAGATTTGGAATTCTTTGAAAAGAGGATTCAGCCGGGAACAATCGCACAGCTTGAGCATGTCGTGAACACTCCTTTCAAGAGGATTTCATACACCGATGCGGTCGCGGAGCTTGAAAAATACAACGACAAATTCGAATTCCCAATCAGCTGGGGCAAGGAGCTTCAGACCGAGCACGAAAGATACCTCACCGAGCAGATTTTCAAGTCACCCGTCATGGTGTACAACTACCCGAAGGACGTAAAGGCATTCTACATGAAGCAGAACGACGACGGAAAGACAGTCCGCGCAGTTGACGTTCTTGTCCCGGGGCTTGGTGAAATTACCGGCGGCTCCGAGCGTGAGGAAGACTACGAAAAGCTTCTCAAAGTCTGCGAGGAAAGGGGCATGGACATGTCCAACTACCAGTGGTACCTTGACCTGAGAAGGTTCGGTTCAGTTCCGCACTCAGGATTCGGACTTGGATTCGACAGGCTCCTGCGCTACATAACCGGAATGGCCAACATCCGTGACGTAGTTCCGTATCCACGCGCACCAAAGCTTGCGGATTTCTAAAAAAATGCCGATAATCCAGTAAGGAACTAGATTGTATATACATATATATAGGAGACGAATATATGGCTGAACAACAGGACATGTCAAGTATAATCGGAAAGAAGATTTTCTTCATCACTCCGACTCCGACCATAAAAAAATATGTAGTCTCTGCGTTGCGTGATGACGAGCTTGAGGTCTATGTTATCGACAACTACAAGATGGTAAAGAACATTCTGGCAAAGAATCCAGGTTCCCTCTGTTTTTTCAATCTGGACTCGGGTCTGTCGTTGATGGGCTGGTTCATCATGCTGGAGGATTTGTCCAACGACGAGTCGCTTGGTGACATGGTGATAGGCCTCATATCCGACCGGCTTGGTGACAGCGAAAAGGCTTTCATCCAACAGAGGGCGAAGATTGAGGGCGGAATCCACAGGGCAAACACATCCCCTCTGAAACTTCTTGAAAGCATCAGGGAAGTGGCGGCAGCCCAGAAAGCAAAGGGACGAAGGCAGTATGTTCGCGCAAACTGTCTCGCCGAGGACCAGCACGAGCTTATGTGGAACCAGGAAAACACCGCCATAAAGATGAAACTTGTTGACATCAGCACAAGCGGAGTGGCGGTCAAGGTCCAGCAGAAATTCCTCCCCTACATCAAGGAGAACGCAAAAATCCATGGCGCCACGCTCAGACTTGGAACAAGGCAGTTCCTCATTGATTTTATAGTCTACGGAATACACCAGCGCGGTCCGAACACCCTTATGATAACCCTCTTCAATTCTGATACGGTCAGGGTATTGCACAGCGACCTCCAGTCCTACATCTACGAGATTCTGCAAAAGCACATAATGGATGAGATGGAGCTTCTCGCGCTGGACGAAAAGGAATACAACAAGCTGGGAAGCAAGATTAAAGTTCCAAAAATAACCGTGGACCAAAAGGCTGCCGAAAAAAAATAGGAGTCCGCAGCCAACGGACCTGGTATGAGCAGAAGACAAAAACAGAAGCCCGGACAGAGAAAAAAACATTCCCTCGTCACCGGAATACAGAAACTATATCTCTCGATTGTGTTTTTCTTTATGAACGACATGTGGTCCTATGCGTCCGCATGTGCGTTTGGGTTTCTGTTTTCGTTCGTCCCGGTGGTCATGCTCGTGCTTGTCATCCTGATTCGTATTTTCCACGCATCCACCGATTCAATAGAGTCGCTCTTCGGCAGCGCGGATATAATATCAAATTTCCTGAACCTTGATTCGGTCGCGGACACAATCTCGCAGATACACAGCATCACAAACTTCGAAGTGATTTTGACCATCACAATCATCTGGATGGCGAGACGATTTTTTTCTTCAATAATCGGAAGCATAAACAGAATCTTCCACACACAGGTTCCCCTGCGTCCAATGCTGAGCCAGGTCGTAATCATGGCAGCGGAAGCCGGCATGGTCATAATCTCCTCGCTGATAATCATACTCAACGTGGCGTTCAAGACACTAACAAAGCTGGAAATTTTCCAGAAACTCAGCGAAATCTTCCCGATTCTGATGAGCACGTTCACGGAGCGGACAGTAATCTACCTGCCCTACGTCATAATCTTCGTGGTGGTGTTCATCTGCTACAAGGCAAGCTCCCGCTCCAATCCACCGACTTGGACCTGCCTCTGGTGTGCCGCCGGATGCACCGCAGGATTTTTTGTCATGCAGAAGTTCATGGGAATCTTCTTGAACGTGAACCGCTACAACATGATTTACGGGGTCCTTAGCAACATCATAGTCCTTCTGCTTGAAGTGTTCTTCTTCTTCGTGATTTTTTTGAGCTTCGCGGAATTTGTTTTCGTGAGCCAATACTTCGACACACTGCTCCTTAGCGAAATCTACCGGCTGCCGGACAGGGACGAGACAGGGCTGATAAGCACACTGAGGAGGCTCCTTTTCATAAGGCCAGACTACCTCCTAAAGTCCGACGAGAATGTCATGTACATGAAAAAGGGCGACCCAATCTACAGCTCGGGCGAGGACGGAAAGTTCATGTACTACATAGTCTCCGGGACGGTCAAGCTTTTGAAAAAAAACAACATCGCCTTTGTGGACAGCGGCTCCTTTTTTGGCGAGGAAGCAATACTCATGGACGGAATCAGAAAGGAAGACGCGGTAGCCCACACGGATTTGAAGATGATAAAAATCAACGAGGGCAAGTTCTATTCAATCCTGCAGAAAAACCCGAAAGTCGCATCAAAGGCCATGGCAAAAATCAGTAAGTATTTCGCATGGTCGGCGAACATATAAAAAGGACTGCCGATTTCATCAACCGACAGTCCCGCCTTATCAATCAGGTTTCCAATCCACCCCCTTATTTTCTATCAAAGCCGCCACGATTTTTACCCATCTGTCCGGGAACGAATCCTTCTGGCATTTCCATTTTTCCACCACCGCGACCGCCCCTTCTGTCGGTAGGGAAACCATCCGTTCCATCCATTCCGCCAGGCATCTGGTTTCCGTTGAATCCACCGGGACCACCGAATCCACCGAAGCCTCCCGTCACATCAGAATCAATGTAGACCGTATCGGATGCGTCAGTCGAAATCCCCGAGACCGATTCAGTTCCACCGCTTACGGTCGGGAGAGTCGTATAAAGATTGTGGAACCTTGTGCCGCCAGAGACAGACATGCCGGTCTTCACGCTGTAAGTTTTTCCTGAAACAATGTCCGGTGAAGAAAGAACCACGGTTGAACTTACGCTGGAAGGAAGAGTGTACACAAACACCGCTTTTCCGTCAGAATCAACAAGAGCCATGGTCGTACCCGCATCCCCGCACTTGGAGCCAGGCAGCACCACAACGGACTGATTTCCATTTGACGGCGCTGTATAGTTGTCGCTTCCAAGACCAACCAGAAGACCTCCGTTCACAGTGAATGGCTTTTCGTCGCAGTCGAACGCACACTCCGGCATGTTGAGACCGAGCGCAACCACAGTTCCCCCGTTGATTGTGATTCCCCTGTCACCGTTTGCATCAACAGCATCGTTTTTGGAACTGTAGGCATAAACCGCACCTCCGTTTACGATAATGTTTCCGCCAGCGTTCAGGGCATCGTCAGTGCAGCTCAAAGTTATCGTGCCCGCATTGATTGTAAGGTCGCCCTTTGCCTCAATTCCCTCGGGCGAGCAGCTGGGGTCGTCATCAGTCTGTCCCTCGTAAGGCTCCCCGGTAGTCTTGATGTTGATTATTCCTCCGTTTATCTCCACATACGGATTCGGGGTAGAGGCATCCGTTCCAGAAAGAAGATTTCCGCAGAGGAGGGACTTGTTCTTTGTCTCCGTGTATTCCGCATTTCCAATCACAGACTCAGCAGATTTCCAGTGCGCCGTAATTCCCTTGGCCACCGTGTTGATTGAAATCTCCCCGCCGTTGATTATCACAAAACCTGCCCCGGCCGTATACTCAACGGTCTTGTCATCGTCGTCGGCATCCTCTCCCTCAACCTTGATTCCAACGCTCTCGTCATCCTCAATGGTTCCGTTACCGTTCAGAGAGATTTTTCCGCCGTCAACAATCACAGCATTCAATGCCCTTATGCAGTCGCGACCGCTCGTACCCTCCACGCTTACATTCAAAACCAGACCAGAAATCCTAATGTAGTCCTTCGAGTATACAGCATGTTTGTACCCCTTGTTGACGACATCCAGAGTGCCACCCGATGTCACCGAAGACCCACCGGTAAAAATCAGAGCGCCCTTTGAATAGATTGAGCCTTTCTTGTCGTCGTACATTGTTCCGTCCTGATTCAGGACACGAGTGTCGCAGATTGAATTGACGGTTCCTTCCGGCACAACGATGAACGTGCGTTTCTCTGAACTGAACCTGAGAGAAGGCCCAGCACCGCTGTCGCTCGTTATGCTCACATTGTTCAGGACCACCGCCGCATCCGCCTTTTTGTTCTTGATGAACACGGTTCCGCTGAAGTTTCCGCTCAGAACATACTTGATTTTTCCCTCGCCCTTGTACTGAATCTCAACGCCCCTCGCGCTCTCGTCATCCGAAGAATTTTCAACAGCCTTTATGGAAACATCCGAATCCGTAACGCCCGAAAACTCCGAAGTCCAAGATGTTCCGTCAAAAGAAATCCTGACGGTTCCGTCCGCCACAAAGTTTTCATACAAATCCTCGGCAACAAAACCCGAAGCCGAAGCGACCGTCGAATCCACATAGTCGGTAGTGCTTCCGTCGTCCACAATCTCCACCCCCTGACCAAAGCCGCCGGGAAAACCACCGGGACCACCAAATCCACCGAAACCTTCGCCCTGCCCCTCCGAAAACTTAACCTCGGTGCAAGATGTCATGCCCCCCGCAAAGGATACAAAAAGAGCCAACGAAGCCGCTATGCCAAAAAAAGTTTTCCTCATGCCAGTCTCCTTGAAAAAAAGTTTTGGCGCGAACAAGTCCCGCCTTCTGGAAACAAATATACCCCAAAAGCCCCCCGCCATCTTGAATGGCAATTAAGAGAAAAATAAGTGAATTCTTAGAAAAGGTATGATGGGATTTCCGGACGGCATCCGTTTTTTATTCCGGCATACACACATTTGACTTGCGCACAAACATGTATAACCGGCTTTCCGGGGTTCCGGCATTCGCCTACATTACTTCGTAAGCCGCAGGCGGCCCCCTCCAATCCGGCGTAGAGTGCGGATGAAAACCATGGGTAACTCTGCCACTATATTTTTGCAAGAATAAAATTGAAATCTTCCCTCAGAGTTTCCCTGACCTTTGACTTGGACTTGGATGAATCTTACTTCCCAAAGATTTGTGACATGATGACTATAGCTCCACAGATTATGCCTGCGGCAAACGCCAGTTTCAAAAGCATTTCTTTCATAAAAATCTACTTCTCCTTTAGTTTTGCAATTTTATTATAAGTAATGATGAATATTGTAAACTTGAATTATACGTTTATTGTTTTTGCTATATATTCTTCTATTTTTATTAATCCAGCGCAATCTTCACCCTTGCTCCAAATTGTAGTATCTAACCCCCAGTAAAAAAAATAACTGCTATTTCTATCTCTGTTTTCTTTAAATTTTTCTTCCCCCTTTTTTGTGTATACAATGATTTTATCACCAGATTTCACATCCTTATTTGGAAACCAAAAACTATATCTGATTTTATTCGATATATATTTACCATCATATGCAGTATTAAATAAAACATATGTCCCTATGTCACAATCATCTGTCGCTTGCAAAACGATACGTTCTTTTGATTCATCGCCACCATCTTTTACATACAGTATTTTCAATTCCATTTTATTTTTTTCCCCATTGAGCAATAGCGGCACCTACAATTAACAGGAGTCCTATAAGAATAAATAAACCATTATGAATAGTAAATCTGGAGTTAAAATCTAATGTAGATATTGCAATAATCAAACCACCAACAGTATAAACAACATCTGTAAAGATTTCAGAAGAAGTTTTTTTCTTGAGTTTTTCATTTACAATGGCTAAATTCCTTTCGCTTTCATAAAATTTTTTTTCAATTTCTTTTAGCTTTTCCCTTTCTCTTTTAAGTTCTTTATTTTCTGAAAGCACCATTTTCAAAACTGCAGGGCTTTTTAAATCTTTCTCACTTAAACTTTGTACGGTTCTGGGATAAAAATTTAATTCCTTTTTATTTTCTGTTGTTACTTCATTCGCACCCGTTTCTTCTTCTGAGTCATCTGTTAAACTCAAAGTTTTCTCCTTATTTTGATTTTCATTATGCATCCAAAATTAAAGCTTGTTTGCAAAAAGAAAAGTTACAATCAACTTTGATAAGTTCGACAAACGGATTTGTTCGGAACTAACGTTCCTCACATAGAAACTGTGAATGTTGTTAGATATGAACAAATCCGCTTGTGCTTTATTAACACATTTTTCCAGTATTGGAGAAAACGGTTAATCTTTTTCTTTTCGTTTCCAGCTTGAGGCTGTTTTGTTAAGCTCATCTATGAGTTCTTTTTGAGCCTTTTGGGAAAGATGTTCATCCTTGAATACTTCCTGCACAGCACGGTCCGTGTCGACAAATGTGTCTTGATTCAGATATCCACCCTCGTGTGAGTCGTAAGGTTCGCTATTAGCAGGATTTTCAAATTCTGAATGAAATGCATCTTTCAAGCTTTGAATATTGTCTTCCATAATAAATTCTCCTGCTATACTTCTATTTCCCGAATTGCGGGAGAATGATTGCCTCTACCACAATTGTTTCTTACAGTGGTTTTTATATGGCCTTCTTGGAGTGCGTCTATGGCGTTCCCAGGTGATTCACTAACGCCAGGAGCACCACAATCGCTACTTGTAGCACCACAAATTCTGCAATAAGCCTCGTACTTAATCCGCCTCGGTCGTGAACTGCCACTTGAGTAATCATCCTGATAACTCCTTGGATGTTCCCTCTCGTATTCTTCTCTTGCTGCTCGTTTCCTATTTCCTGTATTAAGCATGTCCATAAATAATCCCATAATCATTTCCTCCTTGGTTCAAAATATGGTATGATTTCTTTTTCAAGTCTCTTGTAATATGTGTTTACAATTTTCTTGAAACGATTTTTATGATTTTTTTCTATGTAGAAAAAGTCATCCGAATTTTTCGCTTCGTAAAGGTCAAAGAAGCCTTTATCCCAGTAACCGTTCTTCGGTAAAATGTAATGGCTTTTTTTGATTGACTCTTTCAAAATTTTATCCGAAGAATATTTCACTTCAATACCGTTCTCTTCGAGTTCAGCCAAAAAATCATTTTGTATTTTTTCCAGAATTGGAACGTTTTTTGCGTCAATGGATTCATAATAGGCACAGAAAGACGCGCTTTTTTCATTGAAGTCGAAATAGTCACCGCTCTCCTTTATTTTTACCTTTTCAGGAATGAGGATTGTTTTATATTCAGGTTTTCCGTCAACAAGCACATATCCTTCCACCCATGTCAATACTTTTTTTGATTTTGCTTTCTCGACTTTTATAACTGAATCTGCCTTTAAAGTGCCAATCTCTTGGCCATAAGGTTCTTTTAGGATTTTTTCATAAACAGGAAAATCTTCTTTTGTCGTGATGTATGTCGGTATAGAAAAATCATACTGATTAAAAAATTTTGCTACAAAATAAAATGAGGCAAAGAATGATGCACCAAGTATTATGACTATTAAAACAAAGTATACAAACACTCCGCCTTCTCCTCCAATTGCTCCCAAGATACCGGTGACATACAGTAAAAGCAGAATAGCAATAGCCATAACTATTGCAATTATCAAAGAAATTGCTACATACATATTAGTTTAGCTCCTCCTCGGTCTCTCGATATGCCAGAGTTTTTTCTTTTGCTTTCTCGATGTAATCGAGTATACTATATTTTTCCTCGAAGTCAAGCTATTTTTAATATTTTTTTACTCGATTAAATTGAGAAATATGAACAAGTATCTGGACGATTTTAGTTTCAATATGAAATATTACAGAGAAAAAATGGGCATTTCCCAAACTCGGCTTTCCATCCTCTGCGACTGCGGAACCGGTACGATCGGTGGAATCGAATCTGGCAAGGCGAAGCCGTCTTTTGACATGATGATAAAAATCGCGGAAGCCCTTAAAATAAATCCTGCCGACTTGTTCATCAGAGACTCATCCAAATCAAAAGCAAAAATCAAGGAGATTTTGCAGGAACACTTTAATATGATTTTGGCAAAAATTTAATTGGCGGTCGTTCATTAAAAAGTTCTGAGCAAAAGGATTTTGAAAAAAAATCACCTGCTGTATTTAGGAAGTGGCGTATCGCTATTTTGGTCTGCGCATTGGACATAGTTGGCTTCAAGGACTTTTGTTGTTCGTGCGTGGGCGGAACACCTTTTTGCTTTGCATATTGGATGTCATTGGCTTCGCAGACTTTTGTTACTCGGCAGTGGCATACCGCCATTTCATTCTGCACATTGAAAATAATTCGCTTCGCAATCTTTCGCAACTCGGCAATCGGGGCGCGCCCGGTGTGCGTGAACAACAAGAGACTTGCGAAAGCCAGAAATGTCCAATCAGCAAGAACCAAAAGCGGTCCGCCGGTGGAGTGCATGAATTACAAAAGACTGCGAAGCAAAATAAAAACAAATATGCCGAGCAACATGGCGAGATGCCATGCACGGGAAATGAAAGTCCGCGAAGCAAATTAAAACAAATATGCCGAGCAACATGGCGATATGCCATGGACGGGAAATGAAAGAGACCGCGAAGCAAATTAAAACAAACCCCAGAGCAACATGGCGATATGCCACTAAAGAAGAACAAAAGATTTCCCAAAAAACAATGCCCAAATCTTCGATTTTCAATATTGTTGCAATTGTTTTCCGCTTGCTGAGTGTAGTCGAAGCCACTAACATTGAAATGTTTCCACCGGGACTTTACATCGGAGGAAAAGGGTTTCATAGTTACCTACGCATGATGAATAAGTCAAGCTGATTCAATGCGTTAAATTCTTGAAACACACGCACAATAATGGTAAAATATCTACCATTATATTTTCTATTATTACGAGGTGAATCATGGCCAAGCGATCAGACAACGCAACAAAAGGTGTCGCACGCGCACCCCACCGCTCTCTTTTTTATGCGATGGGCTATACCGATGAAGAACTGGAACGTCCGCTCGTGGGCGTTTGCTGTGCCAAGAACGAAATAATTCCCGGCCACTTTATGCTGGACAAGATTTCGGAGGCGGTCAAGGCAGGAATCCGCATGGCTGGCGGAACTCCAATCGAATTTCCGGCAATAGGTGTATGCGATGGAATCGCAATGGGACACGAGGGCATGAAATATTCTCTTGTTACCCGCGAGCTGATTGCAGACAGCGTTGAGTGCATGGTAACGGCACACCAGTTCGACGCTCTGGTTATGATTCCAAACTGCGACAAGATTGTTCCAGGCATGCTGATGGCGGCCGCACGTCTTGACCTTCCGACCGTTTTTGTTTCCGGAGGAGCTATGATGCCGGGACATCTTCCAAGCCACGAAGAAGGAAATCCATATTCCGACAAAAACCTTTCGCTCACCGACATGTTCGAGGGAGTCGGAGCCGTTGCTAGCGGAAAAATCACCGAGGCACAGCTTAAGGAAATGGAGCACATAGCATGTCCCGGATGCGGATCCTGCTCTGGAATGTTCACCGCAAACAGCATGAACTGCCTCACCGAAGTTCTTGGCCTTGGTCTTCCTGGAAACGGAACTATTCCGGCAGTCACAGGAGCAAGAATGGCACTTGCAAAACATGCAGGAATGGCCGTCATGGATCTGTACAAAAAGGGAATCACCGCACGCCAGATGATGACAGCCGACAATTTCAGGAACGCACTTGCAGCGGACATGGCTCTCGGATGCTCATCAAACACCATGCTCCACGTCCCAGCAATCATGCACGAAGCAGGACTCACGCTTGACCTTCACGAAGTAAACGAAATCTCGGAGCGCACACCGAACCTCTGCCACCTTGCCCCAGCCGGACACACATTCATCTGTGAACTGAACGATGCAGGCGGAGTACAGGCAGTACTTGCGGAGCTTGCAAAAAAGAACCTCATAAAGACCGACCTGATTACCGCAACCGGAAAGACGATTGCAGAAAACATAAAGGGAGTGAAAAATCGCAACCCGGAAATCCTCCGTCCGATTGAAAACCCGTTCAGTCCGACCGGTGGAATTGCAGTCCTCTTCGGAAACCTTGCTCCCGATGGAACCGTAGTAAAAAGAAGCGCATGTGCACCAGAACTTATGAAGCACACAGGACCGGCACGCGTATTCAACGATGAAAGCGAAGCCATGGATGCAGTCCAGAAACGGCAGATAAATCCGGGTGACGTGGTTGTAATCCGCTACGAAGGACCAAAGGGCGGACCTGGAATGAGGGAAATGCTTGCCGTAACAGCAGCTCTTGCAGGACAGGGACTGGACAAGCAGGTCGCATTGATTACGGACGGAAGATTCAGCGGAGCAACCCGCGGTGCATCACTCGGACATTGCTCACCGGAAGCCGCCGACGGAGGACCGATTGCACTTGTTGAAGAAGGCGACAAAATTACGCTCGACATCAACAACTACAAGATTACCCTCGAAGTAAGCGACGAAGAACTTGCAAAGCGCAAAGCCGCATGGAAAGCCCCAGCACCAAAAGTAACCAAAGGCTACCTCGCACGCTACGCCAAGCTGGTCTCTTCAGCAGACAAAGGAGCTGTTTTACAGTAAATAGATATGCCAGTTTGCGAGAGCAAACTGGTTAGCAAGCGCAAGCTTGCGACCAGACAAGGGTGCTGTTTTACAGTAAATAGATATGCCAGTTTGCGAAAGCAAACTGGTTAGCAAGCTTAGGTCTTTTTCTACCCGGCCAATCTGAAGTACGACTCCAGAATAATCGAAAATCCCCCTCCAAAAACCAAAAAAGTGCTGATTGTGTGCTGATTTTTTTTCACATTTGTGCTGATTCCGTGCTAAGTCCCCAATAAATTTTGAATTAACAAACTAATTTTCAGGAGGATATTTATGAAAAAGATTTGTTTTCTTACTGCAATCCTTTTTTCCGCTCTTCTGGCAGGACTGGGGTTTGTAGGATGCCAGGGAACGACAGGACCAAGCAATACAGGCATCACCTACAGCGATGACTCGAACACAGCATTGCAGGCGCAGATTGACGCGGCTCCTTCTGGTGGCTCCGTTACCTTGAACCAGTCTTCTGCGGGAGGTGCCATTTTAATCAACAAGGCACTCACTGTGGACGGAAACAACAACCAGGGACTCACCATAAAAATCAGTTCAGCAGTTACCAGCAATGTCACGCTCAGAAATTTCCGGGACGCAAGAATTGTGGTGACATCAACAGGCTCCAGCCCAAGTACAAACAGATTCCGGGACGCAGCAGCAACAAACTCATCCTCAGACCATTTCAAAAAAATTGGAGAAGGAGCTGTTCCC
>JAEEGL016809659.1_pt1 | contig 14341 bp, 12 predicted proteins | sample 9134231 | NCBI WGS metagenome assembly JAEEGL01 (sample SAMN16246548, study PRJNA631951) | gut metagenome | biome: gut microbiome; feature: rumen; material: fiber-attached | host: Bos | place: Iran: Karaj | collected 2018-10
AAACCTTCAACCATACCGGTGGTTATTACCATGAGGCCACACCTGTTCCCATTCCGAACACAGAAGTTAAGCTCATGTGTGCCGACAATACTTGGCTGGCGACGGCCCGGGAAGATAGGTTGCTGCCGGTTTATATGAAGCCTCAAGCGCTAAACGCTTGAGGCTTCTTTTTTGTCTGAAATTAGGCTGAAATATGTTTGCCACAAAAAAACTTTATTGCTATCATAAATTGTAATGTTACAAAATCAGGGAGATAAGGATTATATGGAAAAGATCTTGATCGTTGATGACGAGCCTCAGATAGTTTCTTCAGTTTCAGATGTACTTGAAAGCTTCGGATTCGAGACTATTTCAGCCACAGATGCCAATGAAGGCTATAAGATGGCACTTGATAAGGCTCCGGATCTTATCATTCTCGACTGGATGATGCCTTCACTTAACGGTCTTCAGTTTACGGAGAATCTCAGAAACGAAGGTTGTGAGATCCCCATCCTTTTCCTTACAGCTAAGGGCGATATCAACGTCTATCAGATCGAAGCGCTTAGAAGAGGCGCTGATGACTATATGCCCAAGCCTTTCGACCCTACACTCCTCGTTGAGCGTGTTAAGGCTCTTCTTAAGAGATCCACTCGTTCCAGCGGAGATACTAAGACAGATAACTCCAAGCATACATATTGCGACGGCGAGCTCGTAATCGATTACGATGCCATGCAGGTTCTCGTTAACGGTGTAAGCTGCGACCTTACATCCAATGAGTTCAAGCTCGTCCAGTACCTCGAGCAGAACGCAGGCCGTGTATGCACGAGAGACGAACTCCTTTCGAAGGTTTGGAACTACGCTTTCTCAGGCGACGTACGTACAGTAGACGTTACTGTCAGAAGAACGAGAAAGAAGATCGAGCCTAACCAGCCGAACTACAAGTACATCCTTACGAGACGCGGTTCGGGTTATTATTTCCCGAAGGAATTTGACTGAGAGTAACTATCGATGATCGCTTTCATCACATCGCATTTCGCGCTGTGTATTGTCGGTGTCTGCATCCTCATCTTAGGAGGGCTCGCCGTAGGGTATATCGTCGGCAATAATGTCTATAACCACAACGCGGACGAGCAGGTCCAGAAGATAATCGACAAGCTCGAGTATCAGGGTCAGGTAAGATCTTCCATCATCGATAACGTAAGTCTCGGTGTAATCACTTACGATGCCAACGGAATCGTTTACAACAATCACACCATCGAGACCATGGAGGGATTCCTCGAGGGAAGCCCCGTTCCAGCAACAATGGATGCGTTCCTCGATAAGTTCGAGCAGGGCAACCATCTTAAATCGGATTACTTATTAAATATAGATAATACCGACACCGCCATAAGAGTTAACTACAACAGCGGCAACAAGATCTTCGAGATCAAGATCCTTCACAAGATATACGAGCAGACGAGACTCGATATCGTAATCGTAGACGACATCACACAGCTTAAGGACGACGAGAGACGCCAGAAGGACCTCGCTGCGAACGTATCGCACGAGCTTAAGACTCCTCTGACGGTCATCCGCGCTTCCGAGCTGTTCATCAACAATATAACTTCCGACAACATGCCTACTTACGAGCAGATCAAGACATGGGGTACACGTGTCGTAACCAATGCCGTAAGGATGCAGGATATCGTCCAGGACTTCCTGACGCTCTCCATGTGCCAGGATAAGGTTCCCATGACTATCGTTGATATCGGCGAGATCATCGGCAAGGCGGTAGCTTCCGTCTCCGAGTATCCCGGCAGGGACAAGGTCGAGATCAAGGTTCCGGACAACATGTACTACCCGCTCGTTTACGGTAACGAGAACCTCCTCATGAGAGTCGTTATCAACCTTCTTACCAACGCGATCAAGTACATCTCTTACGAGGGCAAGACTGAGCCTAACAGAGTGGACGTTACAGTCTCCGCTGTAGGCGACAGGATCGGCATAGAAGTTTCCGATAACGGCAGAGGCGTTCCCGAGAAGGATATCGATTATCTGTTCGAGAGATTCTTCAGAGTAGATAATTCAGGTTCCCGTGACACCGGCGGATCCGGTATAGGTCTGTCGATCGTTAAGGACATCGTGGATATGCACGAAGGTACGATCAGCGTTAACTCTGAGCTTGGTTCAGGTTCGTCCTTCACGGTGCTGCTGCCCATCGCAGGTTCTGTCTTCGAGAATGTATATGAGGACGCGAAGACGGGTGTCATAAGCGAGAAGCCTTACTTCAGCTCCGCGGCGGACTTCATGTCACTTCAGGCAGTAGAAGCCGCAAGGTCCATGGGCTACGAGGACATCGAGGCCATCGCGGACGAGTTCGAGCAGATCCCCGCGGGCGAGACGACACTAAGAGAGCAGAAGATGGTCGAGCTTCTCAAGGCTTTCGGCGACGAGCGCTACACGGATCTCGTTGACGAGCTTACCTTCATCGAGCCCGACATGATAGACGAGCCCATCGTGCTCCCGACGGAAGGCAACGTGCCTGAGGAGGACGACGAGGAGGAGCCCGAGCAGCTCGAAAAGGTTGACGAGCAGGAGCTTTTCGAGGAGGAGTCTGAGGCACAGCAGCAGGAGCCGGAGCCCGAAGAGCCTGAAGAGCCCGAAGAGACAGAAGAAGAGAGGGCCGCGAGGGAAGACCGCGAGCGTAGAGAGGAAGCCAAGGCTATCCTTACACAGCAGATCCTCCCGAGAGCCGTGCAGGCCAAGCCTGTTAAGGTAAGCGCCGAGCCTTCGGCAGACACCAGGAAGCAGTCAGTGACGGTTCATCCGGAGCCTGCTGACGGCATAAGACCCGCCCCTCGTAAGAAGAGAAAAGGCAGTCTTTTTCTTGACTTAACAGAGTCTTCCGAAGATAATAATGAGGCGCAAATCCAGTCTGCCGTAAGACAGGTTCTGGACGAGACGGAAGGAAAGTAATTTGGATTCATATTCTTTTAAGATAACAGGCGGTAAACCGCTTAATGGTCACGTTAACGTCAGCGGAAGTAAGAATGCCGTATTGGGCATCCTTGCTGCTTCCATGATGATCGACGGCACATGCACACTCGAGAATGTCCCTGATATCTCCGACGTACATGTAATGGTCAAGATCTGCGAGTCGATAGGTGCCAAGATCGAGACGAGCCAGTCGGAGGACGGTTCCATTACTTTGCAGATAGATCCAAGAGGCATCAATACATATGAAGCTACGGGTGCAGGCGTATCCAAGATAAGAGCTTCATACTATCTTCTCGGAGCACTGCTCGGAAGATGCGGCAAGGCCTCTCTTCGTATGCCCGGCGGCTGCGACTTCGGCCAGAGACCTATCGACCTTCACCTTAAGGCATTCAGACAGATGGGTGCCAGAGGCGCGGACTACAGAAACCTTAACGGCGGCATCATATCGCTTCACGCAGAGCCTTTAAGAGGAGCTAAGATCTTCCTTGATATCGTAAGCGTGGGAGCAACCATCAATGTAATGCTCGCCGCTGCCAAGGCCCAGGGCAAGACTACTATCGTTAATGCAGCCAAGGAGCCTCACATCGTTGACGTCGCGAACTTCCTTAACGCGATGGGCGCGAGGATCAAGGGCGCAGGTACTGATACGATCAACATCGTCGGCGTGCCTTCACTGCCCGGTAACTTCACATATTCCATCATCCCCGATCAGATCGAGACGGGAACATACATGATTGCCGCAGCCGTAACAGGCGGTGACGTCACAATCCATAACATCATCCCTACACATATGGATCCTCTCTCATCCAAGATGCGTGAGATGGGATACATCATCGAAGAGGGCGATGACTTCTTAAGAGTTTACAGAGATCCCGAGGAAGAGATCTGGGGCACCAACGTTAAGACAGCTCCTTATCCCGGATTCCCCACGGACCTTCAGCCTCAGACTGTAGTCCTCCTTTGCCTGTCCCAGGGTCAGAGCAAGATGGACGAGGATGTCTGGGAGAACAGATACCAGTATATTCCCGAGCTTTCCCGTATGGGAGCTAATATCAACATATTCGGACATTTCGCGCTTATTAACGGAATCGACAAGTTCAATGCCGCTCAGGTAAGAGCGACGGATCTTCGTGCGGGCGCGGCTTTGGTCTGCGCTGCTTTGGCAGCTGAAGGCACATCTTATATCGATGAGGCCAGAAGGATCGACAGAGGTTACGAGAAGATCGTTGATAAGTTAAAGTCTCTCGGAGCAGATATCGAAGTTACAGAGAGCACCGGCTACTTCGTGGACAAAGAGGCTTGATATGGAGCTCATCCCGTTATATTCCGGAAGCAGCGGCAATTGTACGCTGGTACGTGCTAACGGCGCTAACATTCTCGTAGATGCAGGTAAGAATTGTAAGGCCATCAAGGAAGCCCTTGCCATAGTAGGCACGGATCCTTCTTCCATCGATGCCGTTCTTATCACGCACAGTCATTCCGACCACGTACAAGGTCTTGATGTATTCATCAGGAAATTCCCTTCGAAGATCTATGCTACGAGGGGCACGTTCCTTGGCATGAGCAAGACTTTCAAGAAGCCTCACGACGAGACTCCTGATATCATAATCAATCCCGGCGAGCCTTACGAGGTCGTTCCCGGCGTCATCATCGAGGCCATAAGCACACCTCACGACGCTAACGGCTCCTGCTGCTACAAGATCAACGACGGCAACCATTCCTGCATGATCGCGACGGACCTGGGATACATGACGGATGACATCATGGATTTCGCGAAGGGCGTCGATGCGATGCTTATCGAATCCAACTACGACGTAAGGATGCTCGTGTATGGCGAATACCCCGAAGACCTTAAGGCGAGGATCGCAGGTGAGGGCGGACACATGAGCAACGACGAATGCGCACAGGCAGTTAAGTTCTTCATCGACAACGGCACAAGGAAGTTCTTCTTAGGACACCTTTCCGAGAACAACAACACTCCCGGCAAGGCTGAGTCTACCGTGTGCGATTATCTTGCATCACAGAAGCTCATAAACGGCGTCGACTACGAGATGCGTGTCGCGAACCGTTACGCGCCCACCGAAGGCTTCGCGTTCTGATATGAAGATAACTCTGGTCTGTCCCGGCAAGATAAGAGAGAAATGGCTCCAGGAAGGCGTCGAGGAGTACGTTAAGCGCTTAAGCAAGTACTGCAAGACCGAGATCATCGAGGTCGAGGCAAGTCCCGACTACATCCCCATGGACCGCGCACTCGCACAGGAAGGCGAGAAGATTCTAAGCAAGATCAAGCCCGGCGACCAGGTCTGGGCCATCGACCTCCACGGCAAGGAACTTACTTCAGAGCAGGTAAGCTCGGAACTCATCTCCTCTATCGAAAAGGGAGGCGGCAAGCTTACCATAGTAATAGGCGGCAGTAACGGCATCGCACCTGAAGTAACTTCGCGTGCAAACTTAAGGCTGTGTCTTGGAAAGCACACCATGACTCACACGATGACCAGGCTTATAATATTGGAGCAGATATACCGCGGATTTAAGATCAATTCCGGTGAGAATTATCATAAGTAAAGGAAGTCTTGTTTGGCTAAGATAGGCATCGATCTCGGAACTACTAACAGCTTGGCGGTAGTGTATAAGGACGGACAGACAGTAAGGATCAAGAACTCTCTTGATTCCTACATCACGCCCTCTGCAGTAAGCATCGATGATGACGGCAAGATCCTTGTAGGAGAAGCCGCGAAGGACAGACTTATCTCACACCCTGACGTATCTGCATCTGAATTCAAGCGCAGCATGGGATTAAGAAATGAAGTCGAGCTTAACGGGGAGAAATATACTCCGGAAGAGCTCTCGTCTCTTATCCTGAAGAAGATCAAGGCAGACAGTGAGGAATTCCTCGGCGAGCCTGTTGAAGAAGCTATCATAAGCGTTCCCGCATACTTTGACGATAATGCAAGAAGAGCCACAAGAGTAGCCGCGGATCTTTCCGGACTTAAGGTGGAGAGACTTATCAACGAGCCTTCTGCCGCAGCTCTTGCTTACCTTGATAAGAACGGTTATGAAGACGGAACTTATATGGTCATCGACTTCGGAGGCGGAACTCTCGATGTATCCGTCGTCGATGTGTTCGAAGACATAATAGAGATACTTGCGGTATCTGGTAATAACAGACTCGGAGGCAAGGACTTTAACGAGGCTATAGCACTCGACTTCTGTAAGAAGAATGATCTTGACCATGATGCTCTGACTTCTGTCGAGAAGGCGGTCATCTACAGAGCGGCGGAAAGAGCGAAGATCGCATTGTCCGATATGCCGATGGTCATGATGGAAGTTCCTCTTGATACGAAGAAATACATGCTGACTCTTACGAGCCAGGAACTTATATCCATAAGCAGACCGATATTCGAAGGCATAAGAGATCCTATTAGGAAAGCTATCCACGACAGCCGTAAGAGGCTCGAGATGATCGACAAGATAATCCTTGTCGGAGGCTCATGCAAGATGCCTACGGTAAGAGAGTTTGTAAGACAGATCACGGGCATCACTCCCGATACATCGGTCGATCCTGATATAGCGATCGCTGAAGGCGCTGGTATATATGCAGCGATGAAGAGCAAGGATCTTAAAGATGTTGTCCTTACTGACATCTGTCCGTTCACTCTGGGCATCGCGGTTAATAATGACATATTAAGAGACGGCTCCATGATGATGAGCTCGATCATACCAAGAAACAGCACACTGCCTTCATCTATAACAAGGCCTTATAATGCTGCGAGCAATAACCAGACACGCATCAATCTTCACGTTTACCAGGGAGAGAATATCCATCCGGATAAGAACCTCTATCTAGGTAACCTCATAGTTGACTGTCCTCCCACGAAGATGGGGGATAAGATCTGCGACGTTAAGATGACGTACGACATTAACGGCATACTTATTGTAGATGTGTATACGAAGGATGGGCTCGCTGAGACAAAAGCTTTTCGCAGTAACAGCAACGTGCTTTCCGCGGAAGAAGTGGAGCAGATGAGAGCGAAGATGGAAGCGTCCATACTGGTGTCGCCCGAAGACGAGAAGTACAGAGCTCTTATCGCGCGTGCGGAGAGAGTTTACGAGGAGTCTTTCGAAGAGCAGAGGGGTCTTATCTTAAACTTCCTTATGGTGTTCCGTGCACATCTTGAGAGGCGAGATCCCATCAGGGTAAAGGAATCTTATAAGCAACTGTCGGAGCTTCTCGACAGGTTAGAGTACTGATATGGCGGAGATTTTCTGGGACACGCTCGGGATAGCACCTACTACAGACACGAAGAAGATCCGCAAGGCTTATTCCGACCTCGTTAAAGTACATAATCCCGAAGATGATGAAGAGACTTTCAGGAAGATAAACCAGGCGTACAGGGCTGCGATGAACTTCGCGCGTCAGATGTCTGCGTTAAATATCGGCGACGATCAGATTGTTATTACTGACAGGCGTGAGGACGGCTCGTTTAATATTCAGGTTAAGAAGGAGAACGGACTCCCGGGACCCATTGCTCCCGTACCGTCTTCATCAGACGAGGAAGAAGAGCCGAAGGTTCAGGATTCTCTTTTTGACTTCGGCGATCTTGATTCGTCCAGGGTTAAGGAACTTACCATCGAAGAGATCGATGAGATGACGGGGTACTTAAGCCTCGCTCCGGGATTTCCGGTTCCGGACGGGCAGAAGGCAAGACGGATAAAGAAGTTCATCGACGATAATGATCTGATCAATAACCTGTCGGGGAGAGTTAAACCCGAGGAGAAGCAGCAGGGAGCAGACGACGCGCTTCGTGCAGCCGGGCTCATTCTTAATGATGAATCGGTCAGGGAAGAGAGGATAATGTGGAATTTCTTCTTTAATTCCCCCAAGTTATTATCGCTTCAGACAAGTTACGAGTTCTATTCCAAGTTTCAGAAATTGACCGATGACGCGGGGCTCAGTATTACTGCCGCACAGGCGATGGCGGATGTCTCTCTGCTTCGCCCGAGAGTGTATGTCAAACCGCATAAACCGGGTCAATCGGAAGCTAAGATCGACTTTCTTACGAAGCTGCCGTTCAGATACGGGGAGGGCAGGTATCCCGAGTTCGACGAACTTATGCAGAACGAGGATCCAAGGGAGGTTAAGGAACTTATAGATTTCCTCGAACACTCAAGGATCAATCTTTATGCTATGCTGATGCCCAAGATGCATCCCGTGAAGAAGGATGCGCTTCCCGATGCGGTCTCTTCCTTTTACTACATACTGAAGAATCCGGATTGTACGAAGATCCGCGAAAAATCCGCAGTGTGGAAACTGTTCTTTCAGGGCTCTCTTGTTAAGCCGATGATCTCCGATCACGATCTTCATATAGGACTTACGAAGAGCATGCTCGATATGGACTTGAGTAAGGAGCTCGTTAAGACCATGAAGAAGCAGATAGTAAAAGAGACCTGTTTCATCCGTAAGAAGATGGGAAACAAGAACAGTTACTTCATAACGTTCATGGATTCGGAGATGCGCAAGGACAAGAACGGTAAATATGTTTATATACCGTACGGACAGGTTACCCCGTGGGTTCAGGTCTTTATAGGTGTTGTGGGACTTGTCTTCGGACTGATTATGGTGATACTGCTTGCATATATGTCGATAGTGGGCGGAAGTTGACAAATATAATGAGCGTTTGTATAATGCTCGGGTACTTTAGTACTTTAGTGTGCTAAAGTGAAATAGAAAGGAAAAGACTTATGATCGACGCTAAGTTTTACACTGCAGACGGATTTACTGACACTCTGCCGGGCATCTGTGCCTTTAAGAAGAAGGCTGAGAAGGAGCTTGAGAAGCTTTACAGGCTCCACGGCTACAGACAGATCGAGACTCCCGGTATCGAGTATCTTGATATTTACAGCCGCCCGGGATTCGTACCGGAGCAGAATCTTTATAAGATGACTGATCAGAAGGGAAGACTTCTGGCTCTCCGCTATGACGGCACAATTCCTGCCGCAAGATATGCTGCAGGCATCAAGGACTTCGATCCCGCTTCACTGCCGCTAAGACTTTGCTATATCGAGAATATGTTCAGATTCGCAGATTCAGGCGGAGGAAAGCAGAACGAGTTTACACAGGCCGGCGTCGAGCTCATGGGTGCTGACGGTGCCGATGCTGATGCAGAGGTAATCGCACTTGCTATCAAGTCTGCTCTTACAGCAGGCATTAAGGATCTTCAGATCTCCGTAGGTCAGGTAAGACTCTTCGACGGTATCGCAAGACAGTTAGGTCTCGACGAAGCGAACAAGGAGCTCATAAGAAATGCGATCAGCAGCCGCGACACTGTAACGATCGAGAAGACATGCGATAAGTTAGGACTTGATGCAGAGGGCAAGGACCTTCTTCTTATGCTTCCCGATGCACAGGGAACATACGACATCATCGATGCATTCAGAGCTAAGGTCACGGACAAGGAAGCACTCGAAGCTCTCGATAACCTTAAGGCCATCCTCGATGCCTTGGACGAGCAGGGATTCCTGAAGTATGTATCAGTCGACTCGGGACTTCTCGGAGGCTCTGTCGATTACTATACGGGAGTTATCTTCAAGGGCTACACATACGAGGTTGGTTTCCCGATCATCTCCGGCGGACGTTACGATAATACAGTAGCAGTCTTCGGAAGACAGATGGGATGCGTAGGATTCTCATTAAGCCTTACGCTTACTATCACAGCTTTGCTTCGCCAGGGTGTATCCATGGAGGAGACTCCGTGTGATGCCATCATCGGCTTCAAGGCAGGATTCAGAGGCAAGGCTTATGCTGAGGCTGAGAAGCTCAGATCCGAAGGCTTGTCCGTCATACTCGACACGACGGGAATGAGCAAAGAAGAACTTAATAATTACGCTGATAATCAGGGCATCGGAAGAGCCCTTTTCGTAGAGGGGGAGTAAAGATGCTGACGATAGCTTTATCTAAGGGAAGACTTGCCGAGAAGGCGATAATGCTGCTCGAGAACGCAGGTTACGACTGCACTGCAGCCAAGGACGAGTCCAGAAAGCTCATCCTCGAAGATGAGAAGGCAGGGTTAAGGTTCATCATGGCAAAGCCCGCAGACGTTCCTACTTATGTTGAGTACGGCGCGGCTGACATCGGATTCGTGGGCAAGGACACGCTTCTTGAAGAGGGAAGAGACCTGTACGAGGTAGCAGACTTAGGCTTCGGCAAGTGCAGGATGTGTGTCGCAGGCCCCGTAAGCCTCAAGGACGGCAAGCTCGACCTGATCCCGAACAAGAGGATCGCTACGAAGTACCCGAACATCACGAGAGCTTACTTCGAAGGCGTTAAGAAGGAGAGCGTGGAGATCATTAAACTTAACGGTTCCATAGAACTTGCTCCCCTTATCGGCCTCTCAGACTGTATAGTAGATATAGTGGAGTCAGGAAGGACACTGAAGGAGAACGGCCTCGATGTTATCGAGACTGTGGCAGACATCTCCGCGAGAGTCGTAGTTAACCGCGTCTCCATGAAGATGAAGTCATCGGAGATCAAGCCGATGGTAGAAAAGATCAAGGAACAGGTGGCACTGTTATGAAATGTAAGTTTGTAAACGGAACGAAAGATAACCTCAAGGAGGTGTGCGACGAGCTCGGAGCCAGAGGCAAGATGGACTTAGGTCCCGTCATAACCACGGTTCAGGGCGTCATCGATGACATAAGAGCAAGGGGCGACGAGGCTGTCCTCGAGTACACCCTTAAGTTCGACAAGGCTTCTCTTACTCCCGAGACGATGAGAGTTACACAGGATGAGATCAAGAGTGCTTATGCATCACTTGAGAAGGAGGATCCTGAGCTTCTGCGCATCATGAAGACTGCAGCAGAGAACATTAGGGTCTTCCACGAGAAGCAGAAGGAAGAGGGCTTCATGATGGATACCGCGAAGGGATCCAAGATCGGCGTGCGCGTAAGGCCCATCACGGTCGCAGGCGTATACGTTCCAGGCGGTACGGCACCGCTGCCGTCCACGGTCCTCATGGACGTTATCCCGGCTTCCGTCGCAGGCGTGCCCAGAATCGTATTCTGCACTCCGCCGAGAGCTGACGGTACTATCGCTCCTGTTATCCTCGCTGCGGCTGACATCGCAGGTGCGACTGAGATCTACAAGGTCGGAGGCTCACAGGCCATCGCGGCTATGGCTTACGGCACGGCAACGATCCCGAGAGTAGACAAGATCTGCGGCCCCGGCAACATCTTCGTAAACACTGCGAAAAGACTCGTCTTCGGACAGGTAGACATCGACATGTTCGCAGGTCCTTCCGAGGTCGTCATCATCGCCGATGATTCGAGCAACCCCGAGTTCGTGGCAGCAGACATGCTCGCACAGGCAGAGCACGACAAGCTCGCTTCCGCGATCGTACTTGCAGTGGGAGACGATCTTGCACGTAAGATCTGGGAAGCTGCAGACAGAAGATCCGATGCTGCAGACCGTCAGGTACAGCTCGAAGGATCCATGCAGAACTTCTGCTCCGTCATAAGCGTTGACTCGGTAGATACGGCTATCGCATTCTCCGAGGAACTCGCTCCCGAGCACCTTGAGCTTTGTGTGGAAGATCCCGAGGCAGCTCTCGATAAGATCAAGAACGCAGGTGCGGTGTTCATGGGCAATTATTCACCGGAGCCTCTCGGAGATTACTTCGCAGGCCCGAACCATACACTGCCCACGAGCGGAACAGCACGATTCTTCTCTCCTCTTAACACAGGAGATTTCTATAAGAAGATGAGTGTAATAAACTATAATGAGGAATCATTAAGAGAGGTATATAAGGATGTGGCGAGATTTGCCAGAAGCGAAGGTCTCGACTGTCACGCCGCTTCCATAGAATCAAGATTCGAGGCATAACATGAGTGAGTTTTGGAACAAGAAGATAAATGAGATCGAGCCCTACGTCGCAGGCGAGCAGCCTAAGAAGGGCGAGAAGGTCATCAAGCTTAACACGAACGAGAATCCGTTCCCTCCCACACCGATGGCAAGAGTAATCCTCCGTACATGCGATGTGGCGGAGTTAAGACTGTATCCGAATGCGAATTCCCAGGATCTGCTTGAGGCAGTTGCTGAGAAGGAAGGCGTTAAGCCCACACAGGTATTCGCGGGCAACGGCTCTGATGAAGTTCTCGCACTTTGCTTCCAGACCTTCTTCGAGAAGGAGCACGACACAGCTCTTCCGGTACTTGTTCCGGAATTCTCATACAGCTTCTATCCGGTATTCGCGAAGTTCTACGATATCCGTACTCTCAAGATCCCGCTTAAGGAAGACCTGAAGCTCGATCCGGAGGATTATGTCAATACTCCTAACTGCGGTATCGTGATCGCCAATCCGAATGCGCCCACTTCACGTTCGATAAGTATCGAGGACATTAAGAGGATCTGTCAGGGCAATGCCGATTCCGTAGTTCTTATCGATGAGGCATATGCAGCATTCTCCGATCCTTACGAGACGGCAGTAAGCTTACTTTCTGAGTGTCCTAACCTCGTGGTCGTAAGGACATGCTCTAAGTCTCACAGTCTTGCAGGCTTAAGAGTCGGTTATGCCATCGCTTCAGAGGAGCTTATCGAAGGTCTTTACAGAGCCAAGGATTCGTTCAATTCCTATCCTGTCGACAGACTTGCACAGATGATCGCTGCAGCTGCCATCAAGGATGCGGCTTATAACAAGAAGTGCATCGACCAGATCATCGCTACGAGAAAGTACACCGAGGATGAGTTGAAGAAGATCGGCTTCTCGATGCCTAAGTCTTCCGCGAATTTTGTATTCGCGAAGCCGCCTGCCGGAATTGACGCAGAAACTTTATATAAAAATCTTAGAAGCAAGGGTATACTTGTAAGGTATTTCAAGACCGCAGGGATCAACGACAGACTGCGCATAACCATAGGTTCGCAGGAAGACATGGAGAAGTTTATCGCTGCTGTTAAAGAGGAGGTATCAAATGCCAAGGACAGCTGAGATCTCAAGAAAGACAAAAGAGACCGACATCGAAGTGATCATCAATCTTGACGGCAACGGCGAGAGCGAGATCTCTACAGGAATCGGATTCTTCGATCACATGCTGACGGCTTTGTCCAAGCACTCCGGTATCGACATGAAGATCTCCTGCAAGGGCGACCTTGAGGTCGATGCACATCACTCTGTCGAGGATACGGGCATTGTTCTGGGGCAGGCTGTAGCCGAAGCTCTGGGCGACAAGGTCGGCATCCGCCGCTACGGAAGTGCGAGGATCCCCATGGACGAGGCGCTCGGTGAGGCTGTCATCGATATCTCCGGCAGACCCTTTATCGTTTATAACTGCGAGTTCAAGGGTGACATGATGGGTCAGATGGATACTCAGCTGGTTGAGGAATTTATGAGATCTTTCGCGTATAATGCCGGTATCACTCTGCACATCGGTGCGCCGTACGGCACGAATGATCACCACAAGGCAGAGGCCATGTTCAAGGCTCTGGCAAGGGCTTTGAGACAGGCAACGGAGATCGACCCGAGATTCGAAGGACAGATCGTCTCCACCAAAGGAAGCTTATAATTTTACGGAGGAATATAAATATGCTTATTAAGGATACTGATTTTATCGAGCAGCCGGTGCTTGCCAAGGGTAAGGTAAGAAACATCTATGACTTGGGCGACAGCCTTCTTCTTATCGTTACAGACAGAATCTCGGCTTTTGATGTAGTCTTCGACGAACTGATCCCCGACAAGGGTAAGGTTCTCTCGTCGATCTCCGCTTTCTGGTTCGACTTTACAAAGGACATCATCCCGAACCATGTCATCACGACAGACGTATCGAAGTACCCCATGGGCTTCGACAAGTATAAGGAAGAGCTCGAGGGAAGATCCATGCTCGTTAAGAAGGCAGCTATGCTTCCTGCTGAGTGCATCGTAAGAGGTTACCTCGAGGGTTCCGCATTGAAGGAGTACAAGGCTAACGGTACTGTCGGCGGCATCAAGATGCCCGAGGGTATGGTTCAGGGCGACAAGCTCCCCGAGCCTTTGTTCACACCTTCTACTAAGGCTGAAGAGGGTCACGACATCAACATCACTTTCGAGCAGCTCGTTGAGCTTCTCGGCGAAGAGGATGCCAACGCTCTTAAGAACGCTACACTTGCTCTTTACAACAAGGTATCCGAGTTCGCTCTTACAAAGGGCCTCATCCTTGCAGATACAAAGTTCGAGTTCGGTAAGATCGACGGCAAGCTCGTTGTTGCAGACGAGATGTTCACACCCGACTCTTCCAGATTCTGGGACGTTAACGACTACGAGCCCGGCCATGCTCAGAAGAGCTTCGACAAGCAGTTCTTTAGAGAGTGTCTTGAGACACTCGACTGGGATAAGACTTATCCCGCTCCGACTCTCCCCGA
>JAEEGL010400743.1_pt1 | contig 14340 bp, 10 predicted proteins | sample 9134231 | NCBI WGS metagenome assembly JAEEGL01 (sample SAMN16246548, study PRJNA631951) | gut metagenome | biome: gut microbiome; feature: rumen; material: fiber-attached | host: Bos | place: Iran: Karaj | collected 2018-10
CAAATACTTTGTGCCTCAGCCTTCGGTTGAGCGCACGCACACGATTCTCACATTCGGTAAGGCCAAGCGTGACAACGTGACCTTGTGCGAGGCTTTTGCCCGCATCGCCGACAAGCGTGGCTATCGGTTGATTGTGGTGGGTGAACCCGAGTTGAGCAAGCGTTATGATTACATCGATGAGATTATATTCCGCACTGTCATCCCTTTGCCCGAGCTGATGCAACTCATGGCCGAGAGCGACTTCATTGTCATTCCGTTACCCGAGTACCTCTATTCCTATGGCCAAATGAGCTTCCTGCAGTCGATGGCGATGGGCAAGGCCGCCATCATCACCCGCACGACCAGCAGCCGGGACTATATCGAGAAGGCTCCAGGCGTCATTGGCGTGGAGCCCTATGACATCGACGGCATGAAACATGCTCTCGAAGAGATGATGGACATGACCGATGCCCAGCGCGACGCCATCGGCCTGGCCAACCGCAGCTATGCCACATCGCGCTTTGACGAACGCGAAATGAGCAAGGCCATCTGTGACTACATCAACGAGATCGTCAACGGGTAATAATATCTTCCCTCGTCTTTCCTCCTACATAACCTCGAGACCAAGATTATCGGCCAAAATTGGCACGATAATTGTTTTTTATTAGATATCTAAAAAAATATATTACCTTTGTGATTACAAACATAATCATCAAACCACTATGAACACTTCATATTTCAAGATCCTGATAATGGCATTCTTAATGATTGTGATGCCAATGACTCTCCAAGCTAGGGTTGTGACCATCAACCTGTCCTCATTTGGCACGACGGATGTTACCGAGGGGCTTCGCTCAAGCCTCTCCAAGTTGACTTATTCCGATAAGGCAATCATTAATATTGATAAGGCCGGAACCTATGTCCTAAGGGGCACAGTAACTGGTAATTGTAGTGTTGTAATGAAGGGACTTGGCGCCAGGAATACGGTGATTGAGCTTGACAACGGCAAAAATAAAGGTCCTTTCAGAGCCTTCACCGATGACACTTTTCTCGAGTTCACGGGCACTAAGGACAATCCTATCACTGTGGAGATGAGCGACTTCAGCATCAGGCTCAAAGAACATTCTGGTTACTGGTGGGTCAATGACTTGAATACGCAATCCAACAAACAGCAGGAGAAATATGCTGTCAAGATTTACCATGCCAATAAGGTTGACATTCAGCGTGTGGAAAGCTATATGAAGAATGCGATGATTACCAACTTCAACCTGCGCGTCTGCCACAACGTGACTGTCAAGAATTGCATCCTGACCAATTACAACAACTGCTACACCGGTGGAAATCTGTGGTTCCAGGGAGAGGCCAAAAACGTACTGGTCGAGGACAACACCTTCAATAAATATGGCAATGACGAGGCGCTGGCTTTTTATGCTATCACGACCAATGCCTATGACTTCAAGACCAAGAATCCTACCGATTGTGAGAAAAGCAACATTATGGTCCGCAATAACGTGTTCAACTATGGTGGCTATCCGGACAAAGACAAGATGGACATTGCTAATGATGTGCTGGTCAATGTCACAACATCTCACAACAAGGAGGAAGAATATGGTTCCCATGTGAGCAACATCACATTCAAGGGCAATACCTTTAACATCTCGGACGTTGTGAAAATTGGACTGGGTCTCTCGTTCAGCAGTAGCGACTTGCATCGCAATGTACTGGTGACTGAAAACAAGTTCCAGAACAATGCTTTCAAGACTGGCCACAAATTCTACAAGGCCGATATCGTAGTCAAGGACTATAGCAAATCATACCGCACGGACTCCATTCTCATCAAGGGCAATACGTTTATTAATAATGCTGATGTGATCAACCCAAGCGATGGCGCTGGGCTGTCTCACATCCAGTTGGAAAGAGGTAGTGTGATTTTTGCTGACAACCAAGTGACCAACACAGTAACGACGAGCAAGATTACAGGCAAGAAGACAGGCGGCCAGTTGCTGTGGGCTGCTGCATCTAATGGGCATATCATTCTCAAGAATAATGTGTGCCGCGGTCTTTCCAAGATTGCTAGCGTCATGACTGGTGACGGCATCGATTATTTTTCAATTGAGGCTTACAATAACTACTTTGTGGGAGACACCCGTATCTATTGTGACAAGGTTAAGCGTCTTGACCTGAATTTTACAGGCAATACCTTCAAGAGCAACGACATGAACTTCTTCTTACAGGAATTTGCCGCCGAGGGCTCCCTCATCTTCAATTACAACGACGTGACCGCTTCTGGTGGTCAATTGATGACCCATTGGGATGGACGATTCAACACCAACTCCCTACGTTTTAATAGCTTGGAGGTCAAGGGTAACGTCTTTAACGGGATGAGCAACGAGAAATCAGTACTCACTAACTTTACCAACGTGAAGCGTCGCAAAGTGTCACAAAACAGATTCAGATAAGCCACGGTAATATCATCGTTTTTTTAAAGTTATGGTTTCGCTCGTTTGCGTCTATAATAAACTAGATGTTTACCAGAACATGGTCAACTCTCTTGTCGGGCAAACGGCAGAGTATGAACTTGTTGGCGTGGACAATACCCGCCAAGAGTTCAAGTCGGCGGCATGTGCACTCAACCACGGTGCCTCACAAGCCCATGGCGACACCATGATTTTCCTGCATCAGGACATCTTGTTTCATGAGACGAATGCATTGCATCGCATCATCCAGATGCTGCAATCGCTAGACGAGAGCAATGTCATATTAGGCCTTTATGGCGCAGGTGGAGAAGTCGTATATGGAGCTATCCCCACCACGGCATTGACCCGAGCTGAGACTCTGGACGAGTGCCTGGTCGTCATGCCCAGATCCACGTGGCAACAGTACAAGTTCAATGAACAGGTGTGTGACGGCTGGCACCTATATGCCGTTGAACTGTGCTTGAGGGCCTCACGTGACGGCTGTTATATCTATCAAATGAATGGATTGCCCTTAGAACACCTGTCAACAGGTGAAATCAATGGGCAATATATGGAGATTTATCGTCGCTTGATGAAGGCTTTTCCCGACAAAAAGCGTATCAAGACCACCTGCGTCTCGCTACCCAACAATCGGCTGGTATTTGCCTTGTATTACTCTTTGTGGCGCATCAAAAAGAAAATGCTAGGCAATTATCCATTGCGTAGCACCCTGCGTGAAATGGCACACCGTTTCAAGAAGTGATTATTGGCCGAGAACCTTGCTTAGAATATCGTTAATCGATTCTTGCATCGCCATCGGGCTGTAGATTGCGTCATATATTTCCCTTGTGGAGTCAGAAGATTGTAATGAACGTGAAATGGCCTTGGCCATTGATTTGCAATCTCCGTTCCTGAAGAACTCTACTCCCTTGAAATTGCCGCATGTCTGCACAAAGAACGGCAAGTCAGAGAGCACCATTTTGGTGCCAAAGTATGAGGCAATCGACACGATGCCACTTTGGGTCGCCGAAATGTAGGGATAGACCACTGTTGCAGCCCGCGAGAATAGGTCCCTGATTTCCTCATCATCAATAAAGCGGTTGATGAAAATGATGCGGCCAGGCTGTGGCTTTAAGTCAAAATACAACGTTCCAGCACCTGCAATCACCAGCGGAAGACCTTGCAATTCGGGGTGGTTGAGGTATGTGTCATAGAGCAGATGAACCCCTTTGTATAGTAGCAGATTGCCAAAAAAGAGGATGTATTTTCCTGTAATTCCCTCCAACTCAGTCACACATCTCTTTCCAGTCATGATGGCTTCATTGACCAGCGACGGAAATGGAGCGTAGTGCACATCGTGTCTAGGATAAAGCTGGCGGATACATTCTAGTTGCTCATGGCTGTTGGTGATGATGTGATGTGTGGATTTAAGCATCAGGCGCTGTGGACGTGCCATGAGGATGCGGTCTCGCAACCATGCCTCGAACGTCTTGAATTTGATGTCATGATGGATAGCGTCATGAACAGTGTATAGCACAGGGCACTTGCGTTGCAGTCGATGGATGCTGCCAGCGAGCACCAACTCCTCTGTAAGAGAATAGATGAGCTTAATGTCATGCTCCTCTATCAACCGCTCTATCGTTTGTGTCAGACGGGTGGGATAGAAACGGAATAACAGCTTGGCCAATTTCTGCTTGGGATAATCAATCCATGTGAGACTTTCAGGGGGTATATCAGCAAAATCCTGTTTGAGAGATTCATCCTTGGCCACAATGAGCACATGGTCGCCTTGTTGCCACAGGTCATGAATAATCCTGCATGCATAAGGCCGCATTCCGACTGCATATTCAGTAGCAATGAACAATATGTGTTGTGACGTTGCTCTCATTCGGGTTGGTTTTCTTCATTCTGTTCGGCTTCGTTCATCAGACGGCGCTCACCGGCCTCGACCGATTCAAACTCGGGATGCTCCTCAGCGGCATAGTGGGTACTGAGAGACAACGCCACGAACATGAGAGATAGATTGAGCACTTGAGGCGTGAGCGGTGCCCAGTCACTGTTACCCTGTACCAACCAGCAGAAAACGACACCCAACCCCGCTATGTTCAGAATGTTGTAGTAGCGGTTTTGAGACAGGCGCGTTCGTCGCTTGAATGTCGCTATATACCAGATGATAAATGCCAGTATGGGCAAGAAGCCAATAAGTCCCAACTCTGCAATCAAGATAATCCAGATGTTGTGAATGGGATTGGTGAACATGAATTCCTCGGGTTGATACAGGTCTGTCATGTCAAATACCTGTTCAAATATCACAGCCGAACTGTTCTCTACCAAATAGACCAAATGAGCATTTAAGCCCACGCCAACAAGAGGATGATCCTGGAAAATCTCGTAACCGCAATAGTAGTGCATCAGGCGGGAGGTCGTCATCTCGTCCAGGTTGTCCACATCGCTGAACAGAAAGCTCAACGGGCCCGTGAGCAGCAAGGCAATGAGGAGACCCAGAGGGATGATGCCCTTCAAAATGCTCTGGAAACTCAACAGCTTATAACGGCGATAAACGTAGAAGACGATAATGCCTAATACGGCGAGAACAGCCGCCAACAGGGCACTGCGGCTGGCGCTCAGGATAATAATGACAAATGACATACCAGTGAGGATAGCACTCTCATGCCGCTTGTAGGCCGTTAAAAACGCTCCAGCGAAGAATACAAAATAATAAGAAGCATAGGTGCCCAATACATTGGGATGGCTCATGGTCGCCACTGCTCCGATACGATCATCGCTGCGGGTCGCTGCGTCTTTGTCAAAAATCTTGATGACACCCTCCATCCCCAAAACAGGATAGCAGATGGAAAGGATAAAGTGCAGGATGACTGTAGCTGCTAGGCCCATATATATGCCGCGCACGGCAGTCTTGACCGAGAAGCTGTTGGTGAACAAATAAATAAACACAGCAAACGACAAGAAGTAGAAAACCTCGATCAGCGTTCCACGGCGCGACAGGTTGTAGGGATTGAGTAGGGCATAGCCCGCATAAGCCGAGAAGAGGAAAAATAGCCAAATGTTGGGCCGTCGGATGCGCCACTGTTTCTCGCGTGCAACAATCCATACCAGCAAGAGCGCCAAGGCATAGAACGGCCAAATCGAGAGACTGTTGCCAAAGGAACCCGTCGAGTCGGCATCTCCCTTGAGTACCGGCAGGAACAGGCGTGCAAAGCAGCACGAGAAGGTGTAGATGGCAATGATAATTTCGTATAGACGCTCACGTGACAAGCGGGTGCCTTCGCGCGCGATAAAGAATACCAGCGCAAAGCCCAACGTCACGAATATGAGCGCTCTATCCATCTACAATGTGCCGTGTTTGGCGTTAATCCTCGTCCTTCTTGCTGCTGATACCGTAGCCGTAGGTGTTGTCGTTGCTGGGCTTGGTATCGTTGAGCACGACGCACATGTTCTTGAGCTGCTTGTTGGCGGCAATGCGGTTCATGAACTTGATGAGGTTGCGGCGCGTGTAATTGGCGCGGGTGACATAGACGGTAGCATTGCTGTACTTGTCCAGAGCAAAGCTGTCACTCACCTGGGCTACGGGGGCCGAATCCACAATAATCACGTCATATTGCTCGCGCAGGTCGTGGAAGAAGTCCTTCACACGGTCGCTCAGCAGCAATTCTGAGGGGTTGGGCGGGATAGCGCCGCCAACAAAGACGTCCAGACCCTTGACCTCCTTGCACGGCTGGGCAATTTGCTCCAGCGAGACACCGCTGCGCGACAGGTAACTGGTCACGCCCGGCATCTCGTTGAGGTCGAGCATTGTAGCCAGTTTGGGCGAGCGGATGTCCATACCCACGAGTGCCACGCGCTTGCCCAATAGGGCGAACGACGAGGCGATGTTGGTGCTGATGAATGACTTGCCCTCGCCGCTGACGCTGCTGGTAACCAGGATGACCTTGTCGTCCTCCTTGTTGAGCAGGAACTGCAGGTTGTTGCGCACATAGCGGAACAACTCGACGATCGACGAGGTCTTGCCATCCTTGACCACAAGCTGGGTGTTGTGGCGGTTGTGGTGAATGTGACCGATGACGGGCACCTGAGAGATTTCCTCCAGTTCTTCCTGGTTAGCGAATTTGGTGGTGAACAGGTCTTTCAAGTACACGAGTAGCAGGGGCAGCATCAGTCCCATCAGCAATCCCAATGCCAGGACAACCATCTTGTTGGGGCTGACGGGAGTGGATGCGGCATAAGCATGGTCCACAATCTTGCCCTTGGGCGTGGTGGCGGCAAGAACGAGTGCGTTCTCCTCGCGTTTCTCGAGCAGGAAGGTGTACAGGGTGTTCTGGATGCCCTGTTGACGCATCAGTTCGCGGGCCTCGCGTTCCTGGGTGGGCACTTGGCTCAAGTCCCCAGAGGTTTGGTTGGCCTGGCCGCGCACCTTATTCAACTGCATGTCAACGCCCTTGATAGAGCTGTTGATGCCGTGCAGTACATTGGCGTGCATGGTCTCGATCTGCTCGTCAAGTTGCTTGAGGGCAATGTTGTCGCCCTTGGCCGATAGTGCCAGATCTTGGCGCTTGGCCAGCAGGTTGTTATAGGCTTTGATGGAGCTTGATGCGGCACTTGAATCGACCTCAAAGGGGATATAGCTGTGCTTGTTGGCAGGGTTGCTGACAAAGTCACGAACCATGCCCAGCAGCTGCTTGTTGGTCTCCAACTTGATGATGGCGCGGTCGGTGATTTCCTGCTTGGCGATAGCCGACTTGACCTGCAACTCGGGATCCACAATCTTGTGGGCGCGCTTGTAGGATTCGATGTCGGCCTCGCTGCTGGTCAGTCCCTTGTAGATGAGTGCCAGACGTTCATCGATGAATTTGGCGGTGTTGATGGCCTGCTCGTCCTTCTCGTGCTGGCCGCGTTCGTTATAGAGCTCGACAAGCTTGTTCAGGATGTCCTTGCCACGGGCCTTGTTGCTCTCGTCAATGGTCAAGTTGATGCCGTTAGACTTCTTAGTGGCCAGTTTCACCTTGATGCGCTTGTTCAGTCGCTCGCCCATCACTTGGTTGCCAGTGAGCCGTGCAGTGATGTGATAGGATTTTCCCCGCTTGCACTTGTCGGTGGCCTTGACGGCAAATGTACCGTAAGGGGTCTTCAGCGTTGTGGGCAAGGTTATGTCCTTGACGTCGGCCAGCTTGTCATTGCCGCTTGTGGCTTTGATGGAGGCCTTGCCGGCCTTGTCCAGGTCAATCTTGAACTTGACCGACGACAGGGTGTCGAACATCTCCTCGGGGGCGATGACCTCGACGGGCGAGGTGTTATAGTGGTCCTTCTCGGGCTTGTACCAGCCCATGTCCTCCAGGTAACTGTGGTTGATGCCCAGTTGCTTGACCACCTGGGTGCACAACTCTTGGGACGAGAAAACAATCATTTCGTCATCGACCTTGCTGCCTTGACCCATGAGTTTCATGCTCTTGAGCAGATTGGCGCCAGCACCGGCGCCGTTGTCCTCCTGGGCAACGAGCACGACGGCCTTGACGCTATAGATGCGCTTGGCATATTTCAGATAGGCAAATGCCAGCGTCATGCAAGCAATCAACGACAGGAGGAAAAGCCACCAGTATCGCTTATACTTGCGGACAAAGGCACTGAAATCTACAATCTGCTCCTCTTGTTGAGCTGTGGGCGGTGTATTGAATTTTGCCATGATTAGTGTTCTTGAGCTTTGATTATCGTGTGAGCGCGATGACGAGCGATGCAATGACCGACACGCTGCTCACAATGGTCGAGATGACCGACAACTTAAAGGCGTTATTCTGGTTATACTTGGAGTTGTCGATGCGTATCTGGTTGGGCTCGACATACACCACGTCATTCTGCTTGAGGTAGAAGAACGGCGAGTTGAACACATCGCTACTGGTGAGATCCAGGCGGTGGTAGGAGCGCTCTCCTTCCTCGGTGCGGATGACATATACGCGGTCGCGCTTGCCATACTCGGTCAGGTCGCCACATGCCGACAGGGCGTCAAGCACGGTGAAGTGCTCGTGGTCTGTGATGATGCGCTGTGGGGTTTTTACCTCACCCATGACATCAACCGAGAAGTTGATGATCTCAACACGCACGTTGGGGTCCTTGACATCGGGGGCGATCATAGCGGTGATTTCCTTGGAAATCTCGTTTACCGTCTTGCCGTTGACATAGATGCGTCCCAACATGGGCATTACAATATATCCCTGCTGGTCAACGATGTAGGTCTGGGTGCGAGGCTGGGTGCTCATGTGATAAAAACCGCGGGTTGCCGGATTGTCCATGGGCAGGTTATAGGCAGCGGTAGCCTCGGGCACGGTCGAGGTGACGCTGATTACCAGCTCATCATCGGGCTGGACGCGGATGGGATAGATACCTTGCGGGTTAGGTAATTTCCCGCTGGGACTGCTTGCTAGGTCCTTGAAATAGGCAAGGTTGTTGTCCTTGGTAGATGTACATGACAACAACGAAGCCGCAGCAATCAGCATTATAAGTAATCTGGATTTCATACGGTTGAAATTTGAATAGTATTTTATACTACCAAAACGAAAATAAGGCTCAATTATTTTATTGTGTGGCTAGATTTAATGAATTTTGCCAAGACTTGCTCACGGAGTTCCTTGTGGCAAATCCATACCAGCAGTGCAATGGCAAGCACCATATAGGCAATGTCAAGCGCGATGGAATGGCTGTAATAGAAGGGGATAGCGCTCACAATCAGCACTATAACCGGCACCAGCGTGCGCGGGTTCATCTTGAGGATGAAGTAGCGCTTCATGTCATGCCAGCGGTAGGTGAACAATACCAGGTAGGTCACCAGTTGGGTGATGATCACACCGTAAACGCCCAGAGGCTTGATGAGGGCAAAATTCAAGGCCACATTAACAACGGCGGCCAGCACGATGGCGGGCAGGGTGCGAGGGGTGTCCTTGGCACACTGGTAACCCATGTCGAAGAATGCCGCCAGGGCAAAAATCACGGCCGACAAGCCCAGGGGATAGATGTAGTTGAGGCTCTCGCTATATTCGCTGGCGACAAGCCAGCCATAGTTGATCTTGAGCATGAACGCATAACCCACCAGAATGAGCGCCAGCAGGAAGATGTAACTGTTGAACATCTTGGAGAAGAAACGGTCGCGGTCGGGGCTGTTGTATTGCAAGATGGCGGTTTCCTGCCATGCCTGGTAGAAAATGATGGCCAGTGTGTTGATGATGCCCGTGAAACGTATGGCTACGGCATACACGCCATTGATGTCGAGACCCAGGAAGTGGGTGATGAAAAGGCGGTCGCTACTGCCCGTGAGCCACCAGCACAATGAGCCGGGCAGCAGGGGTAGGGTGTAGCGCAGGATGTCGCGCCCCACCAGGCGCGTACTGATGTGCCACTGGGTGTGACGGCTGATCAGGCGCACTTTGGCCTCAACAATGAGCAATGCCAGCACGCGGGCGACAATGTTGGCCAAGAAGATGCCGCGGATGCCCCAACCCAAGCCTGCCACAAAGATAATGCTGAATACACCGATGCCCAGCGCCGACAGGATGCCCACCGTGACAAAGGCACGGTTGTTGCCCAGCCCGCGGAAGACCTGGGAATAGACCTCCTGTAGCGACATCGCAATGAGCAGGCCCAGCGCATATCCTAGATACTGAACACTGGTGAACAACGCCATGAACACCGCGATGATGGCCGACACGCCAACGGTCGTGACCATCGAGTGGGAAACAAAGGTGACGATGCTCTTGCGCTGCGTCTCGTCGTCACAATCAAGCAGGAACCTGAAAGCGCCGTCGCGCAGTTGCAACGTGACAAAGGGGATGAGCAGCAGGCAGACGGTCAGGCACAGGTCATAGTACCCGAAGTCGGAGGTGTCGTGTATAAAGTAGGTGTACATCGGCACCATCAAGAACGTGATGATCTTGGAGCCAATGTTGCCAATAGCATAGACGCCGATGTCCTTCATGAATTTAGAACTGCGGCTTTTTGCTTTATTGTCTGTTTCTGCGTTTGTCATTGTTTAAGCGGCTGCAAAGTTACAAAAATCTTGCGTTTTTTCACTTTCTTTCATTAAATGTTTGTAATTTCGCACCCCGAACCGCGATAACGCGGCTTTTAAACGAAGATTTCAATGATCAAAACAATCAATTCATGGCGTGGGCTCATGGCTGTCACGGTGGTGTTGTTTCATGCCGGAGTGGGATGGATATGGAACATCGCGGTGACGGGTGTCACGTTTTTCTTCATCTCCAGCACCTTCTTGCTGGCCCTGCATCACCCGTTTGATGTCCTGAACGCCAAGAAATACAAGCATTTTGTCATCAATCATGCCTTGAGGTTATATCCACTGCACTGGTTGGGACTGTTGATGCTCGTTCCGCTCATTCTCAGTGCCCATCAGAGCATTGATTGGGGCAATTTCACGTTGACGGCCCTGCTCTTGCAGGCTTGGTCGCCCATTCACGAGGTGCATTATGCTATCAACCCTGTGACATGGTACATGTGTGCCTTGTTGTTCTGCTATTTTGCACATCCGTTTATTGCACACTGGATGTTCCATTGGGGCCTGAGGCGCAGGGTGTTGCTGGCTGGCGGACTGGCATTGTTGCTGGCCCTTCTGCTCGTGCCGTTTGACCTGCCTGGCCGTGAGGCGATCTTTGTGAATCCCCTTTCCCACATCGTCGATATCCCTGTGGGACTGACGTTTGTGCACTTGCTGGCGATGCTCAAGTCTCGCTATCCCAGGGTGGGGTTCTGGACGGCGACGTGTATCGAGGTCGCTACCTTGTTGTCGCTGGCCATCGCCATTGGGTTAAACCTCGTTACAACGTGGTTCAAACCTTGGGAAGACCTCCTCATCTGGTTGATACCCCAGGGCAGTATATTGATTGCCATGGCCTATCTCGACGGACAGGAGGGCGCAATCGGACGCCTGTTGTTGACACGGCCTTTCCAGTGGCTGGGAAGCATCAGTTTTGAGATTTATGTGCTGCACTACGTGACGTTCTACATCTTTAATTATTATTTGTGTCCTGTTGCTGGACACTTCGGCTGGATGATCTACGATAAGCTGGCATGGTACTGCTTGTTCTTGACCCTGCCCATGGCGTGGCTGTTTAACAGATACTTCACCGAGCCGGTGACGACATGGCTCAAACGAGTACTTTAACGCCTTTTAAGATGTTTTTTGGGCCCGAAAATGCGGGTTTGGCCGTTGGTTTCTTTGCAGTTTTTTACATTTTGAGCAATATCGGCAAAAAAAATGCGTTATTATGGGTAAATGGACCTGACTAAGCTGGGACATATTGCCTTGACGATGCTGTTGTTGCTGGGGTGCGCTGCCGCGCATGCCCAGGATAATGACATGATTCTGAATCGCCCCTACGCCGATGCCAAGCGCATTCACTTCGGCTTCTCGGTGGGTATGAATTTCCAGAATATTGCCATCACCAACAATGGCTTTGTCACCGAAGACGATGAGGAGTGGTACGCCGATGTGCCTGCTCACTCGCCGGGCTTCAGTGTGAATGTACTTGCCGATTATCGCCTGCATGAGCATTTCAACCTCAGGATTTCTCCAGGATTGTATTTCGGTAACAAGGTAGTGAACTATCTGAACCATTTGGGTGACCCTGCCTATGCTGAGCAGACCGAGCAGAGCCACTATAAACAGACCCAGAACATCAAGTCCACCTATATTGTGCTGCCTATCGACTTGAAGATGAGCGCTAAGCGATACCACAACATGCGTCCCTATTTCACAGTGGGAGGTATGTATGCCTTTGACTTGGCTAAGGACCGCAGCGAGCAACTCAAACTCAAGGGTAGCGACGTGATGCTCACGGTGGGCATGGGATGCGACTTCTACATGTCATTTTTCAAGTTGTGTCCCGAGATCAAGTTCTGTTTCGGCTTGAACAACCTGCTGGAGCGCAACCGTCCCGATCTGAATGACAATCAAGAAGTCTTGCGCTTCACCCAGAGCGTGAGCAAGATAAAGAGTAATATGGTGGTAGTCACCTTCTTCTTTGAGTAAAACAGTAATTGCCACAACAAGTTGATGACGCATAAGTTGCATGACATAAAACGCTTGCTGGTCACAATGACAATCGGTGTCGTTGTGACGCTTAGCGCAATGGCTCAGGTCGATGCTGCCATGTCACACTTCTGGGTGGGAAAAGGCTATTACAATCCTGCTGTGGCAGGTGAAGATAATGTCATTCACCTGAATCTGGGTAGCCGCATGCAGTGGGTCGATTTCAAGCATGCGCCCATGACGTTCTTCATCACAGCCGACATGCCCTACAAGTTGCTGGGGCAGCGCTTTGGTGCAGGCGTTAAGGCGGAGTTTGAACGCATCGGTCTGTACACCAACACCCGTATCGGCGCCCAAATCGCCTGGAAGAAGCGTTTTGGCCGCAAGACCCTGAGCGTGGGTATCCAGCCTGGTGTTTTCTCTCAGACCTTCCGCGGCCATGAGGTAATCACTGTCGAAGATACCGAGGACCCCGACAAACCTCACGAAGAAGACAAGGCCATTCCCTTGCAGGATGTGTCGGGTACAGCCTTTGACGCCAATGTGGGAGTCTATTTCTCCGCGCCGCACTATTGGGCGGGTTTCTCGATAACCCACGTGACCGCGCCCAGCATCGAGTTGAAGGTCAGCCGAGACGCCCTTGAAATCTATGAGTTCAACGTGAGCCGTTCCTATTATTTAATGGGTGGTGGCAATATTCCAATTAATAATTCGTTATTTGAAATACAGCCTTCGGCCATGTTTGCTACCGATACCAAGGCATGGACGGCCCAGGTGTCAACGGTTGTGCGCTACAACCGCATGTTGAACATCGGCGCGGGCTATCGTTATAATGACGCTGTGACGGCATTCCTTGGTGTAAACCTCAAGGATGCCTTCATTGGCTATGCTTATGATTATCCCATATCGGCCATCAGCAAGGCGACCATGGGTAGCCACGAGGTCTTTGTCACATATAATGTGAAACTGGACAACCGCGAGAAGAACAAGAACAAACAAAAATGCGTACGCATAATGTAAGAATATGAGACAACTTATTTTGATATTGTTGATTGCTGTTGCGACCGTGTCGTGCAGCTCAATACGCAAGGGAGGCTCCAGCGGCGGTGAGGTCACCGGAGTCGGCGCTACCGTGTTTAACGAGACCACGCCGTTTGGTATGGTTCTCGTGGATGTGGGTTCGATGCGCGAGGGTCCCAACGAGCGCGACTCGGTCTGGGGCATTGACTCGACCGCACATGGTGTGTCGGTTGACGCCTTCTGGATGGATGAGATGGAGGTGAGCAACTCCAAGTACAAGCAGTTTGTTTACTGGGTGCGTGATTCCATTATCCGCGAGCGTCTTGCTGACCCTGCCTACGGTGGCAATGAGGAGTTCAAGATCGAGGAGGACAAGGAGGGCAATCCTGTCACCCCGCATCTCGACTGGAGCAAGTCCATACCCTGGAAAAACCCGAGCGAGGACGAGGAGCGCGCTATCGAGAGCGTTTACCGCATCAACCCCATCACGGGTGTGAAGGAGCTCGACGCAGCCCAGATGAACTACCGTTATGAGGTCTATAACCTTACCGAGGCCGCCAAGCGCCGCCATCGCTTTGATCCCGAGCGTCGCGATTACAATACCGACCACGAGGTGGATTACACGGCTCCCACCATCAGCAAGGATACCGCCTTTATCGATGATGAGGGCCGCATCGTGCGCCAGACTATCACCCGCGCCTTGCAGAGCGATTATGACTTCTTGAACACTTACATTGTTAATATATATCCCGACACCACGTGCTGGGTGAACGACTTTGAGAACGCTTACCAAGAGCCCTACGTGCGCATGTATTTTGCCAACGGCAATTACAACAA
>JAEEGL011401105.1_pt1 | contig 14340 bp, 15 predicted proteins | sample 9134231 | NCBI WGS metagenome assembly JAEEGL01 (sample SAMN16246548, study PRJNA631951) | gut metagenome | biome: gut microbiome; feature: rumen; material: fiber-attached | host: Bos | place: Iran: Karaj | collected 2018-10
ACCCCATACAGTAGAAAAGCTAAGTTCGGTATGTTATAATCACCTCGGCAAATCGTGATTTGTAGGGATATAACGCGGACAAGGATAATAGGTATGAACGCAAAGACGCTTTGCGTTTGGGAGAAAGCAAAGCGTCTTAGCGTTTGGGAGAAAGCAAAAAATAATAGTTCTGGAATTGAAGGGAGGTAATCATATTGAATGAATTTAACGAATATATTTGTGAGGTTTTTTCAGTAGCCGGTAATATTGTCATCAAACCTATGATGGGCGGATATCTGGTATACCTCAACGGTAAGCTGATTGGTGACATTTGCGATAATGAACTGTTTTTGAAGCGAACGCCGACGTCGGACAGGCTGCTTGCAGATTCTGAAGTGCGTTATCCTTATGAAGGCTCAAAGACACTGATGCATGTATTTGACAGATTTGAAGATGCGGAGTTTATTCTGGAACTTCTGAATGGGATGTATACAGAACTTCCGGAGCGGAGACAGGTATGGCGGAAGCGTTTCTGACGGAGTTCTATGAACGTTTCGGTTTTCATAAGGAAAAGCGCGTGATCCTGATGGGAAAGGATATGTAAGATGACAAAATACGAGTTCGGCGACGTCAACGCCAATACCGTTCTTGTCCAGCCGGTGGATGAATACGATCTTGCGGGCATCGAGAACGAGGTATCGCTCATCACTGCAAACTGTGGCAAGAACTTTCGCTTGATCACCGTAAAAGTCAATAACTGGAATACCGATCTTTCGCCGTGGAAAGCACCCGCTGTGTTCGGCAAAGAGGATTTCGGCGAAGGCGCTGAGAAAACGCTTGCGGAGATACTGAAGCTCTGCTCCGATGAGGGCAAAACATATTATATCGGCGGTTATTCGCTTGCCGGACTTTTCGCATTATGGGCGGCGTATCGGACGGACAGATTCTCAGGCGTAGCGGCTGCGTCTCCGTCGGTGTGGTTCCCGGGCTTTGCGGACTATATGAAGGAGAATATGATCAGGACAGGAGCAGTATATCTCAGCCTCGGAGACAAAGAGGAAAAAGCGCGCAATCCCGTTATGGCGACGGTAGGCGAGAGGATCCGAGAGGCGCACGTCCTGCTCCTGGAGCGCGGAGTGAACTGCGTTCTTGAATGGAACGAAGGCAATCATTTCAAAGACGCCGACGTCCGCACGGCGAAGGCATTTTCCTGGTTAATTAATGATTGAAAAGATCGCGACAAATCCGGATTTGCGGGGAGGAAGTGGTTTTGTGGTTTTCAATACTGTTATCAACCATTTAAGGCAATGGTGTATCAGCAAAGCAGAATTCTACCAAAAGATATACACCGATCATGGCGGAACAGCCTATGTCGGTTATCAGGTCGCGAATGAACTTGACTTCAAATTATTGACGCTCATAGACAAACCTTTTGAAAATGCGGAAGCATTGCAAAATGAAATATTGAATCTTATTGACGTTCATTATGAACCCTCCGTAATAAAGCCCAATAATCTATCTGCTGAGTTTATGATCGGGAAAATGAATCGAGAATTTTGCGACTTTTTCGATGGACTATTATCTGCAGTTGAATCATTGACTGCCGTTGACCTTCCGTATAAGCGCGTGATGATCGGCCCTGAAGCAGCCGCGTTGATAGACAGATTTCATTCGATCTGGAAATATGATAACGCTTCGTATTGGTTTCCCCTTATGGGAGATGAACCGGGTGAGATCCAAGACAAGTTCTTTATAATGTTTGATTATTTTGAACCTTATATGAAGCAGCTGAGTCAGATGCTCGGTATTCCGCAAGAACATATTTATTGTTACGGCGAAAATACTTTCCGCCCGGATCACTGTATTGAAACCGCAGAACTGCTTGAGTACGGCGGATGTGAAACGATCTATACAGATAAGAGTTTTACGTGGGCGATCTATTTTTCTCACGAATTCACGGTTTCTTTTGCAGGGTCGATAGTTCCGAAAGCGCAGGAACTGCTTTCGAAAGAACAATTACATTGGAACACATTTGAGATGCCTCAGAACGAGAAAAGGAAATTTATTGAAGAAAATGAACATTGAAACTGAAAGACTTATACTCCGCCCGTTTCTTGAAACGGAGGCCGGGGACGTATTCGAATACTTGCACAAACCGGACGGCACGCCGAAATATGAAAATACTTATCAATATGCACTTTTGATGTTGAGACGAAAACGGTATTCATTAATGCAGATCATTTGAAAGAAGCGCCTGATTACGAAAAAGCTTTTTATCTTTTCCATGAATTAAGACATGGAGTTCAAATTGGAAGGCGGCGAAGATTATTTCACAAATATCTATGCCGGACAGCCGTATGAAGTTGACGCCAATAATTACGCTTATGAACAGGTAAAAAGAATCTATGGAGATTCGGATGACCTGTATAAACTTTATGAATCCTTGATGCCGGTTAAGCCCGTGTCAGATGACGTATATGATTCTGTATATGCTTTGATCGATGAAAAGATAGAAGTGAAAGATTAAGGATATTGACAAAAAAGGAAGCTCTCTCTATAATGGTTAGCACAGGCTAACTCATATCGTCCTGCTCAGTTATATATGTAATACAACGACGGAGAAGATCGAGTTAAGCAGCCTGAAAATAACGATGCATTACTTCAAAAAGAGGATCATTTAAGGAGGCATTTATGTGGACTGACGCTTTGTGGGGGATTCTGATTCCTTTTGCTGGCACGACCCTCGGATCGGCGTGCGTGTTCTTTATGAAAAAAGAATTGAGCCGCAAAGTACAGCGCGCACTGACCGGTTTTGCAGGCGGCGTGATGGTAGCGGCTTCGATATGGAGCTTACTTATCCCCGCTATGAATCAAAGCGCGGATAAAGGCAGATGGGCGTTTCTTCCTGCCTTCATCGGTTTCTGGCTCGGGATCCTGTTTCTGCTTTTGCTGGATAAAATAATCCCGCACCTGCACATGAACGCGCAGCAGGCGGAGGGACCTAAGAGCAAAGCAAAGAAAACTACGATGATGTTGCTTGCGGTGACGCTTCACAATATCCCGGAAGGAATGGCTGTCGGCGTTGTGTACGCCGGACTGCTCTCAGGTTCTGCAGAGATCACGGCGGGCGGTGCACTCGCTCTTGCTATCGGAATAGCGATACAGAACTTCCCGGAGGGTGCGATAATCTCAATGCCGCTGCACGCGGAGGGCAAAACAAAAGGCAAAGCGTTCCTTGACGGTACGCTTTCCGGCGCGGTCGAGCCGATCGGCGCTCTGCTGACGGTTTTGTTTGCCGGCTTATTTGTGCCGGCTATGCCGTATCTGCTTTCATTTGCGGCAGGCGCAATGATATACGTCGTCGTGGAGGAACTGATTCCCGAAATGTCAGCAGGTGAGCATTCGAATATCGGCGTCCTGATGTTCGCGCTCGGTTTTACTTTAATGATGGCGCTCGACGTGGCGCTCGGATAATATGATGAGGCAAAAACAGGTTATAGGCAATTGATTATAAGTTTATGAGTTTTCTTACGCCGGCCTGAAGGAGATAAAATGAACAAAGTGACTTTAAAGATCGAAGGTATGATGTGCGGGATGTGTGAGGCGCATATCTGCGACACTATAAGAAAAATTGTCCCCGACGCGAAAAAAATCAAAGCGTCAAGAGCTAAAAAAGAAGCGACGTTTCTTATTGACGGAACTGTAGATCATGAGAAACTCAAAAGGGCAATAACCGATACGGGTTATACGTTTGTTTCAGCCTGGTCCGAGCCTTATAAAAAGCGCTGACTGTTCAGCATTCTGACTGTTTCCTTTTTCAGTAGAAAAGCATACCCTGATGTGTTATAATCATATTGATAAATCGGGATTTGCGGAGAATGAGAAATGAGCATAACAATCAACATCTATTACACAGGAAATAAAACTGAAGATGCCATAGCATTTGCTGAAGAAATGGAACAAAGCGGCATTGCGGACAGGATAAGAGCCGAAGAAGGTAATCTGCGATACGAATACTTTAAGCCCCTTTACGATGGAAAAAGTGTTTTGCTGATCGACAGCTGGAAGGGTCAAGCGGCGCTCGACCTTCACCACTCTTCTCCTATGATGCGTGAAATCGCAGCGCTTCGCGAAAAATACGATCTGCACATGAAGGTTGAACGATTTATCAGCGATGATTCTGAAGCGGATGATAAGCAGTTTGTCAGAGAATAACAAAAACAGTATACGTTTTTGATGAACGTGGCTTTTTTACAGCCGTGAAGGCTGAATATCAAACAGGTATAAAAGGAGAATACGTTGTGCTCGATAAGCTGAACGTCACAGCAGGATGAGTTCAAGTGAACGCAGACAAATCAGGATTTTAAGGAGGTGGAGCAGTTGAACAATACGTTTTATGAAATGATATTTAAGAGAAAGTCATTTCATATTTTCAGAAACGTCGGTAACGAATCGATCAGCGACAACGAACTGATAGAAATACAAAATGCATTTTCAAGTTTTACTCCTCTTGATCCCGCGATAAAAACTGCCATTCGCATTGTCCCGGAAAAAGAAACCAGCTGTAAAAGAGGCGGAGAATACTGCATTCTGTTTTATAGCGAAAAGAAAGAAGGCTATTTGCAAAACGTAGGCTATCTCGGTGAACAACTCGATCTTTATCTGGTATCCAGAGATATCGGAACGCTCTGGTTTGGAATCGGTAAAACGAAAGAAACTCACTTCGAGAATTTAGAATTCGTAATTATGCTCTCCATCCGGAAAATCAGTGATGGCTCAAAGTTCCGAAAGGATTTATTTAAGAGCAAAAGAAAGAGCGCTCTGGAAATATGGGAAGGTGAACAGATCCCGGGTGTTAGTGAGATCGTCAGGTTTGCGCCGAGTGCCTGTAATTCTCAACCGTGGCTTGTAAAGAACGAAGGCGACCTTCTGGTTTACAGATACAAGAAGCCCGGTAAAAGAGGAATAATGCCTGCAGATAAGGTTTCATTCTACAATCGTATTGATATAGGTATTTTCATTTGCTTTATGGATATTTGTCTTCTGCACCGCGCTATTGAATTTGAGAAAATAATATATCCTGATAAAGGCGAAGATAAAGAATATGTTCTGAATGCAACGTACAGACTTAAAAGTGCGCGTTTTAATGCAAAGCTTGGAGGAAATAATGTTTAAGTGCGACTATAAGAAATTAAGACTGTCTTTTAACGAGTTCCACGACGTAAAAGCTAACGATATGCCGGAATACGGCGAGTTCTGTCTTCTTGAATTAAAGGACCGCCGTCATACCGCAGGCAAATGGTATCCGAACGATTACCGTAATAAAAAGAGCGTATCCGGACATTTCGGCCGAGGAACGGCGGATACCGTTGATATTGGCGAAGTGTCGAAATGGCACTCGCTGGACCGTTACGATCTGACAGAATGTCTGGAGGATGAAGAGGTCAATCATATAAATCTCGGTCCTGAAAAAGAAGATATTCACTCTTTTCTGATCAAAAATTTTAAGTCGTTAAAAGAGAAAAAATATCCCAAAGAAGAACAATACTGCCTTTTGATTTTAAGCAGCGGAAAATTAGCTGCAGGAAGATGGGACCTGTTTTCAAAGGAAAAAGGCGGAACGTTTATTTATGCGTCGGCATTGGCCTGTTACAGTATGGAAGAAGTATGGGCATGGTCGCCGCTTAGTTCCGACGAATTTTTCGAGGCAGAGGAAGAGCTGGAAAGAGAACGAAAAAAAGAAAAAAAACTAAACCAAAATCCTTCGTGCGACCTGGATTTGTTTAAATATGGAACAAATATAAACGTATACTATGAAAAAGCGCTGGAGAAGCTCAAAAAAGAATATCCGTGGGCAACGGTGACACAGATGAAGAAGCGAACTCCGTACGTCATCGCGCCTCTTCACGGGAAATATGTTTTCGGACAGGACAACGGAACATTCATGGGCTCAAAGATCATAGATGAATGGACGGGCGGAAGTACCGCAGACGAGTTTATTGACTATCTGTGCGAGTATACGAAAGAATCCGTGAAGAACTCCGACCCCGAAGTAAAATTCAGATTGGGAACCGACGCCTCCGTATATCTGAAAATAGCTTTTGATAACGTTAAGAAGAATTACCGATGGTTCGATAAAAAGATCGCAGAAAAAACTTGTCACTATGCGATCAGGCAGGTCGACGGAGATCTTGAATTTGTAAAATGGTATAAAGACGATAAAGATCTTACCGTGCTGGACTGCAGCTCTGCGGAGAGGTTTTTAGAAATCGTTGAATATGATTATCAAGAGGAAGCATTGAGGGCGAATCCGGTCGTGGCAGTTTACGCCGTTCCGTTCGGGAGAGTTGAGATCCACGGATGGTATCTCGAAAAATACGTCTTTTCAAAACTGCGTACCGGTGACTATAAAGTAACCGTTCAGGCCGGAGACCGTGTAACAGGAGGAACCAGAGACTTCTTTATCACGCCTTATTGCTTCGAAGCAAAAACGTATGAAGAATTTCTTGACCGCTATCTGGAGATCGTTCCGGGAAGGTCGTTTGGACTGTTCAAAGAAGATCTTTTACTGAATAACGAACTGAAAAAATTTCTCGGATATTGACGTGCCTGCCGAAAAAAATCTTTGGGAGAATGAGTATGAAGATATATGATATTTCGCAGGAAGTTTTCAGCTGCAAGGTGTTTCCGGGCGATCCGGCTCCTGAAAAAAATACACTTGACTCAATTGAGGAAGGCGGGCATTGCAATCTGACCGCATTCAGTATGTGCGCACATAACGGTACACATATTGACGCGCCGTTCCATTTTATAGAAGGCGGAAAAACCGTTGACGCCATATGTATAGAGGCGTTTGTAGGAAAAGCTTACGTGGCGGAACATCACGGGATCGTTAGTCGCATTGATGCTGCAGAAATGATCAGAAGAGCGAAAGCGGTTGACGACGGATCGGAAAAAAGGATCCTGATCAAAGGTAACGCAGAAGTATCTTTGGAAGCCGCAGAAGTATTTGCAGACTGCGGGATATTACTTCTGGGCAACGAATCTCAGACAGTTGGACCGGAAAATGCTCCTATGGCAGTACACAAGGTCCTCCTTGGCGCAGACGCTATACTGCTTGAAGGTATCCGGCTGGCCGAAGTTCCGGAAGGCGTTTACCTCCTGAATGCTGCACCTCTGAATCTCGGAGGATCGGACGGGGCGCCTTGCAGAGCCATATTGATCGATTTCGACGCTCTTCCGGAGGAACAATAAATATGCATGAGGAGGTACCTGATAAAATCAAGGTCAGAGGAGCAAAAGTCCATAATCTGAAGAATATTGACGTCGATATCCCGCTAAATAAGATCGTGGGGATAGCCGGAGTTTCGGGCTCGGGGAAATCGTCACTTGCCCTCGGCGTATTGTATGCAGAAGGATCCAGGCGGTACCTCGAATCGTTGTCAACATATACGAGGCGGAGAATGACTCAGGCGACAAAGGCGGACGTTGACGACGTTCTGTACGTTCCTGCGGCGCTCGCGCTCCACCAGCGCCCGGCAATACCGGGTATAAGGTCAACGTTCGGCACCGGGACGGAGCTTTTAAACAGTCTCCGGCTGCTTTTTTCGCGCCTTGGCAGTCACAGATGTCCAAACGGTCACTACGTACCGCCGTCAATGGCTGTGGCAGCAGAGCAGGAACTGGTTTGTCCCGAATGCGGCGAACGTTTCTACGGACCGGGTGCGGAAGAACTGGCTTTTAACAGCCAGGGAGCCTGCCCGCATTGTGACGGTACAGGTATCGTCCGCGTAGTGGATGAGTCAACGCTGGTGCCGGACGAGTCGCTTTCGATCGACGAAGGAGCTGTACTTCCGTGGCAGACTTTAATGTGGTCACTTATGAAGGATATTGCCAGAGATATAGGCGTTCGCACAGACGTTCCTTTTAAGGATCTCACGGAAAAGGAGAGGGAGATCGTCTTTCACGGTCCCGCAATTAAGCGCCATATCGTGTATCAGAATCAGACCAGCGGAGCGGCGGGGGAAATGGATTTCACGTACTTCAATGCTACGTATACGGTCGAAAACGCACTTTCAAAAGTTAAAGATGAAAGCGGCATGAAGCGTGTCGAAAAATTCCTTCGTACATCCGTCTGCCCGGAATGCGGAGGTACGAGGCTCTCGGAAAAAGCCAGGGCGCCTAAAATAACGGGAATCGGATTGGACGAAGTATGCGCCATGACCCTTTCGGAGTCACTTGAATGGATAGCAAAAGTGCCTGGTTCGATGCCTGAAGAGATGAGGCAGATGGCTAAAAGTATATGTGATTCTTACTGCTCTGTAGCGAAAAGACTGATGGATCTGGGGCTGTCATATCTCACCCTTGACCGCGCGGCGTCAACGCTATCTACCGGCGAAAGGCAGAGGATGCAGCTCGCGAGAGCAGTCAGGAACCGGACAACGGGTGTATTGTACGTTCTTGACGAGCCTTCGATCGGTCTCCATCCAGCAAACATCGTCGGTCTTAACGGTGTTATGCGCGATCTTGTCGCGGACGGGAACTCTGTGCTGCTCGTTGACCACGATACCCAGATACTGAAAGAAGCAGACTGGCTGATCGAAATGGGGCCGGAAGCCGGAGCTGACGGCGGCAGAGTAATTGCCGAAGGGACGGTCATCCAGGTGGAAAACGATCCGGATTCCAAGATCGCTCCGTTTTTGAATGACAGATACAGGATCAGAAGAAATAAAGCCGTAAAAGATCAGGATGACCGCGGATCTATCTGTATGAGCACTCTTCCGATCCATACGGTAAAACCACTTGACGTTAAGATCCCGAAAGGGAAACTGACAGTTGTAACAGGCGTATCCGGATCAGGAAAAACCACGATGGTGTTAGAAAGCCTTGTGCCGGGGCTGGAGGCTCATATCAGCGGTGGTAAGCTTCCGGATCACGTTTTAAGGATCGAGGCTGAAGGTATACGGCACGTTAAACTTATCGACGCGTCACCGATAGGTATCAATATCCGCTCGACTGTTGCCACTTACGCGAACGTCCACGATGAACTGCGGAAAATTTATTCGAAAACAAAAAGCGCTAAAGAAAACGGGTTTAAAGCGGGAGATTTTTCATATAATACCGGCAATTTGCGCTGTCCGGTATGTGACGGTACGGGGTCAATAAGCCTTGACGTCCAGTTTCTTCCGGACGTGGATATACCGTGCCCCGAGTGCCGTGGGTCAAGATACACCAGGAGCGCGTATCGTATTTTGTATAAAAACAAAGCCGGGATCGAGAAGTCTTTACCCGAGCTCATGGCTATGGACGTGAACAATGCGTTAGGATTCTGCCGCGATATGAGCAGTGTCGCTCCAAAACTGTCTGTCCTTCAAAGTCTCGGACTGGGTTATCTGACACTTGGCGAGGAAACGCCTGACTTGTCGGGCGGAGAGGCACAGCGCCTGAAGCTGGCAAGTGAAATGGGCAGAGTGCAGTCGGATTCTGTGTTTGTATTTGATGAGCCGACCATTGGGCTCCATCCGCTGGACGTCGAGACGCTGCTGGGCGTATTTCAGACGCTGATCGATAGCGGTGCAACCGTCGTTGTCATCGAACATGATCTTGACGTGATACGTAATGCGGATCACGTTATCGATATGGGCCCTGGAGGCGGGGATGAGGGCGGGATGATCGTTGCCTGCGGAACTCCCGAAGAGATCAGATCGTGTCCCGAAAGCGTAACCGGAAGGTTTATTTAGTAAGATTTGTTAAGATGAGGTTAACCACTATGAAAATTCTGTTTTTTGACGATTCGGTATCGTTCAGGCGTGAAGGGTTAACGCGTGTGTCAGGCAGGCCGGAATTGATCGCGACGTATCGTGACGGACACAGCGATACTAGCTGGTCAACAGGCCACGTTTTCCGGTTGGATGACGGTCGTTTCAGAATGCTTTACCAGGGTCGCCAGAAAGACAGAACGGACAGGCTCTATTCCGCGATCAGCGTTGACGGCATACATTTCGAGCCCGAGACCGAGGTGATGCAGATATTTGACGCTGAGGTCGCCTCGATCGTCGAGGATAAGCTGAATGCGCCTGAAGAGCGCTACAAACTGCTGCTGTGCGAGTACGGAAAACTGCATATGCTTGTCCGCGGCAGTCTGTTCGTTTCACCTGACCTGATCCACTGGGAGCGTCTTGAAGGCGTCACGTGGAATAACGGCAGCGAGCCCATCACCGGAGTCTTTTACAACACGAAAAAAGACTGTTTTACAATTACGATGCGCCCTGACTGGGGCGTGAGGATGGTAGGCGTGCGGGAAACGCGCGACTGGAGGAACTATACTGATTATCAGCCCTGTCTTCGCTCAGATGCGCTGGATCAGCCTCTCGACGAACTTTACGGACTGCCAGCGTTCCGGTACGGTGACAAATATATCGGTCTGCCGCTGATCTATCGCAATTTTGAGGCGGGCAATCACAGCAAGTACTGGCTGGGCACGATCGAGGCGTTTTTGGCATATTCTGACGACGGACGATACTGGCTTCGCTCTTTGCGTACGCCTTTTCTTTCCGGGCTGAATGAAGAAACGCGTAGGGCAACGGGCGCTTTCCGTCCGCTGGTCTGGCCGTCAAGTTTCCGTATTGAGGATGACGGGTCGATCCTGATCTACGGCTCCGCGAGCGAGCGTGAGCACGGCCCGGCTTTTAGCGAATTCGGCGACGGCTGCATCTGCGTATGGCGCGTTCGACCGGACGGCTTTATAGCGCTGGAGGCAGGGAGCGACGGAGGTATCGTTTCGACCCGTGAAGTTGCGTGGCTTGGCGGAGAGTTGAGCGTCAATATTAAGGCAAAGCGTGCAACGCTGGCCGTATATGAGAGCACGGGCGGAGTGCTGCCGGACGTGAATCCGATTCCCGGGTTCGGGCACAATGACTGCGTGCCGTTTTCGGGCGATGCCGTGAACTGGACGCCTGCGTTCTCAAGCGGACGTAAAATTGACGAGCTTAAAGGTCGTACGCTCGTGTTTGAATTGTCGCTAAGCGACGGGCGCGTATACTCGCTATCAGGCGACGGGGAACTGCTGTTTAACGTTGCCGCGGCGAGGGTACGGGAGAAAGGCATTTGAATGATAATTAACGTTTGAATTATAATGGATCTTTGAATGATATGCTTGGATACCAGTTAAACTTGAAAAAGAATATTATTCAACAAATCAGCGTTGTATTTACCAGTGTAATAGGCCTTTTTGCAGCTCTTGAATCTTTTCTTATGAGCGGAAGAATAGGTACAGGTACAGATCGTATTTCATACGTTGCAGTAGGGGCCGTATCGGCTTTATTTATCGTCTATTACGCATTGATCGGCCGTATATATAAAAAAATAGATGCTTGGATCTTTCTTTCGCTATTCGTTTACGCTTTCATAGTTACGTGTGTGTACTATGGCTTTTCACTGCACCTGTTTGCTGTAAGATTTTATTATATATGGCTCGTATGCGTGTTTTTCTTTATTGCCACACGCGTAATGGATAAACCTGACGACCTTTTGCGTGCCTTCTCATTTGCCTACGTTCTTACGGTGTGTATTGCAGGTATTTTTATTTTGGTGCATGCATCGTTAACGCTTCAGGAAGCAATCCCCGGTAGTGACAGGTACTTGGGTTGTTTTCGAGTAGGCAGATTATGCGGTATGGCTAACGCAAACACGATGGCGTTTTATTGCCTCACCGGTATAATGCTTTCGATCTACAGATGTATAAGCGGAGATAAAAAGGCGAGAATCTTTTACGGGATCGCTATTTTTATCTTGTGGTTCCTGATGGGACTGAATAACAGCCGGACAACAAACTATGCGCTTGCTTTTACGATAGCTGCGTTTCTTTTCGTATTTACAAGAAAACAGTTTACAAAACTAAGGAAAAGTGCATTTGTAAAGTATGCTTCTTCTTTTGCGATTTCGATCGCGGCGGCCTTTACAGTAATTGCTTTGCTTATGGTTCCAACACTGTTATACAGAACAGGAACCAAGCTTGCCGCAAAGATATCACATGATCAGCAATTGATGGATAATGTTTCTTTGATCTATGAGCGTGACGTTGCCGATATTGAAACACTTGAAGACAGGAATCTGATCTGGAACAGAAGCGTCGAATTGATATTTAAAAATCCGCGCCGTACTCTGTTTGGTATATCTGTACGAAGCCCGGAACGTGTATACGGCGCTTATGAAGGAAGACATGATATTCCGATGCCTTTCGCTCATACTATGTTTCTTGAGGTTTTTCGCAGACTTGGATTGATCGGGCTTATGATCTGGATCGTGCTTTTGTGTATCTGGGGTAAAAATGCCATACAAAAATTATTCAAAGCAGACCAGGACAATAGATCGATCTATCTTATGTCTGCTGCAGCCGGAGTGCTGCTTACTGGTATTACGGAACTTGGGCCTTTTGTTTTTTCGACTGCAATGGGTGTTCCGTATCTTTTTTTCATATGCTGTGGAATGGCGATGAGGGATGACGAATATGAAAAAATGGATATTGCTTAGTATTTTTATATCAGCTGCGCTGATTGCCGTCGCTTTTGTTTCCGGAACTTTTTTTCAGAAAAACCGTGATGAAAAACAGAGAGCCGCTCAATTATCGGCACTTAGAGAGCAAAATGAGAAGCGAGAGGAACTGATCGATCGTCCGTGGATCAATGTTGTTCCCGGAACTACGCGCGATATGCTATCGGCAGATTATTGGAAGACGGGTTCTGACGATGAACTGCTGTTTACAGAAGAAGAGATACGCGAGTACCAGTACAATAATCCTTTATATGTTGCTTATTTCGATAAACCGGCAGGCAGAACTTTGAAGCTAAGAATGTATGATCTGCCGGATGAGATCGGCGGTCACGCGGTAAACGCTTTGATCGATGAAAAATATATTGACGACTGTTCTGACGGAACTGTTACGCTGTACGTTAACGGACAGCTTAAAGGAATCGATTACTGGGATTCGATCAGATCTAATTGTGCATTTGATCTGATCCCTGAAACTGTGATCCCGAAGTACTGTGTTTGTGTAAAGCGAGATCTTGCAATGATAATTCCAACGGAAGATTTTGCTTCTGAAGATAAAGACGAAATTTACTGCAATGATTTTATAAGCGCCGAGGTCATGCCTCTTTCCGGAGTCGTTTCGCTCCACGAGAGCAGGGACAATAAATGGTGTTACATCATTAACGGATCATACTGCGGCTGGGTAAAGAAAGATTGCCTGGCGTTTTGTAAAGACCGTGATCAATGGATCTCTGCTATCAGACCGGATGACTTCCTTACGGTTACGGCATGCGATTTAACTCTTGATGAAACTGCACTTCCGACGAGGACCGAAAATATAGTTCTCCCGATGGGTACAAAAGTAAAACTTCTTTACGGATATGACGGTCTTGTCAACGGTCGAAAACCGTATAATTGTTATGTCACAGAAGTACCTTGCAGAGACCAGGATGGTGCATTAGATTGGGAAAAGGTATTGATACCGTTATCTGAAGACGTTACCGTCGGAAATCTTTCAATGACTTCAGATGCAGTTATCGATCAGGCGTTTAAATTTCTTGGAAAGCCATATGGTTATGGAGGTTCTTTTTCGTCCAATGATTGTTCAGGAATGATTCGCCAGATATATGCATGCTTCGGATTTGAATTGCCTCGGAACAGTGCAGCCATAGCGCAACTATTTGATCTTGGCGGTCGCGATTTTTCCGGAATGGCTTCTGATAAAAAACTTGATATAATAAAAAGAATGCCTACCGGAACCCTGCTGTTCATGGAAGGTCATCTTATGATCTATCTAGGAACGTCAGACAATAAACCTTATGTTATCAGTTCTTGTGCCACTTTTATTGAACCGGGTGACAATACCGGTACACTCGTCGGATCGTACGGAGTATTCGTTTCAAATCTGGAAATGCTTAGAAAAGACGGCAATACATGGCTTGAAAGTATGAGATTATTCCAGTGGAAGGATTATTGAGATTATTAAGTAACACTGCAAGATTCTGCAGTTGAAGTTACAGGAGAGGGGAATCAGATATGTACCGTGTTTCAATACCTATCACAACCGATTTCAGAGGAGTCAGAAAGGCGCAGTACCTCGAGGAACTTGCCCGCGCAAAACCTGACCGGGTCTTTCTTATAGGGCCGCGAAGCGCAGATTCGGCGAAGAGTAAAACGAGGGCGCTGGACAGATTCAAAGAGCTGGTGCCGCTGATGCGAAGCCAGGGTTACGAGGTCGGGATCTGGGTAAACAGCCTGGGCCACGGCGGAAGTTCAGACGCACATCCGGAGTATCAGAACATCGTCAACGGAGGAGGTATAGTAAATACCGAC
>JAEEGL015627796.1_pt1 | contig 14340 bp, 14 predicted proteins | sample 9134231 | NCBI WGS metagenome assembly JAEEGL01 (sample SAMN16246548, study PRJNA631951) | gut metagenome | biome: gut microbiome; feature: rumen; material: fiber-attached | host: Bos | place: Iran: Karaj | collected 2018-10
GAATACGTAAATCAAAATGGTGTAAATCAGAGATTTCGGTTTGCTTTCGGTAAACTTCATGTGAAAACACACCCCTTTTATCGTTGCCTATATGGTTTATGCCGGTATTATAGCATACGCCTCCCCGATTGACAAGAGGATTTGATAAGTTTTTCCGAAAATAACACCTTCAACTTATGCGCTTTGCATAATAGGCCCCGCCTTGCGAATCCGGAACAGACATGGTAAAATACTTGCAGAGCCGTATTATACGGGATCGGCACGTCCGCCTCCCCGCTGCGCGGGAACCGGCGGCGATGCCATTATACCATAGCTCACGCTATGGTATAATGACTTTACTTTCCCGGGAAGGAGCTGGCGAGATGGCTTCGATGGAGGAGCTTCGGAAAACCTGCGGAGACTGTATGAAATGCGAGCTGGGGAAAACCAGGACCAACCTTGTTTTCGGCGTGGGAAATGAGCGCGCGAAGCTGATGTTCGTGGGCGAAGGCCCCGGCGAGCAGGAGGATCTTCAGGGCATCCCCTTTGTGGGAAGAGCCGGGAAGCTCCTGGACGATATGCTGGCCATGTTTGATCTCAGCAGGGACGATGTGTATATTGCCAACATTGTGAAATGCCGTCCGCCGAAAAACCGGGATCCTCTCCCCGACGAGCAGGATGCCTGCTATCCCTGGCTGGAACAGCAGATCGCTCTGATCCGTCCGCGTCTCATCGTATGTCTGGGCCGGATCGCGGCCATGCGGCTGATCGATCCCCGATACCGCATCACCCAGCAGCACGGCCAGTGGGTCCAGCGCGGAGATATGGAAATCACCGCCATCTATCACCCGGCTGCGCTGCTTCGGGATCCCCGCCGCCGCCCTGAGGCATTCGACGACATGAAAGAGATCGCGCAGAAGCTGAGAGCATTGGAATGAATACCGAGATCCCCGAAGCAGCCGCTTCGGGGATCCTAATATATGATATCTATGCCTTTCTGAGGGTCTTTTTATACCGGTCTGCCGCTTCGATCAGCTCGGAAGCGCTTCGGAGGGTGGTTTCCGTCACGGTTTCTCCCCCGATGATGCGGGCCAGCTCCCGTTTGCGCCCTTCCTCATCCAGGCGCGTGACACTGGTAAACGTACCGTCCTCCGTCTGCTTTTTCACGATTGAGAATTGAATATCCGCCATAGCGGCCAGCTGGGGCAAATGGGTGACACAGAGGACCTGCCTGCCGGAAGCCAGCGAGGCCAGCTTCTCCCCCACCCGCTGTGCGGCGATCCCGCTGACGCCGGTATCGATCTCATCGAAGATCAGGACTTCCGGATCCGCCGCGCTTCGCAGGACATTCTTCAGGGCAAGCATGATGCGGCTGAGTTCACCGCCGGAGGCGATATGGCTGAGCCTGCCCGGCGCCTGTCCCGCATTGGCAGAAAGGAGGAAGCGGATATCCTCCAGGCCCGCAGCGTCAAAGCCCTCGCCGGCTTTGGGCGCAAAGGACACCCGGAAGCGGGCGCCCGGCATGCTGAGCTCCCGCAGTTCGGTCTCCACTGCCTTCTCCAGCTGTGCGGCGGCAGCCTGCCTGGCATCGGAGAGCGATTTCCCCGCCGTAAGCACGGCGGCTTTTTTTGCTTTCAGGGATGCTTCCAGCTTCGCCAGATGCTCGTCCAGGTATTGAACGTCCTCCAGCTCGTTTTTGGCCTGTTCCAATCGCTGCCTTGCCGCTGCAGCGCTGCCGTAGCGCCGGGAAAGGCGCTGAAGCGTATCCAGCCGCGCTTCCAGCCGATCCAGCTCTCCGGGGGAATAGTCCAGCTCTCTGCGGGCTTCCTCCACCCGGTCGGCCAGATCCTCCGCACGATACCGCAGGTCTTCGATCTCCGAGGCCAGGGCCGCGTAGCTTTCATCCACCCTTTGGGCGGAACTCATGGCCGCCTGGGCCGAAACCAGCAGATCAACAGCGCCTTCGGCCCGTTCGCTGCCGTGGAAGCTCTCATAGGCGGCCGTAAGCTGATCCGTCAGCTTCTCCGCAAAGCGCAGCTTCCGGACCCGCTGCTCCAGCGATTCTTCTTCCCCGTCCCGGGGCGCGGCCGCAGTCAGCTCCCGGATCTCCTTTTTCAGTCTGGATTCCAGGAATTCCTTCTCATCCTCGCTTTTCCGCAGCGTTTCCAGCTGCCGACGCAGATCCTGGTATTCCTGATAGCATTGCCCATATTCATTCGTGAGCGTTCCCAGTCCGCCGAAGGCATCCAGATAAGCCCGGTGGCTGCTCTCCGCCAGGAGCCTTCGCCCGTCGTTCTGGCCATGGACGTCCACCAGAAGCTCGCCGAATTCACGAAGCTGCGCGGATGTCACGGGAACGCCGTTCATCCGGCAGGAGCTTTTGCCTTCCGCCGTGATCCTGCGGGTCACAAGGATATTCTCCCCGGGCGTCTGGTCGATCTCATTGTTTTGCAGCCATGCCGCAGCCGCTCCGGTGGGTGACAGCTCCGCCGTGATCCTGGCCGCCTCCGCGCCGGAACGTACGATCTCCCTGGATACGCGTTCCCCCAGGATGGCTCCGATCGCGTCGATAATGATGGATTTGCCCGTCCCGGTTTCCCCCGTAAGGACGTTCAGCCCCGGACCGAAAGCAATATCGGCACGCTCGATCACCGCGGCGTTTTCAATGTGGATCAGTTCCAGCAACGGGCTACACCTCTTTTAGCGGATCAGTTCCCGGATCTCTTCGCAGATTCGTTCAGCGGCGGCATTGTCCGTCATCGCGAGGAATATGGTGTCGTCTCCCGCAAGGCTGCCCACCATCCCCGGCACTTCCATGGAGTCAACGGCGGCGCAAGCGGCATTGGCCAGACCGGCGAGGGTCTTTACCACCACCAGATTCTGCGCAGTGGCGCAGGACGCGACGGATTCCCTGAAGATGGTGCGAAGGCGGGCGGAATGATCCGGCGCTTCGGAAGGCTCTTCCGGGCACACATAGCGGTAGCTTCCATCCTCGTTGAGCTTTTTCACAAGCCGCAGCTCCCGCATATCCCGGGACACGGTGGCCTGGGTGCTCTTTACACCGGCCTCCCGAAGGGCGGCGATCAACTGATTCTGGGTTTCGATAGGCCTTTCCACGATGATTTTCAGGATCTGAAGCTGTCTTTCATTTTTCATGTTATATCTCCTGTTTCCCGTCAATTCAGCTTATGGCGAACGATCTCATAAAAGCTCAGGCTGCGCAGCTTGATGAGCTGCGTCACATAGGAGGATTTGCGGACATAGACGAGATCGCCGGTTTTCAGCGTGATGCAGTCCTCGCCGTCCACAAGAAGCATCGCCTCATCGTTGTCTCCCCGTACAAGCTTGACGCTGGTATGCCGATCACCCGCCAGCACATAGGGCTTGGCCGTCAGCGAATGGGCGCACATGGGGGTCAATACCAGGTTTTCCGCAGTGGGCTCCACAATAGGGCCTCCGGCTGCCATGGAATAGGCCGTGGAACCGGTCGGCGTAGCGATAATGATCCCGTCTCCGGAATAATCGGATATCTTCCGATTGTCCCCGTAAGCGGTCAAATGGATGGAATGCGCCGGACTCTGGCGGGCCACGACCGCCTCATTGAGGCCGAAGCCGCTGCAGATGCACTGCCCGTCCCTGTGCACTTCATAATCCAGCATCATGCGGTTCTCAACGGTATAGCGCCCTTCCAGCACCTCGGACAAGCGCGCCATGTCCTCTTTTTCCAATTCCGTGATGAAGCCCATATGGCCCAGGTTGATTCCCAGCATGGGGACGCCGTTCTGCGCGGCCAGCTTCGAATTGTGGAGCATGGTTCCGTCGCCCCCCAGGCACAGAAGCAGGTCGGCGCCGCGAATATATGTACCGGGATCCGGACAAAGGAGATCCGCCGGGAGGTCCTCCGGAAGGTCCTCCTTCGGGATCAGGGGAAAAAACGCCCGGGCGTCCGCCCCATGAGTGCGGAGGAAGGACAGCACCTGCATAGTGAAGGACAGGTCCTGATCCTTGGCATAATTCGTACAGACCAGAATGCGTTTCATTTCAGTGCGTTGTGCGCCTCCTTCACGACCATCTGAGGATCAGGCTGCAGCGGTGCAGGCTTCCTCCGAAGGTGGCATAAGTATTCGATATTTCCCTCAGGCCCGCGGATGGGGGACCAACTGAGGCCCCGGGGCCAAAGGTCCAGGGTGGGGAAAAAGAGGAACAGCTCTTCCAGGATCTGCAGGTGGATCTCCTCCGAGCGGACGACGCCCTTTTTCCCGACGCGGGCCTTCCCCGCTTCAAACTGCGGCTTGATCAGGCAGACGATCTCGCCCTCCGGCGAGAGGACGCGGGAAACCGCTGGCAGGATCAACCGGAGGGAAATGAAGGAAACATCCACCACCGCCAACTCCGGGGTTTCCGGCAGGTCCTCCGGCTTCAGCTCCCGCACATTGCATTTCTCCATGCTGACGACGCGGGGGTCGGCTCGAAGCTTTTCCGCCAATTGTCCCGTACCCACATCCAACGCATAGACCTTTGCGGCGCCATTCTGCAGAAGGCAGTCCGTAAATCCGCCGGTGGAAGCGCCGCAGTCCGCGCAGATCCTTCCTTCCGGGCGTATGTCAAAAACCTCCAGGGCTTTTTCAAGCTTCCATCCGCCCCGGCTCACATAACGCAGGGTCTCTCCTTCCAGGCGGACGGATGCATCCTCCGGCACTTCCCGGGCAGGCTTCCGTTCCGTCCTGCCGTCCACCGTCACATGACCGGCGCGGATCTCTTCCTTGGCCCTTTCCCGGCCGGAGCAGAGCCCGTTCTTAACGAGCAGAAGATCCAGCCGCATCAGCGCTTCATCCCCCTGGCCGCCTGCACGATGGCGTCTGCGTCGATCCCGGCGCGGCGGCGCTGCTGGGCCGGTGTTCCCTGGCGGACGATCCCGTCCCCCAGGTTCAGCGCCAGAATTGTGCCCGTCTTCATTTGGAGCGCCAGAGCCTCTCCGACGCTGCCGGCGGCGGCGCATTCCTCCACGATCAGCGTGCCGGCGGTATCGGAGGTCAACCGTTCGACAGCATCCAGATCCAGCGGGGCGATCCTTCCCAGCTTGACGACCCTCGCGGAAATGCCTTCCCGCTCCAGGCGCTCCGCAGCCTCCATGGCATCGTTGATGAGCGTCCCGTAGCTGAGGATGGTGAGATCGCTGCCCTTGCGCAGCTCCCTGACGGCCTCAGCTCCGCCCTCACGATAAGCGCCTTCCTCGCCCCTGGGATAGCGCACGGCGCTGGGGCCGTCGCAGCGCAGGGCTTCCGCCAGCATATCCCGCAGCTCCCCGTAAGAGGCGGGACACCATATCTGCATCCCGGGAACCTGACGAAGGAAGCCGACGTCGAAAACGCCGTTGTGGGTCTCCCCGTCAGCCCCCACGAGGCCCGCGCGGTCCACCGCCAGCAACACCGGCAGCTGCAGCAAAGCCACGTCATGCTGCAGCATATCGTAGGAACGCTGCAGGAAGGTGGAATACACCGCGAACACCGGCTTCATGCCCTGCTTGGCCATTCCGGCGGCCATGGTGACCGCATGCCCTTCCGCGATCCCTTCGTCGAAGAAGCGATTGGGGAAGCTTTGATGGAATCCGCCCAGGCCGGTTCCATCCTCCATGGCGGCGGTGATCACGCAGATCCTTTCGTCCTGCGCGGCCAGACGGGTGATTTCCTCCCCGAAAACGGAGGAAAAGCAGGTTTTCTCCACCGGGGCGATGCCCTTTGCCGGGTCGAAAGCCCCGACGGAATGGTAGCGTTCCGGGTGCTCCTCCGCATCCGGATAGCCCTTTCCCTTCCGGGTGACCACATGGAGGATCACAGGCTCGCGGTAACTGCGGGCCACATTCAGCATATAGCTCAGCTGCCGGACATTGTGCCCGTCCACAGGGCCCATATACCGAAAGCCCATTTCTTCGAAAGCGGTGCAGGAAAGAATCGCAGCTTTCAGCTTATTCTTCCAGCGCTGCGTCACTTCAAAGACCTTGGTCCCGGCCTTGGTTTTCAAAAGCACTTTGCGGTATGCGCGCTTCAGCCGATAATATGCCGGCTTCACCCGCTGCCGCGTCAGATACTTTGCCATGCCGCCCACGGTGTGGTTGATGGCGATCCCATTGTCATTGAGCACGATCACCAGAGGCTCGCGGCTCTGGCCGGCGTTGTTCAGTCCTTCAAAGGCCAGGCCCCCGGTGAGGGCCCCGTCGCCCAGAACGGCTACCACGTCGTAATCCGCCCCGGTAAGGGTCCGCGCCCTGGCCATACCCAGGGCGACCGAAACGGAATTCGACGCATGACCGGCAATGAATGCGTCCGCAGGCGATTCCTCAGGCTTGGGAAAGCCGGAAAGTCCGTCCTCCCGGCGCAAGGTGGAAAACCTGTCCAATCGGCCCGTCAGCATTTTGTGAACGTAGCTCTGATGTCCCACGTCGAAAATGATCCGGTCCTTCATCGGGTCATATACGTTGTGAAGCGCGACCGTCAGCTCAACGATCCCCAGATTGGAAGCCAGATGACCGCCGGTAACGGAAACGCTTTTGATCAGTTCCTGCCGAAGCTCCGCGCACAGCTCCTCCAGCTGGGAAAAGCTGCATTTGCGGATATCCGCCGTGTCGCCGATATGTTCAAGCAAACTCACGGGATTATCCTCTGTATATTTCTATAGTTCTTTGATATCATATCACTCTTTTTTACGCTCTGCAACGATTTCAGCGGGAAATATTCATTATTTCCACGGCATTTTTGAATATTCCCTGCATCAGTGCCCGGATCAGCCCGTCCGCAAAGCCGATGAAAGCTTCTCTCTCCGGCGCAGTGAGGCCGATTTCATATCCGGCATCCCAAAGGAGGTTTTCCAGTTCTTCCTCCTTCATTCTGGCCGCGGCGTCTCGGACCAGCTGAAGGCTTCTGCCGATCCTCAAGCGCTCCTCGCGGTGCAATCGAAGCGCCCAGCGGCGCGCTTCCGGCAGCACGGCAGCGCCTTGCTGCGGGTTTTCCTCCAGCCAGCGGAGCAGGCTCCCGCCCAGCGCCGCCGCGCGAAGGGAGCTCCCGGCGGTGCCTGCCTGCAGTTGGGAAGCCTGTTCCAGGATCCGAAAAAGCCCTTCCGCATCCGGCGGGCCGCAGGGCGCTTCCGCTCTGAGCGCGGCTGCTTCGGTTTCCGTTTCCCGCGGCAGGTCCGCTTCCTCCGGCACCGCCGCGAGGCTGCAGCCTGCCGTGTCAAAGAGCAGCAGAAAGATAAGGACGACAGATACTCTCACATGCAAGGCTTTTCCCTCCCCGGAAGGGAGCATACCACCTTTTTGCGCATCCTATACAAAAAGCGCCCCGTATGCAGGGGCGCTTCATGCTGTCGACCCATGCAAAAAGGCGCCCCTTCGGCAGGGGCGCCTTACTGGCTGGCATATTGGATCCGGTTTCCGCTGAAGATCAGTCGTCCAGATTATCGCAGTTGTGGAATACGTTCTCGACGTCCTCGTTGTCGTCGAACATATCCAGCATTTTGCTCAGATTCTTGATATCCTCCGGATCGGTAAGCGACACGTAGTTCTGGGGGACCATTTCCACCTGGGCGGAAAGGAACTTATATTTCTTTTCCTCCAGCGCGGCGCTCACTGCCGGGAAAGCGTCGGGATCGGTGTAGACGATAAAGGCCTGCCCTTCCGTCTTCAGATCGTCGCCGCCAGCATCCAGCACGTCCAGCATGACGGTATCCTCGTCGAGCTCTTCGTCCTCGTTGTCGATGACGATCACGCCCTTCCTGTCGAAGGACCAGCTGACGCAGCCTTCCGCGCCCATATTGCCGCCGTATTTATCAAAGAAATGACGGACCTCGGAAGCGGTACGCTTGCGGTTATCGGTCATTGCCTCCACGATGATGGCCACACCGCTGGGCCCATAGCCTTCATAGGTGACGCGCTCATAGTTTTCCGTGTTGCCCGCCCCAAGCGCTTTTTCGATGGTGCGCTTGATATTATCATTGGGCATATTGGCGGCTTTGGCCTTCGCCACCACCGCAGCCAGGCGGGAATTGTTGGCCGGATCCCCGCTGCCGCCTTCCTTGACGGCCACGATCATCTCACGGGCGATCTTCGTGAATGCCTGCGCGCGCTTGGCGTCGGCAGCGCCCTTCGTTTTTTGTATGTTATGCCACTTGGAATGTCCGGACATTGGATTTTCCTCCCCGTTTTACATTACAAGTTATCATACAACAGGGAAGATCAATTTTCAAGATGGTTTTCGCAATTTGCCCTATCTCGCCAGAAGCAGAAGCATTCCCGGCTGGGGTTCCTCTCCTTCAGCCAGCTGGTTATAGCTGCGGATGGCTTCGCCGGATATGCCTTTCTTCTTTCCCAGCGTCCAGACGCTGTCCCCCTCCGACGCCCGGAGAAGGACCACATTGGGGCTGGTCGGCTTCTCCTTTTCCGGGGATACTTCGGCGCCGGCGAGAAAGCTCAGCTGACGGCGTCGGATGACCGAACGCTGGAAGCTCACGGGCACCCTTGCCTCCGCGCCTCCGGCGGAAATGGCCGCAAAGGCTTCCCCGCAGCTGATCTCCGGAACGCTGCCGCTTCCTGCGAGGACTGCTTCCCCCTTCCCCGTCAGCAGCTCCATTTTTCCGTCCTCCATCACGCAGAGCGCTTTGACCGATACGGGCAGACGGACGGCATCCTTTTCCTGCCGCGGCTTTCCGCAGTCTGCGATGAGGAAGGCAAGGCTTCGGGGCTTGCGGAGGCTGTCCAGGCGGATGGCCGCGGTTTCCGTTTCCGTCTGGCCTACGGCCTCCGCATCGACCTCCGCCGTTTCAAAGGAGGGGGTGAAAACGCAGTCCGTGCCATAGGCGTCGGCGATCCAGCAGATCTCCTTTTCGCTGCGGATGGCCGCCTGTACCACGCCGCCCACGGTGAGGCCGAAGCCCCCATCCGTCAGTTCCGCGCTGCATCCGGTCAACGCGGTGACAAGCTCCCAGCCATACGCACCCTCCCCCTCCGGCAGCTCCAGGAAGGCGGACCAGGGCAAGCGCAGTTCCGCGGAAGCCACGTCGCCGGAGGTGCTCTGGTAAACGGCGGTGACCGAAGCTGAACCTCGCACGACCAGCTTTCGTCCCACTTGTTCCGCGTCCTCCTGCCGGAGCGCGGCTCTGGCGTAAAGCAGCTTCTCTGCAGGACTTTTCCCGGCGGGAAGGCTTTGGACGTCCTCGGCGGTGAAGGTCTTTTCCTCCAGGGCGATCACGCTGCAGATCCGGCAGCGTTCCGTTTTCTGTTCCACATGGCAGTCCTCCGCTTCCGCTTCCGAAGCCCAGTGAAGCTCCTTCGGCATCCATACGCTCACGGTGACGCACACCTCCGCGCGCAGGAGCAGCTTTCTGGAATTCAGGATCCTCGCATCTCCGCTCATCAGGCGGACAGAAGCGGTGACCCGGGAGGCATCGTCCGCAACGTTGAAACCGATCTCGGTTTCAAAAGGGATCTCTGCCGGCATCCTGCCCAGGCTCCCGTCCTCCGCCCGGTAGAGGACCGTCAGCTCGGTAAGGCCGGAGATGCTCACGCCGGAGCGGTGAATGTCCTTGCCGCGGATCATGCTGCAGCCGTCCGTCAGCAGGAGCTCTGCGACATCCGGAAGCGCATCGGGAACGATCATTTCTTCGGTGTCCTCCTGGGAAACCGCCGTATTCAGGATCCGTTCATAATACGGAAGGCTTGCGCCTTTGAATCTCATATCCACTTTTCTCGCTCCTTGCTCGATTTGTTATTGAAGGATATGCGCGGGAGCGAGCGGATATGCTTCCTTCGCATCAGCCGCGGCACACGGCGATCCCGCAGGCAATCAGCAAAACGCCGATGCAGAAGGGCCACAGCTCCGAGGGCAGGATCAGGGCAGCCAGAAGCATGACGCCCAGCAGGATCATGAGCCTGCCCAGCTTCCGATATTGAAAACGCATAAAAATATCCTCCGCACAATGGTCATTCCATTCTATGCGGAGGATGGCGAGATGGTTTTATCAGAGTTTTTTCATGAATTTCCCGGCGGAGGACAGCATCAGCTTCTTTGTTCCCTCCCTTTCGAAGGCGATCTCCAGGATGCTGTCCGGCCCCATGGGGCGGACGGTCAGCACCGTCCCGGGGCCGAAAGCGCTGTGCTCCACCTGATCACCGGCGCTGAGCTGCAGCTGGACGCTGCTTTTCAGCTGCGGCTTTGCCTTCGGCACGGGGCGGGACGCCCGCTCGCCGTAGGGCCGGCCTTCCCCGGCGCCGGCAACGGTGCGGACGGAGCTGCGGAAGCTGTCCGGGCTCCGGTAGCTGCTTCGGGAAGAAATGCCGCTCCAGCCGTCCGTTCTCCTCTGCTCCTTTGGCAGGCGTTCCAGCAGCTCCTCCGGCACGGAAGCGATGAAGCGGGAGGGCAGATTGTTCTGGGTCCTGCCGAAGAACATCCGCTGCTTTGCGTTGGTAATGTAGAGCTTCTTTCTGGCGCGCGTGATGGCCACATAGCAAAGCCTCCGCTCCTCTTCCATCTCCGCGTCGTCTCCGATGGACTTCAGCCCCGGGAAGATGCCGTCCTCCGCCCCGGCGATATAAACCGTGGGGAATTCCAGCCCCTTTGCGCTGTGCATGGTCATGAGAGACACCCGGTTATCCGCGTCGCTCATCTCGTCTGTGTCGCTGTACAGCGCCATTTCATCCAGGAAATCCTGCAGGGTGCCGTTTCCTCCCCGTTCCTTCATAAAGCTGGCAATGTTGGTTTTCAGCTCCAGCACGTTTTCCAGCCTGGTCACGTTCTCCTGCAGATCCTTGGCCTCCAGCATGGCCACATAGCCGCTGCGTTTCAGAAGGAAATCATAGAGCTCATCCAGCGGGCCCTCCGTCAACTGCCTCGTTTCCTCGATGATGGAAATGAAGCTGCGGATGCTTCCGGCGCTGCGCTTCAGCTCTGCATATTCCTCTGCGTGCTCCAGCACCTCATACAGGCTGCGATCCTCACTCTGGGCAAGGGCGGCGGCCCGTTCCAGCGTGGTGTCCCCGATCCCCCGGGGCGGCTGGTTGACGATGCGCCGGAGACGCAGGGTATCCCCGGAATTCGCCACGACGCAGAGATAGGCCAGCATATCCTTGACCTCCGCCCGGTCATAAAAGCGGGTGCCGCCGTAGATCCGGTAAGGGATGCCGTTGCGCTTCAGGGCGTATTCCAGGCGGTTGGACAGAGCGTTGATGCGGTAGAGCACGGCGTGATCCCGGAAGCTTCCTCCGGCAGTGATGTCTGCAAGGATCTTTCCGGCGATATACTGCGCTTCGTCGTTCTCGCTTACGGCTGTGTAGAGGGTGATGCTCTCCCCCCGTTCGTTGTCCGTCCAGAGGGTCTTGCCCTTCCTTCCCCGGTTTTCCCGGATCACGGCGTTGGCCGCGTCCAGGATCGTTCCGGTGGAGCGGTAGTTCTGTTCCAGCTTGATGACCCTGGCGCCGGGGTAATCCTTTTCGAAATCCAGGATATTCTGGATGGTTGCGCCGCGGAATTTATAAATGCCCTGATCGTCGTCCCCCACCACGCAGAGATTCTGCTGCTCCCCTGCCAGAAGGCGGACCAGGCGGTACTGCAGGATATTCGTATCCTGATACTCGTCCACCAGCACATAACGGAACCGCCGCTGATAGTACTCCCGGGTCTCGCTGCTGTGCTCCAGGAGCAGCACGGTGTAGAGGAGCAGATCGTCGAAATCCATGGCGTCCGCCTGGAGCATCCGCTTCCGGTATTCCAGATAGACCTCTCCCACGGTTTTCTTCCAGAGATCCGCCCCCGCTTCTTCCAGATACTTCTCCGGAAGCTTTGCCTCGTTCTTTGCGGCGCTGATGGCGCTGAGCAGGGACCGCGGCGGGAACTTCTTCTCGTCCAGATCCAGGTCCTTCAGGATGCGCTTCACCAGGCTCTGACTGTCCGCCGTGTCATAGATCGTGAAATCACGGCCAAAGAGCCCCAGAGCCTGGATATTCCTGCGAAGGATGCGCACGCAGGCGGAGTGGAAGGTGGAAGCCCATACGTCAGCCGCCTCCGGTCCGAGCATCCGTTCCAGGCGGGCAACCAGCTCATCGGCGGCCTTGTTGGTGAAGGTGATGGCAATGATCTGCCACGGCGCGGGGACATCCAGTGCGCACAGGGCCTCGGCCCGCTCCCGATCCTCGGGGGAACGCAGGCGCGCATATCGCTCCAGAAGCTCCGTGTCTTCCTCCGTCACGGCAAAGGGCACGTCCTCCGAATCGGCGGCACGGCCATATTTCAGCAGCGAGGCGATCCTGCGAATGAGCACCGTGGTCTTCCCGCTGCCGGCTCCGGCCAGGATCAGCAGCGGCCCCTCCGTCGCCATCACCGCCTGCCGCTGCTGAGGGTTCAGGTCGGGAAAGCTGCCGTCGATGATCTTCCGGCGGACGGCAGCAAAACGTTTTTTCAAATCACTCATAGCATTTCCTTTTTACCAGAATGAGATGTCCCCGTGGGGACATCTCATTGTATACCATGATCCGTGATTTGAAAAGCGCTATTGCAGGCTTCTCCTCAGGTTTTCCAGCGCCCGCCGTTCCAGGCGGGATACCTGCACCTGGCTGACCCCCAGCAGCCTGGCGGCTGCCGCCTGGGTGAGGCCCCGGTAATAGCGCAGGGCGATCACCGCCCGCTCCCGCTCTGGCAGACGGGCCACGGCTTCCCGGAGCGCCAGGGAATCCAGCTTCCGCTCCTCCGCCTCCGGGTCAAAGATCACCTCCTGCAGCTCGGGGCCCTCCTCTCCGATGCTTTGCTGCAGGGATGCCACTTCTTCCGTCGCCAGGTCGATCTCCGCGATTTCCTCCGGGTCCAGGCCCGTCTCGGCGCTCAGCTCACTGAGGAAAGGGTCTCTCCCCAGGCGTTGGGCAAGTGCGTTTCTGGCGCTTCGGATCGTCAGGCTGCGCTCCTTGACGCTGCGGCTCAGCTTCACCGGCCCGTCGTCCCGCAGGAAGCGGCGGATCTCTCCGCTGATCTTGGGAACGGCATAGGTGGAAAAGCGGGTTCCGTAGCTTTCATCGAAGGTCCTCAGCGCTTTCAGAAACCCCAGGCATCCCAGCTGATACAGATCCTCCCCGTCCACGCCGCGTCCGATGTATCGCCGGACCACGCTCCATATCAGGCCGGAATTTGCTTCCAGCAGGGTCTCTGCCGCCTGCCGGTCCCCCTCCCGGGCCGCCGAAAGCAGCTCATGGGCATACGTCGAGCTCACGGCCGGCGGCGCGGGGAGATCTTTTTCCGCATGATCACGGTGGTCCCCTTCCCGGGGACGCTGCGGACCCGGAGCTTGTCCGTGAAGCAGGCCATGATGGAAAAGCCCATGCCGCTGCGCTCTTCGCCCCCGGTGGTAAACATGGGCTCCATCGCTTTTTCCACATCCGGGATGCCGCAGCCCCAATCCTTCACCGTGATCTCCAGAACGTCTTCCTCCAGCAGGCGCAGCTTCATCAGCACCCTTCCGACCTCGGCGGGATAGGCATGGACGACGGCGTTGGTCACCGCCTCGCTGACCGCGGTTTTCAGATCCCCAAGCTCCTCCAGGGTGGGGTCCAGCCGGGCCGCAAAGCAGGCGGCACAGCTTCGCGCAAAAGCTTCGTTTGCCGAAAGGCTCAGAAATTCCACCTTGACAGTATTCAATGCCGGCATATGTATCGCTCCTTAGTCCATGATGGTGATGCGCTTGTCCGCCCCGGCGGCCCTCAGCACGCGCAGGGGCTGCTCCGGCACGCCGCTGAGGCAGAGGCTCCCCTCCAGCTGCCGCATCTTTTTCTCCGCCCGAAGGATCAGCGCGATCCCCGAGCTGTCCATAAAGCTGAGGCCCCGCAGATCGAGGATACAGCGCTTGGGAAGGAAGGCGTCGATCCGCTCCGAAAGGGCTTCCATCGCCTCCCTGGACACATGATGATCCAGCTCCCCGCGAAAACGCAGGGTCAGCACGCCGCCTTGACAGGAACCCGTGATATTCATTCAACGCCTCCGGAACAGCAAAAAATGGACCCGCGGCAGATCTGCCACGGGTCCATCATAATCGTTTTTGTCTGCGAATGTCGTCGGATCAGCGGAGTGCGCGGAGCTTTGCTTCGCTTTCCCGGAGATTCTCCACCAGGGCGTCCAGCTTGCGGGCCTTTTCCCGCTCCGCCGCCACCACCTGCTCCGGCGCTTTGGACAGGAAGGCTTCGTTGCTCAGCTTAGCCTTCATCCCGGCGGCCTGGCCCTCCGCTTTCTTCAGTTCCTTTGCGATGCGCTGGAGCTCCTTCTCCACGTCCACCAGCTCGGCCAGGGGCAGATACACGCGGGCGTCCTCCGTGATGGCCACGGCGCAGCCGCCGGC
>JAEEGL015952683.1_pt1 | contig 14340 bp, 15 predicted proteins | sample 9134231 | NCBI WGS metagenome assembly JAEEGL01 (sample SAMN16246548, study PRJNA631951) | gut metagenome | biome: gut microbiome; feature: rumen; material: fiber-attached | host: Bos | place: Iran: Karaj | collected 2018-10
AGTAAAGCATCAGTTTCGAGCTCTTTGGTTCCTTCCGGGAGGAGGTCCACCCGTAGGGTCTCTTTTTCCTCGACGAGATATTGCTTCCCGCCAACGAGGATAACTGCTTTCTTCATATTATTCCTTTATTAATAATAACTTGTGCCATTATACCACACTTTCCCTATCTTGTGAAGCCCTAATTGCTCCGAAATCTTATCAGCGACCTCTCCCACCGCTCAGGCACATAGTCATACCCAAACAGTTTTGCCACCGTCGCAGCGACATTGGCTAGCCCTGGCTCACGCACGCCAACCAGCTCGTATTTGCCGCGATTCGGCGTGTTGTCATAGAAAATGCATGGCACCGAATTTGTAGTGTGCGCCGTTTTTGGCTGCCCCGCATCGTCCAGCAGCTCCTCCGCATTGCCATGGTCCGCTACAATTATCATCATTCCGCCCAGCTTGTCCACTTCTTCGGCAATCCGTTTTAGAGACAAATCTATCGCCTCCATTGCCACAATCGTCGCATCCATATCCGCCGTATGCCCCACCATATCGCCCCCTGGATAATTCACTCGCACAAACCGATATTCTGGCAAACGCGCAATCACCGCATCCGTAATCTCTGCCGTTTTCATCCATGGTCGTGTTTCAAACGGCTCCGTATATGATTCAATTTCTACAAACTCCTCGCCCAGAGCTTTTTCGTAACTATTTCCATTGAAATAATAAGTAATATGCCCGAATTTCACCGTCTCAGACACCGCTAGTTGCGATATTTCCCTCTTGCCCAAAAACTCATGTAGCGTCTCCGTAATAGCCACCGGCTCCACCAGTCTATGCTCTGGCACGTGCGTGTCCGAATTATACTCCGTCATCCCCACGAAATACACTTCATCCGGCCGATAATTCCCACGATCAAAATACGGAAAATCCCAGTACGTAAACGCCATTGCAATCTCTATCGCTCTATCTGCCCGGAAATCAAAATAAATCATCGAATCACCCGGCTTCACTTGCCCCACTGGCGTATCCCCATCCACAATCACAAATGGTGGCAAATACTGATCCTGCACGCCAGGCTCAATCCGCCGAATCATATTTAGAGCTTCCTGCACGTTTGGGAAATAATACCGAGCTTCCCCATTTACCATCATATCAAAACCGCTCTTCACTACCCCCCAATCATTTTCATATCTATCCGCCACGCATACCATGCGGCCACCACCAGAAGCTATCCGGATATCCGCATCCACAAATTTCCGCACAAATTCCTCAAATCTCTCCACGTAGAGGTCAGACGAAAACGGTGGCACATCACGCCCATCAAACACTGCATGCACACGCATCTTTCGCACGCCCTCGCGATACGCTTCCAGTATCATTCTTTCTAGATGCCCCATGTGGCTATGCACCCCACCATCCGAAAAAATCCCAGCAAAATGCAAAGTCCCGCCCGTAGTCGCGCGCTTGATAGCTTCTTTCCATGTAGCAGAGTCAAACACCTCACCCGAGTCAAACGCTTCATTTATCCGCGCCAAGCCTTGTTTAATTTTTTGCCCAGAGCCCAGCGTATTATGTCCTACTTCAGAGTTTCCCATCTGCTCCGGCGTCAACCCCACGGCTTCGCCCGAAGCATCCAGTGCTATATGCAAATAGTCCTTAGCTGCCATCCCGAGAAACGGAGTCCTCGCCCTAGACACGGCGTTGCCTGGCGCATCTGGCGCCAGCCCCACCCCATCAAGAACAGCTAAAACAATCGGACCTTTATACATCCTACGCCCTCGGTACCTGCTGGGTTATGCAGTGAATATTCCCACCGCCCAACAAAATTTCACGTGCATAAATCGGTTCAATTACCCTATCCGGGAAAATACTTTGCAGCGTCTCAATCGCTTCCATATCGTGCGGGTCATTAAAAACTGGCAAAATTATCGCACCATTACAATTATAATAATTGATGTACGAAGCCGGCAAACGATCACCCTCATTTCGTGGATAAGTCCCCTCTACTACATCCACACCTTCAGACTCTTCTTTTGTAATTGTAATCACATTTGGCACGTGAATTTTTACAATCTCAAGTTTGCGACCTTTTGCGTCAGTCACGGATTCAAGGTATTCCAAATCTTTCACCGAACGTTCATGCTGCGGATCCGCCGGATTATCTTCCCAGGCTAGCACTACTTTGCCAGGCGCCACAAATTGACAAACATTATCGACGTGTCCCTCAGTATCCTCGTCTTTGTAAATACCATATGGCAGCCAAAGCACTTTTTCGGCGCCAGTATACTCTTTGAGTTTTTCTTCAATTTGCTCCTTATTCATGCCTGGATTTCTATCTTCCGAAAGTAGCGTCTCTTCCGTCACTAGCAAGGTTCCCTCACCATCCGCATGGATAGCTCCACCCTCTAGGATAAAACCTTCCGATACATATCTATCTACCTTTTCGATATTTGCCATCTTGGTAGCTACATAATCATCAAAATCCCATGGATAGTAAATACCATCCTCCGTGCCACCATAAGCGTTAAAACCCCAATCTACCGCGCGTATTTCGCCCTTGCCATTTATCACCATCGTCGCACCCGAATCACGAATCCACGAATCATTGTTTGAAATTTCCACCACATAGACATTTTGCATATTCATGCCTAGCACGTGCAAATATTGTGACTGATTTACGCCTAGTACTACTGGCTCATATTTTGCAATCGTTTCTACTACCTCACGAAAAGCCTTCTGAGCTGGCTTAGCGCCATTGCGCCAGTTGTCTGGCCGCTCTGGCCACAAAATGTAAGTACACTTGTGTGGAGCAAGCTCACTTGGCATATAAAATCCATCTGCGCGCGGAGTAGAGTTTATCTTCATTTGAGCGCTCTCCTAGTCTTGGCAGTCAATTTCTTTTGTCTATCTTTACGAGACATATTTGCAACCATCACTTCACCAATCACCACACATACCCCAGATGAAATTAGAAGCACTGCGTTATCGGCAATTGCCTCAACGCTAAACTCTGGCACCAAGGTGAAGAAGAGTGAAACCAGAAGTAGCAAAATCGGCACCACGCCCATAATCCAGCGCAGCACCGCGCCGGTTCTCAGCCAATAGCCATTCTTGACCTGCTGTCCTTGCTTGTGAAGTTTGATAAATGCCGCAAACATTGGAAGATATGACAAGAGTAGACATACGAGCGAAAGCGAGAAGAATGCCCAGAACATATTGGACAATTCTTCCATTTCTGGGAACACATAAGCAATCACTACGCCAGCCACCGCCAGAATCGTCGCAACGACGCCGGTCCAAATACCCACCATGTATGGCACGCCGTCTTTGTTACGCTTCTTCCAAGATTTCGGGAACATCCCGTCTTCTGCCGCATAAGCAATTACCGAGTAAACACCGAAATTCCAAGACGAAACATTTGATATTAAAGTCAGGATAAACAACCCGCCCACTACTACAATAATCGCTTCAATCATTGCTGCCGAAGCCCCAGCATTTGCCAGCAAAATTTGCCAAGCATCAAGGAGCCCTGTGTCAGTTGAAATTTCACTAAACTGCGTACCAACACCCAGTGCAAATGATGGCAAAATATAAAATACCGCAATCAAAATACCACCAAGAATAATCGCCTTTGGTATTTGTTTTTTCGGTTTGTCCATATCATCATAAAATGTTCCAACCACCTCAAACCCAAGCATATTAAATATAATCAACGACACAAACGAAAGTCCAGCCCAATCAATCCCCCCATCCGCCGAAGCGAGTGGCACAAAATCTTGCCAACTTTCTACAGGATTTGCCGTCCCCTTAGTAAAGAGGATATAAAATCCCAAAAAGCCAATCCCACCAAGGATGGCAATTTTTATTACTGCACCAATATTGGATACCCAGTCAGACTGGGAAATGCGAAGCATACCGAGAATCGTCACTAGCACGATATACCCCACTTGGATAGCCAACACCATCCACATCTCCATTTCTATTCCAAACATTGTCATGATGAGCGATGTGATAAGGTCAGCAAGAGACGCAATCCAGAGCGGATAGTTTACCCAATAAAACCAAGCTACTCTAGAAGCCCATTTTTTACCAAAAGCTTTCTTGACCCAGGTATACATACCACCCTCAGATGGATACTGTGTACCTAGCTCCGCCGAAATAAGGGCGTACGGCACAAAGAAACCGATGAGCATAATCGCCCACCAAATATACTGCGAGTGCCCAATCGACGCCGTTGGCGCCACCGCATCGGCAACCAAAATTATACAGACCGTCGCAAGCACTGCAGAAAACAGCCTGAATTTATATTTCTTTTTGTGGCTCATTTGCCCTCCTTTTGTTTAATATAATCAAGTGTCATCTGTCCTACTTTACCAAAATATAGCACCAGCCCACGCTGCGCTGTCAAACGGTTCTCGGCTTCAGCCCATGCCACCGAATTTGGTCCATCCAAAATCGAGTCCGTCACTTCTTCGTTACGATTCGCAGGGAGACAATGCATAAATTTACAATTCGGATTTCCAGTCGCTTGCATCATTTCGTCATTTACTTGATATTTTGGATAAAAATCCGCCATATAGACTTCTTTTGGAGTTTCTTTATCATAGAGCCCATACCAAATATCTGTATAGATGAAATCTGCACCTTTCAAACATTCTGGAGACTCGCTCCATTCGCAAGAGCCACCATATTTTTTATTATTTTCACGACCAATCTCGAGCCATTCCTCCGAAATTTTATGATTTTCTGGACCATAATGCACAAAATTCATACCCATTTTTGTCACCATGTCACAGAGAGTGTTACATACTTGTGTAGCATCCCCCACAAAAACCACCTTCACATCATTCATGCTCTTACCTTCAGGGAAATAGTCAAAAATCGTAATCATATCGCCAATGCCCTGAGTCGGATGCACCTTGTCACTCATCCCATTTATCACTGGTACCGCAGAATATTTTGCAAGCGCTTCAATCGATTCATGTCTATCTACACGAGCCATGACCAAATCACACATTCGCCCAAGCACTCGTGCCGTATCTTCAATCGTCTCATGTTTGCCAAGCTGAATCGCACCTGGCGCTAAATTGAGCGCATGCCCGCCGAGCTGCTCCATCGCTACCTCAAACGAAACCCTCGTCCTTGTAGATTTTTGCTCAAAAAGCATCGCAAGCGACTTATGAAAAAGCGAGTTTAGATACCCACCGCGCTTGATAAAATCTCTTACAATCCTAGAAAGATTAATAATATCCAAAATTTCAGACTGATCAAAATCAGCCGTATCGATGAAATCCTTTTTTGTAGGAAATCCATGCGTCAATGTATGCCCATCCATACTATATATTATATACTAGTCCGATTTTAAGCACAAGTGTTATAATAAAATTATGAAAAAGCGTTTAGTTCTAGCATTTGGCGGCAACGCTCTTCAGAAAAACGGAGAAACCTCTGCCGAAGACCAAAAAGCCGTCGCCAGTGAAGTTGGTGAGGTTATTTCCGAGCTTTCAAATCGCTACGAAATCGTCATTGCTCACGGCAATGGTCCACAAGTCGGCAACATCCTTATTCACGAAGAATCCGCCGCTACAAAAAAAGCTCCTGCCATGCCACTCGAGACCGCAGTCGCTATGAGCCAAGGCCAAATCGGCTACTGGCTCACCCAGGCTATCAACAATGCCTTTGCTCGCGTCGGCAAAAACAAAAAAGTCGTCACCATCGTTTCTCAAGTTGTCGTAAACCCTAGAGACTCCGCTTTCAAAAATCCCACCAAACCGATTGGGCAGTTTTACACCGAAAAAGAAGCCAAGGCCCTCGCAAAAGAAAAAGGCTGGGTAGTAAAAGAAGATTCTGGTCGTGGCTGGCGACGCGTCGTTGCCTCACCGAAGCCAATCGATATTATCGAAAAACGCACCATCTCAAATCTCATCGAAGATGGCACTATTGTCATTGCCGCCGGCGGTGGTGGCATCCCAGTCACCCGTACCAAAATTCTCAAAAAGTTAAAAGGCGTCGATGCTGTCATCGACAAAGACCTTGCCGCCGAAAAACTCGCCGAGTTAATCAAAGCCGATATTTTTGTTTCTGTTACCGCCGTACCAAACGCCTATATCGACTACGGCACCAAAGACGCTCGCGCACTCCATCGACTTTCCGCCCTAGACCTCGAGGCATACAAAAAACTTGGCTTTTTCAAACCTGGCTCTATGCTACCAAAAGTCGAGGCCGTCATCGCTTTTGCCAAAAGCAAAAAAGGTCGCACCGGCATCATCACCGACATCGACAGTCTGAAATACGCCCTCGCTGGACGTGCTGGCACCATCGTCACAGACGAAAAAACTACCCTTGAATCAGCTTCTTTAGCTCAGCTTTGTACGCCTCCACACCCGGCTGATTAAACGGATTTACCCCGAAAAGTTTTGCACTCACCGCGCATGCTAGCTCAAAGAAATATATCAGCTCCCCAAACCCCCTCTCGTCAAAAGACGAAACCTTAATGTCAAGTACCGGTATCCCGCCTTCCGCGTGCGCTTTTCGTACCGCCACCACCGCCTTTGCGTTTATCTCATCCGTCGGATAGTCTATTATTGTCTCAAACAAATTCCTCCGCCCCTCTTGCATAAATTGCCCAAGCGAATGTAGGTCCGTAGAATACACCACGCTCGTCGGCAGCACGCCTTGCCCGTCTTTCCCCTCCGACTCTCCAAAAAGTTGTTTCAGCCACTCATTAAAATACGCCGTGCATGGCTCAAAAGTTGCAAATACCTCCGTATCATAGTCACGCGCACCCAAATTATACCGCATCCAAGCATATTTCATCGCCGCCTCTTTGTCTGCGTCCATCGCACCTTCTATCAATGCATCAATATCCACTCCAGCCACCGCTAGCGGCAAAAGCCCCACCGTCGAAAGCACCGAATACCTACCCCCCACATTTTCTGGCACCGCAAATCCTATATATTTATTTGCTATTGCTTCATCATGAAGCGCCCCAGTTTTACCATCCGTCACTACAAAAATCCGACGCTTAGCCTCCTCTTCGCCGTATCTGCTAATCAGCTCTTTTTTGAATGCATCAAAAGCAATTGCCGGCTCCAGTGTCGTCCCAGATTTAGAAAGCACCACCACCGAAAAATCCATCAACGCCACCTCATTCATCGCAAGCTCTAGTTCTCTCATAGACAAAGAATTGCCGGCATACACAATTTTTACTTCAGACCTCGGACGCAGCGCCTCTATTATGGCCCTATGCCCCAGATAAGATCCCCCGATCCCAATAAACACCACTGCCCGCGAGCCCGCGCGTACTTTTTCTGCTACTTCTTTTATCTGGCCAAGCCCAGCCTCATGCATTCTTTTAGGCAATTCTAGCCAACCGCTCATTTTGTCTTCTCGTATTTCAGACAATATCTGGGCAGTCCTCACTGCATCCATTACTGGATTAAAATTAACCATAATCATATTCTCATTATATCAAAGATTCTCCCCTATATATCTTGTATTTTTTGTAAAAGTATGATATAATAGAAATAAGTAGTACCTTACTTTGTCTTACAGGAAGTCCCATACCGTCTAAAAAAGCCATTCATTGAATTTATCCTCCAATAAATTGACATAATGTGCACAAACAACATACACTATAACAACAGACGGTTCCTCCCCCAATATCATTCCATAACAGATGGTTGTGGGGGTCTATAATCTTCCTTAAGAACCCTGGGGGCCTTATGGCCTCCGGGGATTTTTATTTCCGCCATCTCGCCACCATTCCGCCATCTCGCCACTACTATCACCACCACGCGCTCTACCTAGCCACACCACTCATCTTATGATATAATCACTCTATGCCCGCTTGGCGGAACTGGTAGACGCGCTAGCTTCAGGTGCTAGTGACTTCACGGTCGTGAGAGTTCAAATCTCTCAGTGGGCACCATCACAATGATATTATCACGGCGATGCCACACATTATCAGTTCTCATTAGTCCGCATATCAACCATATCCACCCGCACTCTGCGGAGTTTTTTTATTCTCAAATATCTCCAGATTACCGCCACCACCACTACCGCATATATCAAAAACACCCACGGATTTCCCTCCTCAATTTTTACCAAAAACTGTTTCATTTCCCCAAAAATCCCTACCACCGCGATGTGATATTCTAACACTTTCGTCGCAACGAACCCCACTATGCCACCAATCACCGGTATCCCCGCCACTATCCCCGCCCCAAAAACCAGTCCCATCGCATACGGCAAAGTCGGAAGTATCAAAAGATTGGCAAGTAGCGACACTAGCGATACTTGTCCATAATAATAAAGTAGGATTGGGAGCGTCATTATAGTTGCCGAAATCGTAGTCATCACTAGGCTTCCGATAGCTCCAGGTTTTTTCTCACCAAAAAACCATTTCGTCACACTAGGCCCCACCACCGTAATCCCAGCATACGACGCAAAAGATAGCAGCCAGCCCATGTTCATCACGAAATTCGGATTCACGATTAGCGTCCCCGCCGCGACCAGCAGAATTATTCTCATAGGAGACATTTTCCTGCCCACATACCAGCAGGCTAACCCCAATATTGTCATTACCCCTGCCCTCATAATCGACGGTGTCCACCCCACCATCATCATAAAAAGCACAATGAAAATTATCGAAAAACTTAGTCCTGCAAATCGTGAAAATTTACCAAAAATTTTCTTCGCCACTTCTACCAAAATAGCAAGATGCGCTCCGCTAGCCACCACGATATGAGTCAACCCCACCACTCGCAGATTTTCATCAAGCTCATCAGACAGACCAGCCTTCATACCTAGAAGATATGACAGTCCTAAGTTCGCCTGCTCTTCCGGTATCTGTGATTTTACACGCGAAGCAAACCAATCTCGAACAGACAATACCGCATCCCCAGGCTCCGGCCTCAAGATTTCCACTACATACGGTTGATACATATACCCAGCATAAGTTGAAAACCCCTCGCTGAGATTACCTTTCAGCACGACCGTATCGCTCCGTCGTATTTCCTCATTTTTTCTAAGTGACACATAAATGCTGCCAGTTGCAGCCACACCATCGCTAAGCCCGCCCGGCCCATCTCGTGCCGCACCAAACCTCAGCCCCACAAGTTTGATTTTGGTCCCCTTCTCGTCCGTCTCTGGATCGCCACTCACTTCACCAGCCACTACCACATTTTCGCCAAAAAACTGCCTCACGTATGCTTCCCCCTCCAGCTCTCCCGCTATCCGGAAAAACGCCAGCAGCATCCCGCCGATAAGCGCCACCACTGCAAACGTAATTTTTGGTTTCAAAAGCGAAACCAAAAATAGTATACCCGCCAGTACTACAAACCACCAAGACGCAAAATAATTCACCCTCAAAACAACGCCCAGTACTACACCCGCCACTACGCCAACTGCGCCCGCCACTACCATCCATGACTGATGGAGTGACGTGCGCAGCCACCTCACAATATTTTCACCTATTTTCATCGTGCTACATTCCTAGCACGACTCAAGAAATTTTACAACCCCCCACCTTGCTTTATGCTATAATAAACCTATGGCAATAGAGAGGTTAGTCGAGCCAACTATGGCAGAAAACAATTCCGAAGAAGAGCGCATCGAAATTTCGCTCCGCCCTCTTTCTTTTGACGAATATATTGGTCAGGAGCATCTCAAAAACAATCTAAAATTAGCGATTGATGCCGTCAAAAAAAGGAACGACGGCTCCACCCTGGATCACGTATTATTATATGGTCCACCGGGGCTTGGCAAGACCACCATGGCCGGCGTCATCGCCCATGAGTTATCTTCATCGCTCCGCGTCACCTCCGGCCCAGCTATCGAGCGCGCCGGCGATCTTGCCTCTATTCTCACAAATCTCAAAGACGGCGACGTCCTCTTTATCGATGAAATTCACCGTCTCCGCCGCACCGTAGAGGAGGTCCTCTACTCTGCCATGGAGGATTATAAGCTAGATATCGTCATCGGCAAAGGCCCGGCCGCCCGTAGCGTCCGTCTTGATTTGCCGCATTTCACCGTCATCGGTGCCACCACCCGCACCGGTTCCCTCGCTGGTCCACTCCGCGACCGTTTTGGTATCATTCACCGCCTTGAGTATTACAAAGAGCCAGAGATAGAGCAAATCATTACTCGCACCGCCGGAATTTTGAACACCAAAATCCAGCCCGATGCTACCAAACTCCTAGCCACCCGCTCCCGCCTTACCCCGCGCATCGCCAACCGCATTTTCAAGCGTGTTCGCGACTATGCCGACGTCAATGGTGACGGCATCATCGACGCAAAAATCGCCGAGAGTGCGCTAAATCTCATGGAAATCGATTACCTTGGCCTCGACCCTGCCGACCGCAATATGCTTCGCCTCATGGAGGAGAACTACGGCGACCGCCCAGTTGGGCTCACGACTATTGCCGCCCTCACTGGCGACGAAGCCACTACGATTGAGGATTACTATGAGCCATACCTCTTGCAGCTCGGACTTATCGCCCGCACTCCACGCGGCCGCATGATTACCGAAAAAGGCCGTAAACATTTACAAAACCAGCAAAATAATGTATAATAATAAAAAGGAGACCTGTCATGGACGAAGGTTTAATCAAAATCCGACACGCTAGAAGCAAAAAGGATTTCCCATTTCTCAAACTCGAAGAAGACGAATATGTCGAGTTTTCTTTCAAACGCGCAAAAATCTGCCTCATGCTAATGATGGGTAGCTTCGCTTTTGTAGCAGCTATCATTTTCATCGGGATTTTACTAATTCCATTTATTAAAAGCGGCACCATAGAAGATATGGGTCGCAATTTTCTTTATATTATTTTGTCTACCCTTCTCGCCGCCACCATACTTGCTGCCATCCTAGCACTTCGTGTTTTCCGCGGCAATAGAATTATCATTACCAACAAGCACGTCATCCAATTCACGATGATTTCACCGGTAGTAAATTCTATCAATATGATTGATCTCCCCTCCATCGAGGATGCCAGCTTTAGCCAAGGCGGCCTCATCCAAAAAATCCTTCATTATGGCACTTTTAGGCTATCCACCATCGGCGATGAGACTACCTACACCTTCCCTTATTCAGACGTTACGGCTAGCGAGCTACGCGCTGTAGCTAGACTTATCACCGACTCCAAAAAGAAACAAAACAGCTCAGACGATTAATTTAATTTAATGATTTCTATTACTTTTGATATAGGCGTCTTCTTTTTCTAGCTTGGCCCTAAGGATATATTCCTTACATCTGCCCTCAAGACAGTTAGCAGGCTCATATGAATAATCGCTAAGAGGGTCACCGAGATTAAGTCCGTTCGGATCCGTCCAGAGCGCTGGATCTATCATAGGAATATTTTCCTCCGAGATAGACTCTGGATAAAATTTATTTTGATTATAAAATCCTTCCTCAAGTGCGTAATACATCGCATTGATCGCAGTTTTACGATCTTCATCACGGCTCATCGCATCCAAATTCCCCTTCTGGACGAAGAAAAGTAGAAACAAGAGCGACCCAAACACCGCCACGATGACAAGTTCTATAATAGTAAAGCCCTGTTTATTCTTCATATCTTTTATTATAGCACGAGTTGTGTTATAATAAAGAAAGTTTCGTGGTACCGTAGCTCAGTTGGTTAGAGCGTGGGACTCATAAGCCCAAGGTCACTGGTTCAAACCCAGTCGGTACTACCAGGTTGTGAATGAAAAATCCAAAGCTCGCTTTGGATTTTTTGAGCAACCGCAGTAGTACCGCGCGCGAAGCGCGCCTACTACCATTTTTTATGCCAAAAGTAGCACTATCATTAGTGGCATTATCGCAATCGAAAGTACCGTCGACACCGTCACCAGCTCCGAAGACTCAATATTGTTCCCTCCATATTTTGTCGCAAAAAGCCCCAGCGATGTCGCCGTAGGTAGCGCTTGGATTAGCGTACAAACCTGAATCACCTCAATCGGAAACCTCATCGCCGTCAGCACTCCCCAAGTAATCAGCGGACCCAGCACCAGCTGCAAAACCGCCGTGACGATGATTCTCCACTTTTTAAAAATAGATTTAAAATCTGCACGCGAGAGCATGAACCCAATACAAATAATCGAAAGCGGTGTCGTAGCATTCCCCACATATCCCACTGCACTAGTGATAAATCCCGGCAAAACAATACCAGTCAAAAACACGACCATCCCTAGAAGTACCGCAATAATGTTTGGATTTAGCAGAATATTTTTTAACAGTTTCCAGGAAAGCTTATGTTCAAACAGCCAAATCCCATAGGAAAACAGTGCCACATTAAATGAGATGATGAACCCACAATACGCAATAATTCCAGTCGGACCAAAAGTATTTGCCACAATCGGATACCCCAAAAACGTCGCGTTATTAAAAATAAAAGCAAATTGCGATTCGTAGCGAAGCCCGCCTTTATAGAAATATTTATTGAAAATCATTCTAGATACCGCAATCAGAAGAAGCATTACTATTAGCCCACCGAGTAGCCCCGAGAAAAACAAATGTAGCATCGATTCATCATATGTGGACGGAAATGCCATAAAAAGCGATGCTGGCATAAACACTGTCAGAAGCAAATTCGTCAGCTCTTCATTAGTCTTGGTGCTGATTTTCTTGAACTTACCAAGCAAAAATCCCAGCACCATAATTAATGCCAAAGCCCCCAGCCGTATATAAAACGAAGCAAAATCTATATCCATATTACACCTTATAAGTTATTTTGTGGTACACCCGGGGGGATTCGAACCCACGACCCCTTGTTCCGAAGACAAGTGCTCTAATCCACTGAGCTACGGGTGCAATTTGGTACACCCAACACGATTCGAACGTGCGACCTTCAGTTCCGGAAACTGACGCTCTATCCAGCTGAGCTATGGGTGCATGTTGATGGTACCTCCGATAGGACTCGACCCTACGACCCTCTGTTCCGAAGACAGATGCTCTAATCCACTGAGCTACGGAGGCACACCTCATCACGATTATAGCACAAAAACCCAATAACCCCTAAAATTAGCACCCTTGACAACCGAGTGCTAATTTGCTACAATCAGATGTAGATTAGCACTCACCATAGTAGAGTGCTAGACAAAGGAGTAAAAATATGTCAAAAATCATCGGTATTGACCTCGGCACCACAAACAGCGCTTTTGCGTACATGGTTGCCGGTAAACCAGAAGTTATTACAAACAGTGAAGGTGATCGTACTACCCCTTCGGTAGTCGCCGTCACCAAAAAAGGCGAGCGCCTCGTCGGTAAAGTCGCTCAGCGCCAGCGCGTCACCAATCCAAAAAACACTATTTATGGCATCAAGCGCCTTATCGGCCGCAAATTTGAGGATAAGGAAGTCAAGCACGACCTCGACATCAGCCCATACAAAATTGTCAAAAAAGGTAATGGCGTAGCTGTCGAAATGGACGGCAAAGAATACACCCCAGAAGAAATTTCTGCTATGGTGCTTTCTAAAATCAAAGCCGACGCCGAAGCTTTCCTTGGCGAAAAGGTAACCGAAGCTATTATTACCGTCCCTGCTTACTTTGATGACTCTCAACGCCAAGCTACTAAAGACGCTGGTAAAATCGCTGGCCTCGAAGTCAAGCGTATCATCAACGAGCCAACCGCTGCTGCCCTAGCCTATGGTCTTGAATCCAAAAAAGACGAAAAAATCGTAGTCTTCGACCTCGGTGGTGGTACATTCGATGTTTCCATCCTTGAGCTCGGTGATGGCGTTTTTGAAGTGATGTCTACAAACGGCGACACCCACCTTGGTGGTGAAGATTTCGATAATATTATCGTAAACTACCTCGTCGATGAATTTAAAAAAGAATCTGGTATTGATATTAAGGGCGACGCTGCCGCTATGCAACGCGTCAAGGACGAAGCTGAGAAAGCCAAGAAGGAGCTCAGCTCCAGCACCAGCACCGACATCAATCTCCCATTCCTTTCTGCCGATGCTGAAGGCCCGAAACATTTCGAGCATACGCTTACTCGGGCTAAGCTCGAAGAGCTAGTTTCTTCGCTCCTCGATCGCCTCGAAGAGCCAGTCCGCAAGGCTCTAAAAGACGCCAAGCTCGACACCAAAGATATCGACGAAATCGTGATGGTTGGTGGTATGACTCGTATGCCAGCCGTGGTTGAAAAAGTTAAAAACATCTTTGGCAAGGACCCAATGCAAGGTGTCAATCCAGACGAAGTCGTAGCTGTAGGTGCAGCCATTCAAGGTGGCGTGCTTCAGGGCGACGTCAAAGACGTGCTTCTTCTCGATGTTACTCCACTTACCCTTGTTATCGAGACCATGGGCGGCGTCCGGACCCCACTTATTGATAGGAATACTACGATTCCTAC
>JAEEGL016895786.1_pt1 | contig 14340 bp, 14 predicted proteins | sample 9134231 | NCBI WGS metagenome assembly JAEEGL01 (sample SAMN16246548, study PRJNA631951) | gut metagenome | biome: gut microbiome; feature: rumen; material: fiber-attached | host: Bos | place: Iran: Karaj | collected 2018-10
ATACTGAGGATTTAGTTAATGCTAATACAGGTGTAGCAACTATTCCAGCTGGTGAGGCTTCAAATACACCAGTTACAGTAGTAACAGTTACTGTTACTCTTAATGGTAAGACTGCTACTGAGACAGCAAATATCTTGCAACAGGATTAAAAAATAAAGAAAACCGAGATAAATTTATCTCGGTTTTCTTTTTATCTATATACTAATAATAAAAGCTCTATTCCTTAATTATGTAAGATGTAATTATTAACTTTATTAATAAAAACCGTATGAATAAATTAGAGCTATTTATTGATTGTAGTAGAAACGAAAACGATGAACTTTGTGTTGTAAATGGAATTAGAGGAAACAATATGGAGCTTCCTCGATTGGACATTTTTAAAAGTAGCTTCGATAGTGTGAAAGATGAGGATATTCCTTTTGGTATGAAGGAAGATGTCTCTGTCGAAGATGGTGAGAATGAGGTTAGTTTGAGATTTACAGAAAATCTTATAAACAAGACCTTTGAATCTATTAAGAAATTTTGTCAGGTTCAGACTGATGTAAAGAAGTTAGCAGAGAAGTTTTTAGAGTTTTATAACAACTTGTCTGATGCTGATAAGCTTGCTATTGCTAAACTTATAGACGTTTCAAAGATATCTGATTTTCATAATATCTCTATTAATGAAAATAAAGAATCTGTAAATGATGGGGATAGTGACTCTTCTGAAGAAGTTAAGGAGATTGAGATAATCACTAAAAGTGAAGCAATTTACAAATTCTTAACTTTATCGTCAATAGATGCTTCCGGTATAAATATTAGTGGGAATCTTAAAAATATTGTTGATTTTGTTAACAGCCTCAAAGGTATAATGGATTCTAAGGATTTGGAAATATCTGATGAACAGAAAGCCCTAATAAAGTTTGTTTACAAGTCACTAATCAAGATAGTAGGTGAAGATAATGACAAGTTCTTAAAATCGCTTGATGGGGTCGAAAAGTATAAGAACTTGATTTTCAAGATTCCTAAGATATACGCTATAATGACAAATGCAATCATAGATGATCTTGTCGTTATTGGTATAAAGAAATTTCCAGTAATGAAACTGATTCAAGAGGTTGATAGATCAGTTGATGAAAAGAAAGACATCTATATTGTAGAGAACTATGAAGATTACTATAATAATGTCGTAAGAAGATCGAATCCGAAATACAAATATATTAGATTCGACTATGGAACTGTTGAATGGAGTGATGTCGTTCTTGATTTAAAAGACAATGAAGGAATGAATCTCCAGGATAGAATTCTTGATGGAGAATTGGATTTCGGTGAGATGAGAAATCTATTAGATTAATTAATTTTATGGAACAAATTACTGAAAGAATTATTTCAATAGGTGTAGGAGAACAGATACCTCAAGAAAAACCTGAAGCGGTTAAAATTATGCTTTTGGGAAGTGAGGATACTTCTGGTGTACCTATGTATGACTGGCAAGGTAGATTTATAGAAGGATTAAAACTACTTACAGATCCAGTTAAAGGATTGATTATGTACAAAAATTTAGACTTTGTAATTCTTAATCCCAAGGGACCAGTTCAGAACCCGTCACCTACATATGACAATCAGGAATTCCACACAAAAGTAAATTGGATATTAGACAATGCAAATAATGTGGATATGATTGTTTTGAATATGCTGAAGAAATCTACTCAGCCATTTCCATTATATTATTTTGGATTTCTAGCTCAGTCTGGTAAGATGATTGTTAGATGTCCAAGTGAGTATTTCCTTTCTGGTTTGGTTAAAATTTCTTGTGAAAAGTTTAACATACCTTTGCTTGAAGGAAAAACAACCGTAAAGGACATTATGCTATGTGCAGGTTCTTATATTGGTAAGTTTAGAGATCAACAAAAATATCAACTTCCAGATTAAGGAATAAAAAAAAGAAGAGAAGCATTTAAGCTTCTCTTCTTTTTTTTATTTAGTGTACTCATAAATTGAGTTGAAATCTTTATTCTTACCTTTTTCCTCTAACTTACTCTTATACTCAGCAAGAAGTTTCAGAGTTCCATCATTATGGTTAGTAAGGAAATATGCAATAGCATACTTGAGTAGATCCTCAATATAAGTTCTCTTATCTCCATCAACAAAGTCATCGTCGTCTTCAAAATCCTCTTCCTTGACAATGATATCATACTTGCCAATATAAACCTTAGCATTTAAGCCAAGAGTAATAAGGTCAATAGAGAAAGGAACATCATCATTACAGATGAAGTCAAATGGAATATATTCTGAAAGAGCTGATCTCAAACAGAAATCATATTTTGTTTTAAAATAGCCTTCTCCTGCTTTTGATAACTTCTTACTATCCTCTTCAGAAAGAATATTAAATCCTGACTTGAAGTAAGGATTATATTCACATACAGACAACAAGTCACGCAGCTTTTTCAATATAGCTATATCTCCGTCTAGTAATATCAGCTTTTCTTCATCAACAACTGCAAACTTGGTTCCATCATACTTGAAAGTAACCTCGTTCATATTGTGATCTGGTCCAAGGAGATCTACATTTTCCTCGTATTTATATGAATCATTGTTCTTATAATGGCTCTTAACAATTTCCTCATCTGTCATACCATCATAGCTAACAACCTTTACACCAAGATTAGTAAGATTCTTAGCTGTATTAGGATCTTTCATAGCCTCATCAAAAGCCTCTTGTGCTTTCTTAGCATTCTCCTTAAGGATCTTTGCATCATTAGCTATCTTCTCTTTAAGCTTCTCTTCACTAAGTGGCTTGTTTCTAGGAAATCTAGCACTTCCCCAATCAATAATGAGTGAAAGAGTCTTAGACAAATAAGGAATTTCCTCATATCTCTTTTTATCAATAGCTTTAACATACTCTGAAGTGTATACAACTTCATTACTAATTATTTCTACGTTTGTCATCTTTGTTATTTTAAAAAGTTAATAAAATCCATTATTCATATATAAGAATATTAGGCCAAAATGAAAGATGAAATTTGCTAAACTTTCAAGCTAGTAAACTTATTTATAAGAAGAGAGAAATCTCTTCTTGATTGAATATAACTAAATCAAATATTTATAAAATATTTTTAGATATGGATGAATCTAAAATTCTTGTAAAAAAGAAAAAGAAGGGATTTGTAGAGCCTTTCGACAGAGAAAAAATTCACAAGGCTATTAGAAAAAGTGCTGAGAGAATCATTCAAGTTCTATCTGATGAAGACTGTAATAAAGTTTCAGATAGAGTAGTCTCACTCATTAAAGAAGAGGAGATTGGTGTAAGAAAGTTGCACAATATTGTTGAGGTTGCTTTGGATGATGTCGGCTTTAATAGAGTAGCTGAGAGTTATCGTCAGTATAGAAACTATAAGGAGGATGCTCAGGCTATTATGGATGCTGTTGATAGAAAAACATTGGAACTATCTTATAAAGAAGATAAATCTAATGCTAATACTGATTCTCTATTAGTTAGTACAAAGAGAAGTATTCTTTATGGTGAGCAGCAAAAAGAGAAATATAAGAGAATCTTTTTGAATCCTGAGGAACGAAAAGCCAATGATGAAGGTTATATTTATATTAATGACCTAAAAGATCGTTTATCAACATTCAATTGTTTTTCTAGATATACTAAACTTGTTACTAATTTAGGTGTAAAATCTTTTGAGGAACTATATGATGGTCAAAAAATTCAAGTTCTAGATAAGAACGGAGAATGGAAGGATGCTACAGTAGGTTATTTTGGAAAACAAATAATGTATGATGTAGTGTTTACTAGTGGAAGATCATCAAAAACAGTAACATGCACTCGTGATCATAGATGGATTCTTAAAGATGGAACCGTAACTACTAATCTTAATGTAGGTGATAAGATATGTGAAACTGTGGATATAACCTCAAAATTTGATCCATATTCAGCAAGTATAGAAGACCTAAGAACTTGGTGTTTTGGATTTATAATAGGTGACGGTGCTGACTGTTCTAATCAAAATGGTGTTAATGCAAGATTGTGTGGTAATAAAACAAAATATTTAGACTTATTTATTAAGGCTGGATATGTGAAATCATCATACAATTATAAAAACAAAGATATAACAGTAATAAGCAAAAATACTCCAAGTAAACAGGACTTTTTAAATGGAAGTGCTTGGAAATATTTACCTCTTCATAGTAAGATAGCATTATTTAATGGTTATTATGCTGCTGATGGACATACCAAGGCAAATTCCATTTGCACCTCAGATAAAAGAGTTTGTAGAATGATTGAGGATATTTCAAGTTGTTCTGGATATTATACAGCATCAAAAACAGTTATAAATCATAATACTAACTATAAAAATAATGCTATTCTATATAAGTACAACTTTAGAAAACGCACTACGATCCATAATAATTGGATAGTTAAGAAAATTAATTATCATTTAAATAAAAAGAAAGAAATGGATGCCTGGTGTATTATAGAGCCTACAACTCATACATTTACACTGGAAGGTGGCTTAGTAACGGGAAATTGTGATTTGTGCAATCTTGGTCGTATTCTTAAAGATGGTTTTGTATTAGCTAATATAAAGTATACTGAACCAAAATCTTTGAATGCTGCAATGTCAGTTTCTACAGATATTATTTCTGCTTATGCTGGACAACAGTATGGTGGAACTACTATTCCAGAAATTGATACAGTGTTTGCTCCTTATGCTAAGAAGTCTTATGATTTTTATATAGACCAGTATAAGGAAATTGTAGAGAAAGCTAATGGTACTTACGATCCAAAACTGGCTGATGAGTATGCTGAAGATAGAGTAAGAAGGGAGGCGGAACAGCAGTATCAACATATGGAGCACTCAATGAATTCTATTGCTTCATCTAGAGGTGATTATGCATTTGTAACATTTACATTCGGTCATAGTACAGATAGATGGGCTAAATTGATTTCAAATGTGTTCCTAGACGTAAGACGTGGTGGACAAGGCGAGGGTGCAGGTAAAGTTCCTGTTCTATTCCCTAAACTTGTATTTCTCTATGATTCTGAGTTACATGGAGAAGGTAAGCCACTTGAAGACTTGTTTGAAAATGCAGTAGAAACTGCAAAACAATGTATGTATCCTGATTTCTTGTCATTGGATGCAGGATATGTAGGTGAAGTATATCACAATTGGGGCAAAATTATTAGCCCGATGGGTAAGCGCAAACTTAGCTCATCTAAAACCTTTTGAACTACTACTCGTAGGTGTGAAATAAAATTAATTATTTTGCTAACGGTTAGGTCCTATAGTATTATAGGATGAGACCGTGCTAAGTATTCTTTATAGAATAAAAGTGTATCGACTAATTTGTAGGGAAGGAGACGAGTACCTTTTCGAAGCGGAAGGCTCCAGTTTTTGGAGAAGATATAGTCAGTACCGCTGGTAACAGTGGATTAATATGTGTAGAGCGTTTCTCAGTCCAGTATTTAAGAACTCAGAATGGACTGAACCTCAAGACGAAACAGATAAATTGTTGATTTATCGTTGTAATCTTGGTGTTGTTTCTATTAATTTACCAATGATATATCAGAAATCTAAAGTAGAAGGAAAACAATTCTATGATGTTCTTGATTATTATTTGGAAATTGCTAGAAATATTGGAAAGAAGACAAAGAATTATCTATCAAAGTTTAAAGCTTCTTGTAATCCATTATGTTTTACTCAAGGTGGATTTGATGGAGGAGATCTAGATCCAGAAGATACAATAGAACCAGTACTAAAATATTCTACAATATCATTTGGTTATGGAGGCTTGCATGAACTAAGTAAGCTTGCTATTGGTAAGTCATTGTCTGAAGATCCTTCATTTGCTTTGGATACTATGAAACATATGAATGAAGTTATAGATAGATTTAAAGAGGAAGATCATCTTCTTTGGGCAATCTATGGAACTCCTGGGGAATCTTGGTTACCTATTGCTTGTGAACAGTTTATAAAGACTTATGGCAAGATTAAGGGTGTAACTGATAAGGGATTCTTTACAAACTCATTCCATATTTGTGTTGATGAAGATATAACTCCTATTGAAAAGATTGAGAAAGAAGCAAAATTCTTCCCACTATCAAAAGGAGGCTGTATAAATCACGTTAGAATTCCAAGCATAGCTCCTGAGATGAATGAGGGTATAAAGAGTATTATTAGATATGCTATGAGTCTTGGATTGTATCATAGTATTAATCATGCTCAGAATAGATGTACCGATTGTGGACACCATTGGATTGGTGATGATTCCCTAAGTTTTGAAGAGAATTTTACCTGTCCTAAATGTGGTTCATTAAGAACTATAGGAATCAGACGTATGAATGGTTACCTTGGTTATAACAAAACTTGGTCTGGTAAAACTAAGTTTAACGAAGGAAAAGAAAAAGAGTTTTCAATTAGAAAAAATTTATAAAGATGATACATTATTATTGTACTGATATAACAAAAGATCTAATCAATAAATTTAAATCATCTGATAACTTACTTAGACACGTAAATCCAAGAGACGAAGGAAAAATGCTAATAGCTAAGTGGAGTGGTAAACTTATTGGTTATATTGCATGGGATAAAGGAACTATTACAGCTCTGGAAGTCTTGAAGGATTTTCAAGGAAATGGATTTTCTAAGATATTACTGGAAGAGGCATTAAAAGAAGGATGTACCACTTTAACAGTAAATAGAAACAATAAAAAGGCTATCGAGGTATACGAACATCTAGGATGGAAGTATGCAGGACAGCTGGGGCCTAAAATGTTAATTTACGTTCACTATAATAAAATCTAAAATGCGTTTACTTCAAATTTATAAATCAGATCTATTAAATGGTGTTGGATTAAGAAATGTGTATTTTTTCACAGGTTGTCCACATCAGTGTAAGTCATGTTTTAATAAAGAAACTTGGGAATATAATGCTCCTGGTTCTAAAGAATGGAAAGAGGATGATTTTAATTTGATGATAGAAGAAGCAAGAAAACCGTTTATTAGTGGAATAACATTATCAGGCGGAGATCCATTTAGTGATTTTAATAAAGACGAAATTCTGGATCTATGTAAAAGGTTTAAAGAAATCTTTGGTGATAGTAAGACTATATGGGTTTATACTGGATTTACTTGGGAAAAGATCTTAGAGGACAATGACAGTAAAACAGAATGTTTGAAATACATTGATGTTTTATGTGATGGCCCTTTTAAAGAAAGAAAAGCATCTCCAGATAAACCTTGGGTTGGAAGTAGAAATCAAAGAGTTATAAACGTAAAAGAAAGTTTAAAAGAAAACAAAATTATTTTATTTTAAAGTTAAGAAAAATGAAGAAAGGAGAAATCTATATTTTAAATCAGCCGAGAAAAGCAATTATAAATGTAATTGATTATCGGCCAGAGAAAGGATTTTTCAGATCAGATGAATTTGTTAAAAGACTGGATTCATTTACAAAGATATCAGATGTTGTATTCTTGATTCCAGAAAATAATAAAATCATTGACCCTGTAAAACTTCTTGCTATGTTCAATGGTTGTGCATTTGTTGAATATAAGCCAAGTGAATTGATTGAGAAGTTTATAAAGGTATGTAAGTATTTTACTACTATTTATAATCATTCAATTTTCTGTTATACAGATTCAAAAACAATCTTTGAGTATGACGGAGATGATGAGTTTAAAATTTCTCAGGATTTACTAAATGACATCATACAAAAAGAAGAGCTGTGTGCTTTGAGAGGTGTTAGCAGCCCAATTTATAAAGAGTTCAGAACTCCATATGATAAGATTGAGGAGATCTGTAGCTATGATAAAAGAAATGATAATATTACAACTAAAGTAGCTAACTTCTTTATAGATAAAATAAATAAGATTTTTTCTAGTCTTCATATAAATCGTAATATTGATACTATAAGAAAATCTAATACAGATAATATGTACTCTACGTATTATACAAACTCTGGAGTCGTATATGTTCCACTTAATTGTATAAGGTTGATCTTAGACTTTGCTGAAAAAGATTCAAGTACGGATGAATATATAAAATCCTTTAGATCAGATACTTGTTTTGATTTTATTCCTTCAATAGTTAATTATTTGAATTTGAAACATATTGACTCTCATTTAAGTTCTATAGCATTAAATCCAAATGAAGAGGAGTAATATGATTAAAAAGTATCAGCAGAAAGGATATAATGATAGATATCCGCTAGAGATAGAAACATGGGTCTGGGGAGATAGTGGAATTCCAGATTGGTTAACTGATAACTGTAATATTAAAGAACTTACAGATTTCGGTGATATCATTCCTGAAAGAAATCTAACAAATGAGGGAGGATATATCATAACCAAAGCGGGCTCTGCATCAACTCTTGTAAAAACTAAATCTGAGGAGGACTTTATTTGTTTCGGAAAGAAATTAAATAATAGTACTGTTATATTTAGTTTAACGCCTATACAATTATCTTTGTTATATGAAGAAGTAGTATAAAAAAAAATAAACCTAGGAGATTAATTTCTCCTAGGTTTTTTGTTTCGAATAAAAAAAATGAGAGCGCCGCTGCGCTCTCAAGTCATTTAGAATCTGATTTTTAATACATGAATAATTCTTAAACTTTACACTATTCACATAGTCATAAGTCTGTGACATGAAATTCTTAAAATTATATCCAAAAATCCAAAAAAAGCACAAAATAACAATGTGTGTTGGTTACTCAAGTACTCATAAGACTACTTCAGATCAAGACCTGAAATAATATTATAAATACCATTGCGGTCTCTTAGCTTCACAACTTTAGTGCTACCTTGGTCTATTATACCACGTAGAGGTGGACCGGTTTCATAATAGTTGTAAATTTATTTTGTGCTTTCCTTATTTAAGTATATCAAGGGATCTCAGACGGTGTTTTTAAATAGTAATTTTGCTAGATTATTAAACTAATCTTCTTATATATGACAATAATTTAATTAATAATTTTAAAATATAACCAAAATGAAGATTGAAAATTCATCAGTATCTATTTTGAGACAAGAAAATGGTTGGGTAGGAATGCTTAAGCATGTTGAAACTATCGGAAGAGTCTGTTATGCAAGTACTGACAGAATCAAAAACGATTCTTATAAGAACTTTATAAAGAATGTCTTGTTACAAAATGGTCACTGGGCTGCTTTTGAACTTAGAACAGTTTATCTAAAAGTTCTAAAGAAGGATATTGTGAGCTCAGCTATTGCTATGTATATAGTAGAGAGTACAAAACCATTTACTAGATATAATGAAGATTCTAAGTATTACTATATTACAACTAATTATAGAGTTGTTCAACAGTTACTAGCTAAGAATAACCAGGTTAGTGATCCTATATTTCTATCATATGATTCTAGACTGGAACAATTCTTTTTGAATAACCTTTCTGATGAGAGTGAAGAGTTTAAGAAAAGAATAACTGTATGTTGGAATTGTTCTAGAGCCATTGCTAATGAGTTTATTAGACACAGAGCTTTCTCACCTATGCAGCAGAGTACTAGATATTGTAATTTTGCTAAGGATAAGTTTGAAAATCAGGTTACGTTTATCATTCCAGAGAATATAAAGAAAATAGCTTTGAATGAGTATAACATTGATCTTAATACAAATCCACAGGAGATTGAAAATCTTGGTATTAAGAATAAAATCATTAACAATAAACTTAAAGGCTGGGAAACAGGAGAAGGCTATTACTTTGAATCACTAAAACTCGGAGAAAAACCTGAGGATGCTAGAGGTCTTCTTCCACACGACTTGAAAACAATACTATATCAGTCAGCTTATCTTGAAGATTTGTATTATGTTCCAGATGCACCTTCACCTGAAAAAGCTGGATTCTTTAATTTAAGAAGTGATCTTTCTGCACATCCAGATGCTAGAAAGCTTAGTATTGATCTAGAAAATTTACTTAAAGTTAACTAATATGAATTATACAAAAGAATTTGGTGATGATCATTTTATGGATTATCAAGAATTCTGTGAAATATATTTATTAGATTCTCCTTCAAACGAAGATGAAGTATGTCATAGGTGTGGTAATATTACTATGCCTATGACATATTTAGACAGAGAATTCTATACTACACCTTGTTGGAATTGTATAGGTTCTAAGAAAATCTCTAGAATAGAAGCTACGAATAGTATAATTAAAAATATAAAGGAATATTATAACAATAAAATTCTTGGTGATAGATATTACCAACTATTTGTTGTAGATCCTATATATTTTAAAACTACAATTCCTCACGAGTACTCTGTATTTAAAGATATAGTTAATTCTTTGAATCCACCTAGTAGAAATGATATTTGGTTTCTTGACTGGGAGCCTGGATATCCAAAGATTATATCAAAAGAAAATACAAATGGTATAAAAATCATAAACTTAAGTCAATATTATAATGACATAGTTTATGAGAAGGAGAAGATTTCTTTCAATGGTTATGAGATTATATTTCCAGAAGTTGTAGAGTGTGATATAAAACATCACAGCAGATACAATATCTTAAGTAAAAGTTCAAAAAGAAAGAATAAAAGACTAAAGATTGGCGATTCTTGTATAAAGTTATATAATACTAGAAACGAGGACGTTAAAAGTATATTCAAGATTACTAAAAACGGAGAAGAAATTGATGTTTCTACTATTTCTTATAAAGACTTTGTAGTAATTAAATTGATTCTTCTTAGAAACAAGTCATTTATTAGAATGATCTCAAACGTAGTTCAAGAAGTGTTGAAAGTTTCTAAAACATTTAAAGATTCTGTCTTGTTAAGAAACACAATTACGATTTCTCCAGATAAGAGTAAAACATTTAACTTAACCTGGATTGCTGATGACAAAGACCATTCAGATATAGACCAAGTAAATATTTCAATATTATAAAAAATGGAATTTAAAGTTACAGATTGTGTTTTAGATTTAAGAAACCAGAAGTCTAGTATATTTGGAACTAATCTTCCAGGTAATCCGTCATATGAATATCCAACTTTATATACTAGTTTAGGAATACTTAATAGTGCGGAAGTAAATTATATTAGTAACTGCAAATCAGATAACATAAACATTATATTGGAAACTGATTTTGTAGATAATATTACAAATGCAATTAGAGTATTCAAGCGCGTTTATAGTGAAGATTTAATAAGAAGTACTAATATTGAAATAGAATCTCTTATAATTTCTTCTGACTGTAATGTTACTACTGAGATAGCAAAAGAGATATTGGATCTACTTAAGTCAAATGTTATCAAGTCTATCGGAGTTAAGATAGAACCTAATGCGACAAGTATGACTCTTCCTGAAAACGTAGAGAAGATTATCACAACAATTGGGGCTGATAATATCTCTTACATTTCAGCTATGATTTCTCCTTTATATTTTAATGCTAATGTACAGAAACTAGTAGAAAAATATAAATTTGAAGTTATTGGTTATAATCCATTTGGAGACAAGCTTTCTGAATCAGCCGTTATAAACAGTTTCACAAAGGATTATCTTCTTAAGTTTATTTCTTTCTATTCTGATACTGTTGTTCTTTCTGACTTACATCACATTAGATATATAGAAGATAATGTAATGTTTAAAGAAGTAGATGCAACAAAATATGAACTAAAGAGATCTTTCAATAAGTTAGTTAAGCCTCTAAAGAAAGCCATTTGGGATTATATAGTTATTTCTGATGACTTTATAATAGAAAAGACTGGTGATTATATTTATCTGGGTGAAGAAAAATTGAAATTCACACTCGGAGAAATAGAAGAAAAGATACCAGATCTTCCAAAAGAGATGCATCCTTGTGAAATAGAAGTTTGTGATTATCTTTCAAATATAAGATTGCCTAAAGATTCTAATAATTTAAAGGTTCTTATGTTATTTGCATTTGCAGCCGCTATTAAATCTTTAAGTAAACAGGAATATAATCAGATAAAATATTCTATAAAGGCAGATGGTCTTATTAGGCTTACTTGTAGTTGTTTTGAAACAAAGACTCCTAAGTTCTATGAATTCTGGAAAAGTAAAGAAACAACCTGTAAGTCAGATAGTTTTGTCTTAGCTATCTCTAAAAATAAAAAGATTGTGTTTAGGAAAATATAAAAGGCTCAAAATCTTATTTAAGGAAAGGGCCAATATCTACAATAATCCTGTTGTGTAGTTATTGTAGAATTAACCTATTAAACGATATTGATAAATTATAATTTATATTATAAATCTAAAATTAATTTTAAAATTAAACAACAATGAGAATTTTCAATGGTACAAATTCACAGATCAATTTTCCATTCAATGGTGATACAATTAAAATTGATCCACTAACCCCTTCTACAAATTTGCTAGCAACAAACGAGCTTCTTGGCATTCTTATTACAACATTTAGCAGCGATGAGATTTCATTTATTGTAAGTGGAACTTTTGAGCTTGCTACTTGTGCAAATATGAGAATTGCTACTGACTATGTAAGTCAGTCACTTGAGGAGACTATAGAGAAATTTACTAGACTCCGAGAGAAGAAGGCAGCTGAGGAGGCTGCAGCAAAGAAGATGGCAGAAGAAATTAACAATACAGTAGCTGAGGCAAAGGCAGCTAATACTAATACCGCTGCTCCGCAGGAAGAGATTATTCCACAGGCAGAGGTAAAGGTTGAGGAAAAGTCTGCAAAGAAAGCTTCTAAGGCTTCTGAAAAGAAGGGTGAAGATAAGTAAAGAATTTTAGAAGATCTATATCCAAAAGTTTAAAGAGAAGTCTGATTTCCAGATTTCTCTTTATTTTTTATCCAAATAACTAAAATTAATCGCTATGAATATTGACTTTAAAGAGGTAAAATCAAAAAATGGAAAAACGCTAGTCTTCTGTAAGTTAGAAGATTTAATAAAGGATTTTTACCAAGTAAATGATATAGAGGCAGCGGAATCTAATATAAAATCTAATGGTGAGTATATTATTCACTGTCCTTTTTGTAAAGAAGAGGGACATAAAAAACATAAACTATATATAAAGTCTGATTTATCTGTAGGTCATTGTTTTGTATGTTGTAGAGATTATGTTAATGTTCCGGACGAAGATAGCGAAGTATTTGAATTCAAAGTAAATGTACCAACTATTAGTTCTTTCTTAGGAGCTAGTAATACAGTAGATTTAGTACGATTAAGCGATCCTAATTGGACACTTGATATGTATAAGTATGAATTCGATAGTTATGACGAGGCTGGTGTTAAATATTTATTGGGAAGACACCAGTTTATGGGAGAACTTTACAAACTATTAGAGTTTAAATTTTGGAATGGTAATGTAGTTATGCCATTCAAATATAGAGGAGAAATATTTTATTATCAGATTAGATTTTCAAACCCGAATTCTAAAATTAGATATTTCTTTCCTCCTATTTCTGCAAAACCACCATATATTATAGAGGTTGGTAATTGTAAGAAGATAATTATCTGTGAAGGAATTTATGATGCTATTTCATTATTGTTTCAGGCAAAAGATTTTACACCTGTAGCAGTATTGGGTAGTTCTATATCAGATTATCAGATGTCATTCATTAGAGAGTATGCACCAGAAGAAATATTAGTGTATATGGATGATACAGAGAAATCAAAAAAGATAGCCGATAGAGTTAAATCCGTCATAGATTACTGTCCTGTAAATATTATAAAATCTGATGGAACCGATCCAGAAGAGAATATGATAAAGAGAATGAATAGAGGTGAGGATCTATTCTGGATAGAGTCTAGATTAAATAATAATACATATAGTAATGATAGATATATCTATAGACCAAACTTCTGGTAATATTATTATAAAAACCGATATATTAGTTGTTAAAAGTTTACTAGAAGTTAAAAGAACCGTTACTAAATATGTCTTTTGGAAGAAGGCATATACAAACGTGGAAGAAATTGTAAGAATATACGAAGAAAAGAGAGCAGCAAAACATAACGGAATATACACGTTTACAGTAAAGAAAGGATTCACTTGTTATTTAGCAATGGTCTTAAAGCCGTACATAAGTAAAGAACAATCAGACTTATTGCTAAATTCTATATATTCTCCAACCAGTTTAAAGATACCTTTTAGAAATCTATTAGATATCCAAAACGATGATATTCTTTATTTATTAAAGTATAAATTTGGTTTGTTTACTTGTTATACTGGTTATGGAAAAACTGAGGTTATTGCAACACTGGCTAACTATGCATTATCGTTAGGTAAAAAGGTATTGTTAGTAACTCCAGGTTCTAAAGCAAGAGATGAGCTCATTAAGAGATGTAAAAATAGATTTAATTTGGATCCTAGTGATAATCTTAAATTTATTATTACATCTGGATTTATGAACA
>JAEEGL010082653.1_pt1 | contig 14339 bp, 16 predicted proteins | sample 9134231 | NCBI WGS metagenome assembly JAEEGL01 (sample SAMN16246548, study PRJNA631951) | gut metagenome | biome: gut microbiome; feature: rumen; material: fiber-attached | host: Bos | place: Iran: Karaj | collected 2018-10
ATCACCCGTCAGAAACCCTCCGACGATGGTGTCTCGTCCACCCATGCCCGCAATTTCTTCTCGGCCAATAAGCGCCGCCTGCAGAAATTCTACGAAATGACCCGCCGATATTATTAATGATGGAATAGTGGATGGGTGTTTGTCCGCCCCAGAGCCGCTCCCCCGAGTTATTTGTACTTCTGGAAATTATACTTTGCGCGGAGTTCTGCTTTTTTCTCTTCGTCCCGACTGGTGAAATACGCTTTCCAGCCAGGGCAGAAGTTGATGTGCCATCGCCAGAACCTTCCTAATGCCGAATTGGGCTTCTCGTCGTAGTGAGCCCTGAACTTACAGTTTTCGCAATTATGTGCCATAATATCTAATCATTGATGATGTCTGCTGCAAATATAATCAAAATCTTTGAAATCCCCTCATTTTCCTCAGATATTTGTTGACATCATAACAGGGATATGTCTGGGGAGTCGAAATCAACAAGGTTTTTCTTGTCAGAAACAATTCATACGTATAGGTATTTTTTTTTTTGAGAAAAAGTGTAGAATTAAAAATATATTTTGTAATTTTACAGCCAAATTCCGAAGCCATGAACATTAGGCATATAGATGCCAATGATGTGAATGGCAGTCCACGCCGGGCTGAGGAAGGTAAATCCTACGATGGATTAGCTGACCAAGGCGGGCAATTCCAAAAGTGCTGATGCACAAATTGGTATGAGGTGGGAGTCGGAATCTTGACATATTTAAAAGGCGTCTTCATGCGTCTGATCTTTGGCCTGTCTGAATCCAGCAAATCCAAACACGTAGTCAAGGGTGAGGCAACTGTTGATGTCCTCGGGATGTGTATATACGCATCCCTTTTGTCGATGATGTGCACAAAAACGCTAAATTTCGACAACAAGGGTGATTATTATACATATCGGCGTGGGCTATCAGCGTTGCTCGTTCTACTACGGAGGGCAAATGCTGGAGCCCAGATAGGCGGGATGAGTGACGAGAAAGATTCCCCACGCTTTTATATGTCTGGCCTATAATAAATAATTGCAGTTCGGGGAATATCTGCAACAGTAGTCCTCAGGAATGAAGCAGATTGAACGTGCCAGTATTATGCGAATTGTGTCGGACATGGTTAAAGCCGATGCAATCATAGATATGCAGGAAATTGTGTTTCTTAATGAAGTACGTCAGAAGTATGGCATTAAACGCGAGGATGAAGTAATGGCTGACACTCTTACTTTGGCTGATGCATTCCAAACATTGAAAGGTATTCAGGAAAGTCTGAAACAAGACATTTGGGGTGATTTTAGGGGAATGGTTCTTTCTGATAATGCATGTTCAAGGGAAGAAGCAATGTATCTACTTACTATCGTTGCTTGTCTATCTGGAAGTCTTTCTGACAATTCTATGGTCTATTCTGTAGAACAAGCTAATAATATAAAACTCGATAATTCGCAGGTTTTGTATGTTGAGGGCGAATATTATAAAGATACCAATCGTGAGATAATTTCACATTATCGTGAAATTATCAATGAATTACGCCTTGTTGGTTTTAATTTTGTTTATATCCCAAAGGTCGGAGAACATTATAGATCACTCTCTCTTAATGACCTTCACACGCTTATTTCATTTCTTTATCCGTCTGTAACAGACACTCAGTTGGATCATGTTGTCAAGCAACTGACAAAATTAAGCACATCTGATTTCTGTAAGAATGAGATTGTAGGAAAAATGAAAATGGTTGGTCTGGCTCATTCGCTTCCATCTATCATGTTTAGAATAGGTTTGTCTTCTATTGGAGGAAAAAACTATGATAATTTCTTGGTATTGACGATTGATGAGGATGCATTAGTAGTTATTCGTCGTATTGTTGACACTTTCTCTTCAATGTTTAAACCTCGTATTCTCAATCCTACCTATGAGGAGAAACACCGCTTTGTGTTTCAAGGATTTTATAAACAAATCTTCGATTCTTTTATATATAGGAAAGGTATAAGAAGCAGTGTAGTGGTTGACTTGGTTCATGGGGACATCCTGTTACCAGAAGCAGATAGTAAGATTTCTGGCTTGCATCGCCGTGAAAAGGCTTTATATGCACTTTTTCTTCTTGAATCTTCAAGTGGAGGAATAAACTTCAATAAACCAAATGGTGCCCGGTCTCTTGAAAAATATAATCATCGTATGGCAGCTATTCAACGAAAATATGAAATCATCTATGAGAACTTCGGTGGAGAGCGTTCAAAAGCACCTCAAATTGAATTACCTGAGAATCGACTGCCAATGATTAGCCTCATTAAGAGACAGTTCCGTCAGTTAGGGGATTTATTAAATCAACCTGATGATTATTTAGTTCAACGCAATGTGTTTGGCAATTACTGTGTTACTATTCCGCCAGAATTATGTCTGTGCTTTGATGCGGCTACAGCTAGTATTCGACCGTTTGAGGAGTCACATTTTTGGGGAAGATTACTTACTATGTAACCTTGCAGATAATCTCTTTTATACCAACACTTAATGTAGTTGCAAGGTTGCAACTGCCCTATTTAACATTATTATTATAGCTATCTTTGTCTCATTATTTTGAATTTCTTAAAATTTTGAGCAATTATGGCAATATCATTGGAAAAAGGACAGCGTATTAGCATGGAAAAGGGTCTGACATTGGTTGGCGTTGGACTCGGTTGGGACCCAAACGATGGTTCTGGTGACGATTTTGATTTAGATGCTTCAGCTTTCATGTTGGGAGTAGACGGTCAGATTCCTCAACAGGATTATTTCGTGTTCTATGGAAACCAAAAGGCTCCAGATGGTTCTGTTGAATCTACAGGAGATGACTTGACAGGTGGAAATAGTGACGGCGGTGATGATGAAACTTTGAATGTGAATTTGACGAAGGTTAGTCCTCAAATTCAGGAGATTATCTTTACTGCTACAATTTATAAGGCGGATGAACGTCGGCAGAATTTTGGCCAAGTTCGTAATTCTTATATTCGCATCTATGATGCAAAGACAAATACAGAAATTGCACGTTATGATTTGGATGAGGATTTCTCTATTGAGACTGCTGTTGAGTTTGGCCGTCTTTATCGTCGAGGTAGTGAATGGAAATTCGAGGCCATTGGCAATGGTAATAAGGGAGGATTACAGGCACTTGTGAATAAATACGCAAAACAATTCGCTTAATTTATGGCTATTAATTTGATAAAAGGACAGCGAGTTGAAATCGATGCAGGTTTAACTCGTCTGAAAGTTGAAATGGGGTGGAAGGTTAATCCTAATGCTATGCCCCCATACGATTTAGATGCCTCCACATTTTTACTTGGCCCTAATGGTACTATTGAATATGAATATGATTTCGTATTCTATGGTTCACCAAACAAAACAGAAGCCATGGATGACAACGGGAACGTCATACGTGGCAAAGATGGTAAGATTGTATATCGTCCAATTTCTATGGACCGAAGCGTATTGGGTTCAATAGATGACCTCGGAGATGACGAGGATGATACTGGCGAAGGAAGCGAAGAAATTGACGTTGATTTGACAAAGACCGCAGATTTAGTAAAAGAAATCCTTTTCACGGCAAGTATTTATTGGGCACCCTCAGATGAGTATACATTCTATGAGAAAGAAAAATATGGGAAAAAATATCCTAATAAACCTCGAATGAATTACAATTTCGGACAGGTTCGTGATGCCTTTATTCAAATAAAGAATGCTGTTAATGGCGAGGTAATTTGTCGATACGATTTGGATGAAGATTTTTCTACTGGCAAAGGTGTTGAGTTTGGACGATTATATCGTCGTGGCAGCGAATGGAAGTTCCAAGCAGTAGGAGAAGCACATAAAGATGGTTTGGAGCCTATTTGCAGGAAATACGCATCGAAATTCATGTAAATATGGCAATTGTACTTGAAAAATCAGGCGACAAACATCGCATAAACTTAGAAAAAGGTAGCTCGACCAGTGGAGAGATTATTATTAATCTCGATTGGAATCAAGAAGGAGACAATCCTATGGATTTAGACCTAGGGTGTTTCTATGAGTTGCGGAGTGGAACAAAACGACTCATTGACGGCTTACAATTTTCGCATGGACGTGGAGGTAGCAGAGAACAAAAGACCAACCAAGGCTCATATGACCACCATCCATATATCTGGCACACTGGAGATGACCGCACAGGAGGTTCGGGAGAAACAATCCTGGTCAATCCTAAAGGCATTAATGTTATTAAAAGAATGACCATCTATACATTTATCTTTTCTGGTGCAACGAAATGGTCAGAGACTAACGCTGTTGTCAAAGTAAAAGTTCCAGGACAAGAAGAAGTCGTCGTCGAAATGGGAGCACAATCTGAAAACAAAAGGTTTTGTGCAATAGCAGAACTTGAATTTGGTGGTGACGATTCCATTACGGTAAAGAAACTAATAACGTTCCATGACAACCATAGCAATTGCGATGCAATGTACAATTGGGGATTCAAGTATAATATTGGAAGTAAAGATTAACTTATAAAAAATAAACAGTTATGGCAATTGTTCTAGAAAAAAAACTCGAAAAAGGTCAGAAAATCAACCTTGAAAAGGATGATGGCTCAAAAATGACCAAATTTTGTGTAGGATGTAACTGGGGTATGATTGAAACCGGGCGCACCGTTGAAGTCGTTGACAGCGAAGGATTCCTTGGATTTGGCAGAAAGACGCACAGAGTAAAGGAAAAAATCGAAGTTGATCTTGACCTGAGTTGTGTCATGGTAGATGAAAATGGAAATATTTGTGACCATATTTATTCACCATTATATCGCAGAGATTTCTTGTCCCAATATGGTATGCCTGTTGGTAAACTCAACTCTTCTGACGGTGCATTACATCATACTGGGGATGACCGTCAGGGCGACGCTGATGGCGATGACGGATTAGACAATGAGATTATCACTGTTGACCTTGATCGCGTTAATAGCAAAGTCTACCAAATTTTCTTTTTCCTCAACAATTGTGGAAAAGAAGACTTCTCACAAATACCTTATGCTACTATTAGAATGTTTGAAGGAACTCCTGACCGTCCTCCAAAACAAGTTTTCGCGTCATATGATGTTGCTGCAGAGTCACAATACAAAGGAAAACTCGCTCTTATCATGGGCAAGTTGTATCGCCGAGGAAAAGATTGGAAATTTGCAGCCATTGGAGATGCATTTGAAGACCAGAACCTCTGTTTGACAATTAGGCGTATTCTAACCTCATACGCAAAATGAGAAGATTACCTGTTTGTTTCAACTTAGTTTAATGACAGTTTTAATAACATAATATTTTTAGTAACATGCGAAGATTACCAGTTTATCTCTTACTTGACACTTCAGGTTCGATGTATGGTGAACCCATCGAGGCTGTAAAGAATGGCGTTCAAACCCTGATCTCCACATTGCGTAGCGACCCTTATGCATTGGAGACCGCATTCATTAGTATCATTACATTCAACTCATCTGCTCAGCAAGTAATTCCACTTACAGAATTGGCTTCTTTCCAACAGCCTAATCTTGATGCAAGCGGTTGCACGGCACTTGGCGAGGCACTCAATCTTCTTGCACAAAAGATTGACTCTGAAATAACAAAAACTACGGCTGATGTTAAAGGCGATTGGCGCCCATTGGTGTTTTTAATGACTGATGGAGAACCTACAGACAGTCTAACCCAAGGTTTAGCTGAGTTCAAAAAACGTAAGTGCGGCATGGTAGTAGCTTGTGCTGCAGGCCAAGGAGCAAATACTAACATATTGAAACAAATTACAGAAAATGTTGTTCAGCTCGATACTGCAGATAGTGCAACTATCAAGGCTTTCTTCAAGTGGGTTTCAGCATCTATCAGTACCAGTAGTAAGTCAATCGAAGATGCTGCATGCGAAACGACAACAATGAGCGAGTTGCCGCCACCACCACCTGAAGTGAATATTGTAGTTTAATCTATTTAACCCGGGCAGTTTAATACTGCCCGGACAACTCTTTTTTATCAGAAGTTTTGTTGTTTTTATAATGGTAAATACTGTATGGAGTACGATATTAATAAATTAGAAAACCCGGAGGAAAACAATATTGAATTTGAACCTCAGCCAGAGGAACAGGAACCTCATTATAAGAAAGCATTTTTAGCTGGAGCAATTACTTGCTTAGTTGTTGCAAGCATTTTAGCACTAATAGGCATATGGAGTGAAGCTGAATATTGGTGGGCTCTGATTATTGGAGCGTGGGTTGTGGCTTTCGCAATTAAGTTGTATGTACCACATCAATCAGGAGGTGGCGCGTTGATAGGAGCTATTCTATGTCCGTTGACCTATGTGATTTATCAATTTATTATGTCGCTATTTGGCTATTCATATGCATCTGATGGAACTACAACTTTTTGGATTACGCTATTAGTAAGTATAGTAGTAGGTGCCTGGTTAGGATATAATGACTTTGATGAGGGTTCGTAAGAGTAATAGGAATAATATATGAGACGATTACCTGTATATATATTAATCGATACTTCAGGTTCTATGAAAGGTGAACCCATAGAATCTGTAAAAGTGGGGTTGGCAGATATGATTGCTACACTCCGACTTGATCCATACGCATTGGAAACTGCGTGTATTAGCATCATAACTTATAATAGTAAGGTTGAACAAATAGTACCGCTCACACCTCTTGAAGACCTTCAATTACCTGACATTGCTGTACCAGGGTCTGGTGCAACCTTCATGGGAGCAGCTTTAAACTTGCTATGCGAATGTTATGATGTTGAAGTGAATACAGGCTCAAAAGAACAAAAAGGTGATTGGATGCCTTTATTGTTTGTTCTGACAGATGGAAAACCTTCAGACTTATTAGCGTACAATGAATCTATTGAAAGAGTGAAGAAGCACCTGTTCACCAATATTGTTGCATGTGCTGCAGGTCCTAAAGCTAAAGTGGATCCTTTGAAAAAACTTACCGATAATGTCTTTACGATAGACACGATGGACAGCAATACCTTCAGGAAGTTTTTCCAATGGGTAACCATCAATGTAATTGGAGGTGGAAAAACTATGGGAGTAACAGATAAAGTCGATTTACCTGCACCACCACCTGAAGTTAATTTGGTTATATAAAAGCATTTTATTGGATATTATGAAGATTGAGTGTTTAGAGAACTGGACTATTGAAGAGTTGGAGGCCGACATTGCTAAAGGTGGTAAATTCGTGATATTCACATACACGATTTCCATTTTATTGGTAACCTTTAGAAGACCCAGCGACATCTTCTATATAAAGTCTGATGAGTATTCTATCACTAATGGGTGGCCGTATTTTCTCATCAGCCTATTCCTCGGATGGTGGGGACTCCCTTGGGGACCAGTTTATTCTATTCAGTCTCTGTGGTATGCATTTACTGGTAAAAATGTTACAGACGACATAAAAGATGAGGTTATGCTTCACATGAGGTCTGGCAATCCTGTTGCGTATGACACTGACAAATTATTGAATCAATGAATTGCAAAATTGTAGGGTATGAGTTTAAGACACTGGAGGTTCAATTGTCTCCAGGCGAATCCTTTTATGCTGAACGAGGCAGTATTGTGTATGTAGAAGATGGACTGCAACGAGAAGTAGAATTCAATGGAGCCAACTCGAAAAGTGGATTAGGCAATATCATTGGAGGTGTGCTGAAATCTGCGTTATCTGGCGAATCTTTACTTATAATACGCTTCACTAATCCTACAACTCTTACGAAGAAAATGGTTATCTCTGGGAGTTACTGCTCACTCCTGCCAATAAAACTTGAAGGAGAAAACCTAATATGTAGAAGAGGTCATTATGTGGCTTCCACCAATAAGGTTAATCTGAATCTGAACATTAATCTGCAAGGAATACTTGGAGGAGTTGGATTCTTCCAAAAAATCGATGGAAATGCAACTGTCTTTCTAGACTCATTAGGTTCTCCTTTAGAGAAAACACTGAATAAAGGCGAGACAATTGAAGTTGATGAAAATCATATCGCTGCACTCCAAGGATTCAACTCATCTCAAATTCAAGCAGGATGGTCGGTTGGAAACGTCCTTAGGGGAGAAGGATTAAGTCTCATGAACATCACTGGACCTGGTAAAGTATATATGAGTCCATTACCAATCATTACTCGTACACAATGACAAAAAACAAAGTATTCATATTAGTTGACTGCTCTGGGTCTATGAGTGGAGCACCAATTCAACAAGCAACTCAGCTTGTAAACGAATTGGTACAATCTCTATGCAACAATACAAACTCACAAAAGTCCCAAGTATCAATCATTACATATAATATGGAGATTAAGGAGATTGTTTCAATGAGTTCTGTAGTCTCCATAAAACATATTGCAATCAGTGAAGAATGCTGTGGTCCTAAGAATCTTGGAAAGGCAATTAAATATGTCAATGATTTCTCTCTCGAAAACAAAACAATATTTATTATTACCAAAGGTAAGCCATCTGATGTTCAACTATACAATGAACAAATCAAACTCTGTAAAAACAACAATGATGACATCATCGTTATACATGGTAATATTGACAAATATGGTGACACATATAATGAAACAGCCAGAATTGTTGCGCCATGGGATAGTGTAAGTTTTCCAGAGATAATCAAGTCTTTATTCGGAGGAAAGGATATGACCTCATCTGATGGTCGTGACATTCTTCAAGAACCACCAAAAGTCATAGAAATAAACATATAAGGAATAAAGATACATATTTCAAACTACAGCAAAGAAAACAAAGATAAATATGCAGCTCATCGGTACTCAAAATACTAGGGTTTTGCATTTTTTTATAATACGATACTAATTTGAATAAATAATTCTAAAAGATAAAAAAATGAGAAGATTGCCTATTTATTTCCTCATTGATGTTTCAGAATCAATGGCTGGAGACCCCATCCAACAAGTACAGGATGGTATGAGATCCATAGTACAAGAACTGCGTACCGACCCTTATGCACTTGAAACTGCATTCATATCGGTAATTGTCTTTGCTGGCAAAGCAAAGTCACTCTCCCCTCTTACTGAGTTGTATAAGTTCTATCCTCCAACTTTCCCAATTGGTGGAGGAACTTCGCTTGGTGCAGCCCTGAATTATCTTATGGATGATATGGATAAAACACTGGTTAAAACCACTCTCGATAAAAAGGGCGATTGGAAACCTATCATCTTCCTCTTTACAGATGGAACACCTACTGATGACCCTACAGCAGCATTTGCAAGATGGAATCAAAATTATAAACGTTCTGCCAACATAGTTGCCATATCTATAGGCGACAATGTTAACACCCAACTATTAGGACAGATCTCAGATAATGTTCTCAGGCTGAATACTACCGATGAAGCTTCATTTAAAGCTTTCTTCAAGTGGGTTACTGCATCAATCAAGGCAACCAGCGTTTCTGTTACAGATATGGGAGATGACAATGTCCAGCTTGCTCCAACAACGGGTATCAATCTGGAAAAAGTTGATACTAGTAAACCTTGTATAGTAGACGAAAACTTTGCTGTGTTACTTGGGAAATGTTCCAATACAAAGAAAACATACCTTGTTAAGTATGCAAAAAGGATTGAAGGCTTAGAAGGGTTAGAAGAGATGGGTATTAAAGGTATAGACTACAAACTGGTTGGTGCCTACCCGGTTGATGAAGAAACATACAACAGTTTAAGTGAAGGAAAATCAAACCGCAATATAAACACGATGTCATTACGTGGCGTACCTGCATGCCCTTGTTGTGGAAACCAATTTGGAGTTGTTGTTTGCGATTGTGGAAACATTATGTGCTCTGACGGCAATACTTCTGCTTGCCCATGGTGTGGTATGGAAGGCTCACTTGGTGAGATAGCAGAAGGAGGCATGAATATCACTAGAGGTAGAGGATAAGTTATGGATTTAGAAAAAATAATCAATCTCCTCATAAATGAAAAGGATGAGAACAAGGCAGAAGGCTTCATAAAGTTCCTGTCCGAGAAATTATGGGGGTATTATAAGGAGTATCTCATGAACAAAGAGACAATAGGAAAAGAAGAAGTTAATCGTTGGCGTTTTGATTTGCCAAATGCGAAAGAAAATGTGCCATATGATAGTAAATGGGTTGAAATCCCTGCAATACAAGATTCAAATCTGAAAGGGGTTGAAGTTCAAGTTTTGCAAGTAAATGGACTTAGTGAAGATGTTCATGGACTTGTCATAGAAGTTGCTGAAGACGGGAAAAAATTCAGGATTTCTGGAACCCCTACGCTTGATTCATTCAGAAAAGATGGAGCTACAGCAGAATCCACCTTTGAACTCAGTATCGTTTATAAGTTCATCGGTATTGACCTTCCTGAATCAGATAGGCCCAAACTTGAACTCAAAGTTCCATTCGTTATCAACCAAGATCCAAGGAAGTTATGGAAAAATTTGAAGGTTGACTGGGAGAACATGCCTGAGCCAAAATATATGAATGAAGACACTCAGATAGATTATATTAAGGTCGAGGCTCTTCAAGACGGAACTCCACAAAAAGATATCGTTGCGGCCAGTAAACGTGGTCGTTCTCATGCACAAGATGCAAAGCCTCGTGACGATCATTTCAAAATGTATCACGATGACATGACTAACTGGTATGTTATGGCTGTCGCAGATGGAGCTGGTTCTGCCAAATTCTCACGTCAGGGTTCAAAAATTGCTTGTGATACAGTTATCGAGCACTGTAAAAATGAGCTATCAAATAGTATAAAATTTGAGGAAGACATTAACCTGTGGCATCTTGACCAACGTTCAGAAGAAGCGGGGAAAATGATAAGTGCAGATATATATCGCATCGTTGGAAATGCAGCATACAAAGCCCATAAAGCTATAGTAGAAGAAGCGAAAGCTACAAGTAATCCAACAAAAGCTTATGCAACTACTCTCTTACTAGCCATATGCAAGAAATTTGAGTTTGGCTGGTTTGTTGCCTCATTTTGGGTAGGTGACGGAGCTATGTGCCTATATGACAAGGAGAATCATACATCAACATTATTGGGAATTCCAGATGAAGGTGAGTACGCTGGACAGACAAGATTTTTGACTATGCCCGAAATATTCACAGACACTAATGAATTCTATAAAAGGCTGAAATGTAAAATAGTCCCTGACTTTACAGCACTCTTCTTAATGTCTGATGGAGTTAGCGATCCCAAATTCGAAACGGATGCCAACCTGAACAACCCTGATAAATGGGATGAACTTTGGGATGATTTGCAAAATAATTCCGAACATCCAGTACACCTGTCTGATGATAACGAAGATGCAAAGAATGAGTTACTAGATTGGCTTGATTTTTGGTCACCAGGCAACCATGATGACAGAACTATAGCTATACTTTATTAAACTGAAAATGCTTGAATTATGCCAAATCCGAATAGAATAACATTAACAGCCAAGGATGGTACTACCGTTGCTTTTTATGACGAGATAAGAGCACAAGGTGGCGTTAAGGATGTCTATTTTAGCTGTGACAAGACCTATGTCGTTGCTTTCTACCGTAAAACACTAGATGCAAATGATAAGGTTCGTCTTGAAAATATCGTTAACGTATTTCATAAAAGGATCTTTGACGGAACACCTGTTGGCGATTATTGGAAAGAATCATTAGTTCTTCCTGACAGAATCGTAGAATGGAATGGCAAGATAGGTGTAACCATTCCATTCTATAACAAAAAATTCTTCTTCAGAGGAGGTCCTTTTGACGGAAAAGAGAAAGAAGGTAAATGGTTTGCTTCTGCAAAACTCAAAAACAAGTTTCTCCCACCTGACCAAAAAGGCAATTGGCTGACTAACTTACATATGTGCATTAAGATGGCTCGTGCCGTCCGCAGACTTCATGCTGCAGGTCTTGCCCACTCTGACTTGTCATATAAGAATGTTCTTGTGGATCCTATTTCAGGTAGTGCATGTATTATTGATGCCGACGAATTAGTAGTACCCGGTAAATATCCACCTGGAGTAATCGGAACACCAGACTTCATTGCACCTGAGGTTATGGCTACAAGGAATTTACCAATAACTGATCCGAATAAAAAATTACCTCGTATAGAGACAGACAGGCATGCTTTGGCTGTTCTAATATACATGTACCTTCTTAATCGCCATCCTTTAAGGGGCGGAAAAGTATGGGATTTGGATCCTGCAAAAGACGAAGAATTAAGTATGGGTGAAAAAGCCTTGTTTATTGAACATCCAACAAACAAGACAAATAGAGTAAAGGTTTCTGATTTAGTGCCTAGCCAGTTACCACAAGGTGATCCATCAAAATTACCTTATACAATATGTGGCCCATACCTCAAAGAATTATTTGACAAGGCTTTTATAACAGGATTGCACAACCCTTCAGCAAGACCGAGCGCAGCTGAATGGGAAGCAGCATTGGTTAAAACAGCAGATTTAGTTCAACCATGCCAAAACCCAAACTGCGAGAACCATTGGTATGTTTTCGATAACACAACAAAACCCAGATGTCCGTTCTGTGGCACCGAATACAAAGGGCAATTACCAATTCTAAATTTCTATTATGCTCCAGCACACGGACATTATATCTCAGAGAACTACCGGTTAATGGTTTATGACAAACAAACATTGTATAAATGGCATTCAAATAACCTTGTCTCTGTAAGCGAAAAAACAAGTGCTGAAGATAAGAAGCCAGTCGGCGATTTCCATTTCCATGGTGGACAATGGATCCTCATAAACAGACGCTTACCGGACATGTATGATGTCTCTGAAGGAAAACCCATACCGATTGGACAATTCGTGCCATTGACAGAAGGACGGCAAATACTGCTTGACAAGAGTCAAGGAGGCCGATTGATAATTGTACAGCTTGTTAAAAACTGAATATAATGAAAGTATTGCGCCATATCATATTTATTTCGATTTCCATTTTTTTGTTTTCAAGCTGTGGACTTATCTGGCAAAAAAAGAAAAAAGAATTGGCGGAAAAACTGTTCAAGGAATATCCCACAATGGCTGGGGACATTCCGTATGAACCTGTTAATCGCAGTTACTATGACAAAGAACTGGGACATGGAGTGAAAGATACCGTTTTAATTGTTAAAAATGGAGATAAATACTTTCAAATAGACAAAGACGGCAACAGAACTGAAGTAAAATATTACAGAAAACGAAGATAATAGTAAGTCTTATGATACAGGATCAATGCAATAAATGCTTCAAGCAAGGAACAGATTCTTGTACTGAAAACATTGTTTTTAACAGTACAAGTTGCCCTAACTATGGTAAAAAAATAGTTCTTGAAAAAAAAGAAGATGTGACAAATCCTTCTGATTTAGTATTGGAGCCAAATACTAGTTCTAGTACCGAAGGACAAGGAGAGATAAGTAATGAACAATCCTTTGTCTATACAAAAGAGTATTTAAAACAAAATACTGAAATACGAGGATGGCTATCATTCTTCTTGTTTTCAATCATTGCAGGAGGATTTATTAGCTTCATATATCCTATCATAACATATAACTCACAAGAATATTCTGGTAGTTTCTTCTTGTCGATTGCTGACCCTGTACAAGGATTCATGCTATTTGGATTAGCTTGCTATACATTATATTCATTTATTAATCGTGAAACAAATGCGGTCTTTCTCGCAAAAACATATCTGACTGTAATTTTTATCGTCAATCTATTATTGGTTATTATCGGAGGTTACGAGCAGAATGGACTTGGCAGTTTGCCACAACTTATTCGTTCTCTAATATGGGCTGTCATTTGGTTCATCTTCTTGCATCAATCAACTGTTGTTCAAGAAGTCATTCCTGTCGAATATAGAAAGGCTAAGCATATTGATTATTATATAATAGCTGCAATTATAATTGTACCGCTTTTATTGATAGCTTTGGGGTTGAAAGAGATCTATTCAACTCATGAAGAGCAACAAGCTAATTTTATAGAAAACACTGTTTTGGGAGCAAACGAATATACAGATGGGAAAATAATCTTTAAATGTGGTGACGGTTTTTCATGTGAGAAAGAGGAAATACAAGATCCCCCAATTACCATTTATCGTCTGGAAAATGAGAGTTTAGCTTCAATAACTATATGTAGCGACTACGATACTGATGTAACCCTGTCTAATTTCAATTCTTATTGTGAAAACTGGGAAGATGAGAGCATAAAAGATTATAAATCTACGGTGATTGAAAATAGAACAGATGCAATAAACGGACATGACTATTTTGTTCAAACTAAGCAATATACAGTTGACGAGAATGTACTATTTTGGCATTTTGTGTTACTATTCGACAAACAAACAGGAAAAGTTGCCGTAATATCAAGTTATGATGG
>JAEEGL012601353.1_pt1 | contig 14339 bp, 13 predicted proteins | sample 9134231 | NCBI WGS metagenome assembly JAEEGL01 (sample SAMN16246548, study PRJNA631951) | gut metagenome | biome: gut microbiome; feature: rumen; material: fiber-attached | host: Bos | place: Iran: Karaj | collected 2018-10
CACGGTGCGGCCCTGGGAGTCGGTGATGCGCCCGTCGTCCAGGATCTGCAGAAGGATGTTGAACACATCGGGATGAGCCTTTTCGATCTCATCGAACAGCACCACGCTGTAGGGCTTGCGGCGTACGGCCTCGGTGAGCTGGCCGCCTTCGTCGTAGCCCACGTATCCGGGAGGCGCTCCGATCAGCCGCGAGACGGAGAACTTCTCCATATACTCGGTCATATCGATGCGGACGATGTTGTGCTCGTCGTCGAACAGACATTCGGCCAGAGCTTTGGCCAGCTCCGTCTTGCCCACGCCCGTGGGCCCGAGGAACAGGAACGAGCCTATGGGGCGGTTGGGATCGGCGATGCCGGCGCGGGAGCGGAGGATGGCCTCGGTGACGCGCTGCACGGCCTCGTCCTGTCCCACCACGCGGCGGTGCAGGAGATCGTCCAGATGCAGCAGCTTCTCACGCTCGCCCTCCATCAGCTTGCTGACAGGGATCCCGGTCCACTTGGCGACGATCCCGGCGATCTCCTCTTCGGTGACGGTGTCGTGCACCATGGTGTTCGCCTTGCGGTCGGCCTCGGACTTTTCGGCTTCCTCCAACTCCTTTTCCAGAGCGGGGAGGTCGGAGTATTTGAGCCTGGCGGCCGTCTCATATTCATAGCGCAGCTGCGCGTTCTCTATGTCCGCGTGCAGCTTTTCAAGGCGCGCCTTGAGCTCTTTGACCTTGTCCACGCTGTCCTTTTCGGCTTCCCAGCGGGCTTTGCTCTCGTTGAAGTCGTCCTTCAGCTCGGCCAGCTCCGCGCGCAGCTTCTCCAGCCTGTCGCGGCTGAGCTCATCGTCCTCCTTCTTGAGCGCCATCTCCTCGATCTCCAGCTGCATGATCCTGCGGCGCTTATCGTCAAGCTCCGCGGGCATGGAGTCGATCTCGGTGCGGATCAGAGCGCAGGCTTCGTCCACAAGGTCGATGGCCTTGTCCGGCAGGAACCGGTCGGAGATATAGCGATGGGACAGCGTGGCCGCGGCAACGAGAGCACTGTCGTGGATACGCACGCCGTGATAGACCTCATAGCGTTCCTTCAGGCCTCTGAGAATAGAGATCGTATCCTCCACGGTGGGCTCGTCTACCTGTACGGGCTGGAAACGGCGCTCCAGAGCCGCGTCCTTTTCGATATACTTGCGGTACTCGTCCAGAGTGGTAGCGCCGATGCAGTGGAGCTCGCCGCGCGCCAGCATGGGCTTGAGCAGGTTGCCCGCATCCATACTGCCCTCGGTGCGGCCTGCTCCCACAATGGTGTGGAGCTCGTCGATGAACAGAATGATGCGGCCCTCGCTCTTGCGGATCTCCTCCAGCACGGCCTTGAGACGCTCCTCAAACTCGCCGCGGTACTTGGCGCCGGCGATCAGCGCGCCCATATCCAGAGAGAAGATCGTTTTGTTCTTCAGTCCCTCGGGCACATCTCCGCGCACGATCCTCTGGGCCAGTCCTTCGGCGATGGCGGTTTTGCCAACGCCCGGCTCGCCGATCAGCACGGGGTTGTTCTTGGTTTTGCGCGAGAGGATGCGGATCACGTTGCGGATCTCGCTGTCACGGCCGATGACGGGATCGGTCTCATTGTTCCTGGCGCGCTCCACCAGATCGGTGCCGTATTTCTTCAGCGCGTCGTAGGTGCTTTCCGGGTCGTCGCTGGTGACGGGGGAGGACTTTACCTTGCTCAGTTCCTGAGTGAAAGCGGCCTTGGTGATGCCGTGGTCGGCAAATACCCGCTTGATAGCCGGGGTGGCCGCGGCAAAGATGCCGATCATCAGGTGCTCAACGGAGACATATTCGTCTCCCATGGACTTGGCGGCCGTCTCCGCGGCGCCGAATGCCCGGTCCGTCTCCTGCGAGAGATAGGCGTCCGATCCCTCGCCCACCTTGGGCAGGGAGGCGATGGCGGTATCCAGCTCCGAGAGCACGGCGTCGCAATCCACGCCCATCCTGCCCAACAGAGAGGGGATCAGGCCTCCGTCCTGGTCGACGAGCGCGTAGAGCAGGTGCTCGGGCATTATGTAATTGTTGCGGTTCTCCCGCGCCATGGACTGGGCGGTACGGATCGCTTCAAGGCTTTTCTGGGTATAGTTCTGCATATTCATGGCACGAACCTCCTTCTATGTGAACGGATATATATACTATGTTAAATGCGGATGTCGGTATGGACCAGATAAGAGTAATACACGGCCTCCACCTCGTGAGCGTCCATGGTGCCGCCGACATAGGCTTTGAGCAGCCGGTCAAACAGCTTCACATACTCGCTGATGGCCTCGGCAAGCTCCTGTGTATTGCAGTCCCGGTCCGGAACGGCTATGGAACGGAGGAATTTGCCCTCATAGAGCGCATACTGTACGCGCGGAGCACCGAGAGAAGCGCGGTGCGTGTCCTCCAGTCTTTTCCAGAGCCGGAAAAACGCGGTCATGGCCTCGATCAGTCCCGCAGACTGGGTCCGGTAGGCTACGGACAGCTCGCCGATGGAATCATCGCCGCTGCGGTACAGCTCTACCTCATATTTCACGGTGGGCCGGTACTTGTACTGCAGAGAGCTCTTCATGGACATGCTGCTGCTGTTGGGGGAGAAGAACGGCACCAGATCCCGCGAGGGGCCGATCAGCCGTTCCATGGCTGTGAATATATCGTTGATCCTGCGCTCCGGGGTCGTGTAATTCACATACTCGGCCAGTATCTGGTCGATCAGATTGGAGCGGCTGGTCCCCATACGATGGGCCAGCTCGTCTACCTGGCGCACGACCTCCTCATTGAGCATCAGGCTGTAAAGCGTTTTCTTCATGGGAGTTCCTTCCTTTCCTGTTCTGGCCGTATTATAGCGCGAAGAAATAATTTGTCAATAGGGTTATATAAATATTAACACAAAATATATAAATTCACATAAAACACATAAAATATTTGCGAAGCAGCTCATAGAACATGGATGGGAAACGAAATGGTTATTACCAATTAAAAGTTTGCGTAAGGACCTCCGAATCGCGCACAACCGTATTGATTTTCCGCGCGAAATATGATACATATTAATTGACCTGAAAATGGGGTCTGTTGGAATCCGCAGACGCGGCGTTTCACCGCGTCGAGGACAGAGTAGGCACAACGCGTCAAGTGCCGGGGAATGGGAAGTTGTCTCCGGACGAAGGTAAGGCAATCAAAAGCCGAACTGCGGTGTTGTGCTGCATCCGCTGCCACCCAAGGGGCCTTTCCTCCTTTCGTGGCAACTGTCACAGAGGAGGTATTTTTATGTCCAAATTCAACACAAAAAAACTCATCACCCTTTCCGTACTGGTTGCCATGGACGTGGTCCTTACGCGGTTTTTGTCCATCAACGCGTGGAATACCCGCATCGGCTTCGGCTTTGTGCCCATGGTCATCGCCGCCATGATGTACGGGCCGCTCTCCGCGGGCATTGTCGCGGCGCTGGCGGATTTTATCGGCGCGATCCTGTTCCCCACGGGGCCCTACTTCCCGGGCTTCACGTTTTCGGTGTTTCTGATGGGGATAGTATTCGGACTGTTCCTGTATAAAGACCGCAGCTTCTGGCGCGTCGTGGTCAGCGTATTGATCACGCAGTTCGTGATCAGCCTCTTCCTGACCACATACTGGATCAGCTTCCTCTACGGTGCGAATTACAAAGCGCTTCTTGCCACCCGTGTGGTCCAGTCCGCCATCATTTCCGCCGCTCAGATCATTGTGATCCCGCTCATGGCGCAGCTGGTGAAGCGCCTGGATAAAATGATTTAGGAGATGCTGTAAAACTATGACAGAACAGGAAGCCATCGACTATATCGAAAATTACACCTGGAGTTCCACCCGTCTCGGACTGGAGCGGACGGTGGAGCTGCTGCACCGCTTGGGAGATCCGCAGAATGAAGTCCGCTTTATCCATGTTACGGGCAGCAACGGCAAGGGGAGCACCTGCGCCATGCTCGCCTCCATTCTGCGCCAGGCCGGATACAAAACGGGGCTTTACACATCCCCGTACATCCAGGAATTCCGCGAGCGGATCCAGATCAACGGGGAATACATTCCCGCGGAGGATCTCGCGGAGCTAACCGAACTGGTCCGCGGCCATGCCGAGGCGATGGAGGACCATCCCAGCCAGTTTGAACTCGTGACTGCGCTGGCCATCGAGTATTTCCGCCGCAGCAGGTGCGACATCGTCGTACTGGAGGTGGGCATGGGCGGAGCTCTGGACGCTACCAACGCGATCCCCGCGCCGGAGGCGGCCGTGATCACCAACGTGGGTCTCGAGCATACGGAGTATCTCGGCAGCACGCTTGAGGCTATCGCAACCAATAAGTCCGGCATTATCAAGACGGGCTGCAGCGCGGTATGCTACGACGGCGAAAAGGTCGTTACGGATGTGGTGAGATCTGTGTGCGCCGAAAAGAACGTACCGCTGACCTGCGTCGATTTCTCGCAGCTGCGTCCGATCGGCCAGAGCCTGGACGGACAGCGCTTTGCCTATCGCGGCGTCGAATACTCCATTCCGCTTCTGGGCCGTCATCAGATGTACAACACCGCCACGGTGCTCGACACGGTGGATGCTCTGCGTAAGCGCGGATGGAAGATCCCGGAAAAATGCGTGCATATCGGACTCAGGCTCACCGTATGGCCTGCCCGTTTTGAGGTCCTTCGCCGCGATCCGCTGTGCATCCTTGACGGCGGACACAATCCTCAGTGCGCCCAGGCGCTTACAGCCAGTCTGGATGAACTGCTGCCCGGACGAAAAGCGGTTTTCCTGATGGGTATCCTGGCGGACAAGGATTACTCGCAGGTCATCGATATGATCCTGCCCTACGCGAGGGAGTTTTATACGCTCACCCCGCTCAATCCCCGTGCGCTTTCCGCGGAGGATCTCGCCGCGGAGCTTCGGCGCCGCGGGGCGGCGGCGACGGCATGCGCGGAGCCGGACGAAGCAATCGACAAAGTCATCGCTGCCGCAGGGAAGGACGGACTTGTCGTTATATTCGGCTCTCTGTACCTTGCCGGAGCGGTACGTACGGCTTTCCAGGCCCGTCAGCGGGCGGAGAAGAAAGCCCAGCGAAAGGCTGCCCGTGCCGCAAGACAGGGCATGACCGCCGGGCAGCGCGCCGAAAAAAGCGCGGTCATCTGTGAAAAGCTCAAAGCGCTCGACGATATCCGCGGAGCGAATACCATCTTCTCGTATCTCGGAATGTGGGACGAGGTGGATCTGGGCGCGTTCGACGCCTGGGCCCGCGCCGAGGGCAAAAAAGTGGCCTATCCGGTATGCGGCAAACACGGCCAAATGGAGATCTATGTTCCGGCTTCTATGGACGCTCTCGTGAAGGACTGCATGGGCATTACAGCGCCCGATCCCGAAAAGAGCGAACATATTGAGCCCGCCGATGTCGACGTGATCCTCCTGCCGATGGTGGCCTTCGACAGCGAAAACCGCCGCATGGGGCAGGGCGGAGGCTTCTACGACCGCTACCTGGTCCGCAGCCCGGAGTCGAAACACATCGCGGTGGCCTTCTCCGAACAGGAAGTCCCCCGGGTGATCACCGAGCCGTTCGACATTCCCATGGATATGGTGGTCACGGACAAATAAACCCATAGAAACGCCGAACCGGCAGGAGAGACCTCCTGCCGGTTTTCTGTATTCGATTCGTTCCGCTCCCCGGTTACTCGTTTCCGTAGAGAAGAGTAAAGCTTTCGTAATGATCGTCGGTGTAATAAATGAGTCCGTCGTTGGACCAGACGATCCTTTTGGCGCCGCGGCTTTTTTTGCCGAGAGTATCGATGTCGCACTCGTGGTAGATCCTCCCGGGTGCCTCGGGGAGGAGCAGCTCCGAGTTGGCGAAAACGCCGCCGCCGATGCACTTTCCCGGCGCGTAGGGCTCCAGAGAGCCGCCGGTCCAGCCCAGCTTGCGGGCTTTTGTCTTGGAGATGAAGTTGTCCGGGAGACGGCCGTAGATGTGAATGAACAGCGCCACATCGTCCCGGCGCGTATAGCTCCCGTGCTCGTCGATAGGTATGGGTGTCGCTGTGGGCCCCGGTGTATTTGTCGCTGCTTCGGTGGGACGCGGCGTGTCCGCCGGTGAGGACGGGGCCTCCGACTCGGGCCTTTCGGGCTCCGGAGCGCTGCCTTCGGGTTCGGGCGTCAGGAGCACAAGCTCGGACAAACCCTCCTCCTCGGGAGCGGGGGAGACGTACTCAGTATCCGCGGAAGGAGCGGAGACCGCGGGAACGCATCCGGACAGGAGCGCAAGCGCCAGGAACAGCGTCAGCAGACGCGTAAAATTCTTTTTCACAGTGTTGTCCCTCCTCGGGAATACTGACGTTAAGAGTAGCAGAATCGAAAGAAAAAAGCAACCGGAACAAGCCGGCTGCTTTATTGTTTATCCCGCGCGATACATCTCCGCATCCCCCAGGAGCGTCCGGAAGATCAGCCACTGCCCGAGCCGGGAGGGATGGATCCCGTCCTCGCTCAGCAGCGGCCGCAGCAGATCGGGGTCCTTCGGGAAAGCGGCGCGCAGGTCGATCAGCACCGCGCCTTCGCTGCGCGCGGCTCCGGCGGCCATATCGGAAAAGCTCTCCTGCCAACGGCTGATGCGTTCCGTATCGCCCATCCAGCGAAGGATGCTCTCTCGGGAAAGCCCGTTCCGGCAGATATGCGCCAGATACAGTTCCGAGTGGATCGGCGGGAGAGTCAGCACGACGGGAGTCATCCCGCCCGCGCGCAGAAGAGAGATGGCTTCCCGGTACAGAGACGCGAAGAGCTCCGGGGGCGTTTTGGAGGTGTGCTCCCCGCACGGATCGGCGGAAACGGAGGCCCAGTCGTGATCGCAGTCGTTGCCGCCCAGTTCCAGTACGGCGAAACCGCCGGAAGGGGAGGAGCTAAGATCGTGACGGATCATGGCCAAAGCCTTGGTAAGCGTACAGCCGAAACGGGAGCGATTGCCGATCTCCCATCCGGAACGGTCCGCAAACAGCCTCTCCCACTCCCGGTCCACCAGATATCGGCCGTTCTCCATCCGCACGCCCTTAAGGATGGAATCACCGTATACCGTGACATGCATAAGATCACCGCCTTATATAATATCTAATATTAGATATTATATAACACAGATCAGTATATCATGTCAAGAAAAAAGAACGGGACCGGAGTGATTCCGGTCCCGTTCGAAAGGCGCTTTTCAGCCGCCGAGATAGGCTTTCTGAACTTTTTCGCTTTGGATCAGCTCTTCTCCGGAACCGGAGAGAGTGATCTGTCCGTTCTCGAGCACGTAGGCGCGGTCAGCGATGGACAGGGCCATCCGCGCGTTCTGCTCCACGAGAAGGATCGTGGTGCCGGCCGCGTGGAGGGAGCGGATGATGTCGAACACCTGCTCCACCAGGATAGGCGCCAGACCCATGGAGGGCTCGTCCAGCATCATCAGCTTCGGCTTGGACATCAGCGCACGCCCCATGGCCAGCATCTGCTGCTCGCCGCCGGAGAGCGTGCCGCCGATCTGACGGCGCCGTTCCTCCAGACGGGGGAACAGCTCAAACACGCGCTCCAGAGAGGAGGCGACCTCTTCCTTCGGACGGGTGTAGGCGCCCATCTCCAGGTTTTCTTCCACAGTCAGCTGCAGAAAGATCCGGCGTCCTTCGGGGACCAGAGCAAGTCCCTCCCGGATGATGGAGTGGGGGGCGGTATGGGCGAGACTTTTATCCCGGAACTTGACGTCGCCGGTCTTGCTGCGCAGAAGGCCGGAGATCGTGTTCAGGGTCGTGGTCTTGCCCGCGCCGTTGGCTCCGATGAGAGTAACGATCTCGCCCTCGTCCACATGGAAGGAGATCCCCTTGATGGCGTGGATCGCGCCGTAGTACACATTGATATTGTCCACATCCAGCAGCACGGCTCAGCCCTCCTTCTTCTTGCCGAGATAGGCCTCAATGACCACGGGGTTGGCCTGGATCTCCTCGCTGGTGCCCTTGGCGATGACGCGCCCGAAGTTCAGCACGCAGATACCCTCGCAGATGCCCATGACCAGACGCATGTCGTGTTCGATGAGCAGAACGGCGATCTGGAAGGTGTCGCGGATCTTCACAATATGCTCCATGAGCTCGGCGGTCTCGGAGGGGTTCATGCCGGCTGCGGGCTCGTCGAGAAGCAGCAGGGAGGGATTCGTAGCAAGAGCGCGCACGATCTCCAGGCGTCTCTGCGCGCCGTAGGGAAGAGAGCCGGCGCGGTGGTCGGCCAGATCCTGCATCTCGAAAATGCTCAGCAGCTCCATGGCGCGTTCATGAGCGGCTTTTTCCTGCCGCCAGTATTTCGGAAGGCGGAGAACGCCGGTGAGTGCGGAGTAGGGCTCCTGATTGTGCAGGCCAATCTTTACGTTGTCCTCCACGGACAGGTTGTCGAACAGACGGATATTCTGGAAGGTGCGGGCGATGCCCATACGGTTGATCTGCTCGGTGGTCTTTCCGGCCGTGTCGTAGCCGTCGAGCATGATGATGCCGCGGGTGGGCTGATATACCTTGGTGAGCAGATTGAATACGGTGGTTTTTCCCGCTCCGTTGGGGCCGATCAGACCCGCGATCTCGGTGCGGCCGATGATCAGATTGAAATCGTCCACGGCCTTCAGTCCGCCGAAATCGATGCCCAGATGACGGCATTCCAGTATAGGAGCCTTGTCCAGATCCCGCTCGGGAATGATCGCCGAGGTGGGCAGAGGGACCATTTTGCCCTTCTTGAATAACTCAGGCATCTTCCGCGCCTCCTTTCCCGTGCGGGATGATCCCGGAGAACAGGGTCTTGAGCTTTTCCGAGTTGGTCGCCAGCATCAGAAGGATCAGCACGATGGCGTAAATCAGCATGCGGTAGGTGGCAAAGCCTCGCAGCGCCTCGGGAAGGATCGTGAGGATCGCGGCGGCCAGAATGGAGCCGAACATGTTTCCGAGCCCGCCGAACACCACGAACACCAGCACCAGGATCGAGGTGTTGAAATCGAATTTGTTGGCCACGATGGTGGAGTAGTTCAGCGCGAACAGGGCGCCGGCAGAGCCGGCCATGGCGGAGGAAGTGACGAAGGCGAGCATCTTGTATCTTGTCACGTTGATGCCCACGCTTTCGGCGGCGATGCGGTTGTCGCGGCTGGCCATGATGGCGCGGCCGGACCGGCTGTTGACCAGATTGAAGATCACGATCAGGCACACCATGACCAGGGCAAAGCCGCCCGTGAAGGTGGAGATCTTCCGTATGCCGCTGATCCCCATGGGCCCGGCGATGATCAGCTTCCCGCCCTCCAGGAGATGCGTTCTGTCCTGCAGAAGACTGATATGGAAGCCCTTGGCGTCAAAGCCGAGATACAGGTTGTTGAAAATGCTCTTGATGATCTCTCCGAACGCCAGCGTCACGATGGCCAGATAGTCGCCCCGGAGTCTCAGGACCGGGATGCCGATGATAAAGCCCACGATGCCGGCAAACAGCGCGCCCACCAGCATGGACAGCGCCAGACGCAGAGGAGCGGAGGCGACAAATCCCTGCAGGACTGTAGCCGTGGTAACGCCCATGAAGGCGCCCACGCTCATAAATCCCGCGTGGCCGAGACTCAGCTCACCGGATATGCCCACGACCAGGTTCAGCGAGAGCGCCATCACCACGTAGGCGCAGATGGGCACCAGCATGCCCTTAACGGAAGAGGAGAGCCTGCCTCCGAGGAGCTGAAGAACGATGTAGGCCGCGATCACGAAAGCGTAGGTAAGAAAGCTGCGGCGCGTATTTTTCGATCTGTTGATGGTTTTCATTCCGCGGCCCTCAGACTTTCTCGTTGATCTGCCTGCCCAGCAGACCGGTCGGCTTCACCAGAAGAACGATGATCAGTACGGCGAACACCACCGCGTCGGACATCTGCGTGGAGATATACGCCTTGGCCATGATCTCTATGACGCCGAGCATCAGCCCGCCCAGCAGCGCGCCGGGGATCGAACCGATGCCGCCGAACACGGCCGCGGTGAAGGCCTTGATGCCCGGCATGGAGCCGGTGGTCGGAACCAGCGTGGGATACGCCGAACAGAGCAGTACGCCGGCAACGGCGGCCAGTCCGGAGCCGATCGCGAAGGTGACGGAGATGGTGGTATTCACATTGATGCCCATCAGCTGCGCCGCTCCCTTGTCCTCGGAACAGGCCCGCATGGCCTTGCCCATCTTGGTGCGTCCGGTGAAGAGCGTGAGCGCGGCCATGATCACCAGGCACACGACGATCGTGAACAGCGTCACGTAGGATACGCGCAGCTGTCCGCCGAAGAACGAGAAGCTGTTCACCGAGTCCGCGGCGCCGTCCGCCGCGGTCACCGTGCGGCTGAAGAAGGTGGGGAACACCTTGGGATTGGAGCTCCACAGCAGCAGCGCGGCGTTCTGCAGGAAATAGCTCACGCCGATGGCGGTGATCAGTACGGCCAGCTTGGGCGCCTGACGGAGCGGCTTATACGCCAGCTTTTCTATGGTCATGCCCAGGACCGTGCACAGCGCCATGGCCAGAAGCACGCTCACCACGGGAGGCAGATTGAACTTGGTAAACGCGAAAAAGCAGATGTACGCGCCGACCATGATCACGTCGCCGTGGGCGAAGTTCAGCATTTTGGCTATGCCGTATACCATCGTATATCCCAGGGCGATGATGGCGTAAATGCTGCCAAGACTGATGCCGCTGATGATAAAATTCAGAAAGCTCATAAGCAAATACCCCTTTGCTGCGGGTTGTCGGAATGATCCGGGAAATACACATCGGAAAAACACCGTACCACGGTGCTTTTCCGACATATATCTCCCCGACGCCCCGGCGGAGGACCGCCGGGGCAGGGAGTTGGGTAATGTTAAATTATAAGTGACCCTTCGGGATCAGTCAAGGCCGACGTAAGTGCCGTTCTGAATGACCATGCCCTTGGGATCCTTGGTGACGGTGCCGTCAGCGGACCAGGTCATGCCCTCGCCGGTGATGCCGTCGTAGGTCATGGTGGTGAACTGCTGAATCATCAGATCGCAGATCTGCTCGGCGCTCATATCGGGAGTGGCGCCGGCGGCCTTCAGGGCCTGAGCGTAGGCGTAGACGCAGTCATAGGCGTCGGCGGCGAACTGGTTGGGGATATCACCGAAGCGCTCCTGATATTTCTTTACGAAGGCGGCGGTACGGGCATCCTCGGAGTCGGCGCTGAAGGGGGTCAGCAGGATGACGCCCTCGGCCAGGGAGGTATCAAAGCCTTCCAGGGTCAGAATGCCGTCCATGCCGTCCACGCCGAACCAGACGGGGCTGTAGCCGATCTGCTTGGCCTGCGCGAAGATCAGGGAAGCGGGGGTGTAGTACATGGGCAGGAACACGAGCTCGGCGCCGTTGGCCTGAGCGTCGGCGACCTGAACGGAGAAGTCGGTGTCGTTGCCGTCCATGAACTGGGTGTCGCTCACGACCTCAAGGCCGAGACCGGGGGCGGCGGCCATAAAGGTGTCGTAGATGCCCTTGGAGTACACGTCGTCAGCCTTCCAGATCACGGCGACCTTGGTGGCCAGCTTCTTGTCGGCGATGTACTGAGCGGAAGCGGAGCCCTGGTTGGGGTCGGTGAAGCAGACCTGGAACTGGTTGTCCTTGCCCTCAACGACCGCGACGGAAGAGGCGGAGGGAGTCAGGGCGAAGATACGGTCGGCAAAGGTCTCGGCGGAGGTGGCCACGCAGGGAGTGGAGGTCACGGAGCCCAGAGAGATCTGCATGCCCCAGTCCTTCAGCGCGTTGTAGGCGTTGACGGCCTTCTCGGCATCGTGCGCGTCGTCCTCATACTTGAGCTCGAACTGGATGCCGCCCTCGGCGTTGATCTCTTCCACGGCGAGGGCCGCGGCGTTGGCGCAGGCGGTGCCGTAGATGGCAGCGCCGCCGGTCAGAGGACCGGTGCCGCCGATCTTGAAGGCGGCGGGAGCCGCGGCGGAGCCGGAGTCGGCTGTGCCGGAAGCGGAAGAAGAACCGCAGCCGGCGAACAGGCCGATCATCATGACGACCGCAAGCAGCAGGCACAGTGTCTTTTTCATGTTGTCATTTCTCCTTTTTTAAAAATTCTGAATCTAAAACAAACCGGCCCTGTCCGATGGGGACAAGGCCGGAACGTTTACCGGGTCATCTCATCGGAGCGGGAGAAGCGCAGGGCATCAGGGGAGCCCCGCCGATCCGCGCGAACGGAAGCAAACGGCACAGTCGTACGCCCGATACCGCACCGCGGAAAAAAACAGCGGCCACCGAAAAAACGGTGTCCGCGATCATCATCGGAATACGGGTCATGGCCGCAGTAAACCAGCCGCCGAATCCCGCGGCAGAACAGGTATTCATTTCCGTACCGGAACGGAACATACCGCAGCCTCCGAAAAAACTTTGAACGTATGATAGCATAAGCCCTGTCGGAGAGTCAATGGAAAAAATACGAATAATTTAAAGAACTAAAGAATATGTTTTCGGTGGATTTCACAAAACAGGCGCTTTTCTCTCCGAAAGCCGCGAAAAACCTTGGTTTTGCTATAGACGCAGAGACTGAAAAATGGTATATAATAAAGAAAAACCGTACCATTATTCATTATTTTTACGGAGGGTTAAATATGCCTATTGTCACCACGACCGAGATGTTCCGCAAGGCCTACGAGGGCGGCTACGCCATCGGCGCGTTCAACGTGAACAACATGGAGATCGTCCAGGGTATCACCGAGGCCGCGGCCGAGCTCAAAGCTCCCGTTATCCTTCAGGTTTCCAAGGGTGCCAGAGCCTACGCTAACCACACCTATCTGATCAAGCTGGTGGAGGCCGCCGAAGCCGAGACCGGTCTGCCCATCGTTCTGCATCTGGACCACGGCGATTCCTTTGAGCTGTGCAAGAGCTGCGTGGACGGCGGTTTCACCTCGGTGATGATCGACGCGAGCAGCAAGTCCTTTGAGGACAACATCGCCCTTACCCGGAAGGTGGTAGAGTACGCCCACGACCACGGCGTGGTGGTAGAGGCCGAACTCGGCACTCTCGCCGGCGTGGAGGACGAGGTCAGCGTCTCCGATGAAGACAGCTCCTACACCCGCCCGGAGGACGTGGAGGAATTCGTGACCCGCACGGGCTGCGATTCCCTGGCGATCGCCATCGGCACCAGTCACGGCGCTTATAAGTTCAAGCCCGGCACCAAGCCCCAGCTCCGCTTCGACATCCTCGACGAGGTCGCCCGCCGGCTTCCCGGATTCCCCATCGTACTGCACGGCTCCTCCAGTGTGCCTCAGGAATTCGTCGCGGCCATCAACGCCCACGGAGGAAAAATGCCCGGCGCCATCGGCATCCCCGAGGAGATGCTGCGCGAGGCCGCCCGCCGCGCCGTCTGCAAGATCAACATCGACTCCGATCTGCGCCTGGCCATGACCGCAACGATCCGCGAGTATTTTGACGAGCACCCCGCCGATTTCGATCCGCGCGCCTACCTCAAGCCCGCCCGCGCCGCCATCAAGGCCATGGTCGCCCACAAGATCAAGGACGTCCTGGGCTGCGACGGCAAGGCCTGAACACGGCCGGCAAAACCCACTATCCATGACGGACGCCTCGGGCGGACAGCCCGGGGCGTCCTTTCCGCACGGTGAAAAGAGTGAGATCATGACAAAAGAACGACCTTTCCGCGGCTTCACTCCCGAGACCTCCGAGTATTTATGGGATCTGGCCTTCCACAATGAGCGCCCCTGGTTCAACGAACATAAGGAAACCTTCCTCCGCGTCCTTAAGGAGCCCTTTGACGCGCTGGGGTGGGAGACGCTGGATATCCTGCAGAGCCGGTATCCCGAACTGCCGCTTCAGCTGCATATATCGCGTATCTACCGCGACGCACGCCGCCTGTTCGGCCGTGGGCCTTATAAGGACAACCTTTGGTTCACGATATGGAGCGGAGCGGAGCGGCACGATAATCCCGCCTTCTGGTTCGAGATCTCCGCGTCCTCCTACGGCTACGGCGTGGGCTTCTGGGCCGCCACGTCCGCGGAGATGGAGACCTACCGCCGCTTTATCGCCGGGCACCCCGCCCAAATGGAGGAGCTGGCCGTCGCCCTGCGAGATAACGGTCTGTTCCGGCTCGGCGGAGAGGATTTCAAACGCCCGAAAGGGGACGTGGGAGAGCTTCTCAACCCTTGGTACAACAAGAAGAACGTGTTCATTTCCGCGGAGTTCGATTTCGGCGGAGACCTGCTCTCACCGGAGCTGCCGAAGATCCTGGCGGACGGGTATACGTTTCTTATGCCGTATTATGAGCTCTTCCGCGTCTTTGGGATCAACGCCGAAGAGGCCCGGAGCGAAGAATAGCGGCACTC
>JAEEGL015371694.1_pt1 | contig 14339 bp, 11 predicted proteins | sample 9134231 | NCBI WGS metagenome assembly JAEEGL01 (sample SAMN16246548, study PRJNA631951) | gut metagenome | biome: gut microbiome; feature: rumen; material: fiber-attached | host: Bos | place: Iran: Karaj | collected 2018-10
AGACCCTCGAGTGCAGCAGCGACTGCGCCAAGACGATGGATGTCGACAACCTCGCCCAGGGTGCCTACTTCGTACGCATCACCGGCGACAGCGTCAACATGGTCAAGAAACTGATTGTACGCTAACGCTAACAGGAATTCGTTGAATCCCTAATAACAGAGGGGCGGCGCGAAGCGCCGCCCCTCTCTCTTTTCTACCCTACCTGTTTTACACTTGTTTCACACTTTTAAAGTGTAATACAACTGAAGAACAAGTGTTATTCAAGTGCGACTGCTTTTGTTCGACGTATTGGGCGCGGAAATAGAGAAAAAAAACAGCAAATGAAGAAAAAGTTGTATCTTTGCACCTTGATTGAAATCGCAGAGGTTCTTGATAACTCTCTTTAACAAAACAAGATAATGAATAATGAGACTCTTGAGGTGAGCCTTTTTCCCCTATGTGTTCACCAAGCCATGCGTCACTCGACTGTTGTCAGCACTCTGTCAGGTGTGGCGGGTGCATGGTGAAGGGATGCTGGGTGAGACAATGGCACCAAGAGCAATATTGAAATACAATTTTAAGTTATGGATAGAAGAAACGACAATCTGCAGCAATTAGGGCATGAGGTAAAGTATCAGACGGATTACGCCCCCGAGGTGTTGGAGGCTTTTGAGAACCTTCACGCCGACCATGACTATTGGGTGGAGTTTCTGTGCCCGGAGTTCACAACGTTGTGTCCCATCACCGGGCAACCGGATTTTGCCGAAATACGCATTTTGTACATTCCCGACCGTAAGATGGTGGAAAGCAAGAGTCTGAAACTATATTTGTTCTCGTTCCGCAACCACGGCGATTTCCACGAGGATTGTGTGAACACGATAATGAAAGATTTGGTGAAGTTGATGGATCCGCGCTACCTCGAGGTGACGGGGCTCTTTACCCCACGTGGGGGCATCGCCATACATCCTTATGCCAACTATGGCCGGCCAGGGACGAAATATGAGCAGTTGGCCGAGCATCGCAGGATGAATTACCGTCTGCCTTAGGGGGTGTGGAAGAACTTTTTGAGAAAAAAACAATGAAAAAGTTTGCTATGTCGAAAAAAGTGTGTATCTTTGCAAACTCGAAAAGGTACTGAAAAAGGCCAAAAAAAAGATAAAAAAGTAAGATAAAATAAATATTAACAATCGTTTACGAGCCACTGCTTAAAACGGCAAAAAGAACCCAAAAAGATGAAAAAAGGAATCCATCCCGAAAATTACAGACTTGTTGTGTTTAAAGACATGTCCAATGACAACATGATTTTGACCAAAAGCTGTGCAGCTACCAAAGAAACCGTCACCTATACCGACGGCAATGAGTATCCTGTTGTGAAGTTGGAAATTTCCAACACTTCTCATCCTTTCTTTACTGGCAAGCTGAAGCTTGTTGACACCGCTGGACGTGTTGATAAGTTCATGAGCAAGTACAAGAAATACGCCAAGAAGTAATTTGTTTTAGGTTTTTAGATTAAAGCCCCGACCGTCAGGCCGGGGCTTTTTGGTTTGAGGAGGCCGGTTTAGCGTGCCAGCCAGCGGTACATGATTTCTATGGGGTGGACGGCATGGATGCCTGTGCCGTCGAGGATTTGTTGGCGGCATGATGTGCCGGGAGCGGCTACTATTGCCGGGATTTGTGATGCCTGCTGTTCGACGTCTTTCACGGCTTTGCGCACGGTGGGGAAGAGGAGCATTTCGCCTATGGCCATCGAGGTCTGGTAGTGCTCTTTTTCGTAGCCGAAGGAGCCTGCCATGCCGCAGCAGCTGGAGGGTATGACGTGCAGGCGGCAGCCTTTCAGCAGGTGGAGCATGGCGACGGTTTTCTCTATGCCCACAAGTGCTTTCTGGTGGCAATGTCCGTGCAGCCAGATGTCGGCCTGGGCGGTGCTGAATTGTTCGGGGCAGATGTTGCCGCGAGCCACTTCGCGCATGATAAATTCGTCGTAGAGGAGGCAGTTTTGAGCCAGACGGGTGGCATCGTCGCGCATGTCGGACGGCACCAGGTCGGGGTATTCGTCACGGAATGTGAGTATGCAACTGGGTTCGATACCCACAAGGGGGGTCTCGTCGGTTACGATGTCGCGGAGCATTTTGACGTTCTGACGGGCAAAACGGGAGGCAAGATGCAGGCAACCTTTGGATATGGCGGCACGGCCGCTTTCCAAGTGTTTGGGGACGATGACTTGGTAGCCCAATGCGGTGAGCAGTCGGGCAAAGGTCAGTCCCAGTTCGGCTTCCTGCAGGTTGGTGAATTCGTCGGCAAAGAGATAGACTTTCTTGGTTGTTTTTTTGTTGGTGCTTTCTTTGTTGACGAGTTGTCGCATGGTGCGCGGCGAGAGTGCAGGGATTTCGCGTTCGGGAGCAAAGGAGACTATTTTTTTTATCACTGTGGAAGACCAGCGGGCTGAGGCGAGGTAGTTGTAGAGGGGGTAGACAAGGTGACCGAGCCGCTCCACCATGGCCATGCGGGCTACCATCCAACTGCGGAACGGGGTGCCGTGGCGGTCGTAGAGCATTTGCAGCACTTGGGCCCGGATGCGTGTCATGTCGACATTGGATGGGCACTCGCCTTTGCAGCCTTTGCAGGCCAGGCAGCTGTATAGTACTTCCTCGATTAGGGAGTGGGATGACTTGTTGTACTGGTCAGACTGGTCAGACAGGTCGGACTGGGCTGGTAGGCCGCGGGTGAGGAGTTCGCGCAGGATATTGGCACGTGCACGGGTGGAGAGCAGTTCGTCGTGCGACACTTTATAGGAGGGGCAGAGGGTGCCTCCGATAGCATTGCTTTTGCGGCAGTCACCTGCTCCGTTGCATTGCTCAATGCTGCACATGAGGTCCTGGTCGGGACAGAGGTAGGTCTGGTTGACGTCGTAGCGCAGCGATTGGTCCATGGGCGGGGCATCGACAATCTTGTGCATGTTGAACACTCCGTCGGGGTCCCAGCATTGTTTCACTTGGCGCATGAGTTGGTAAACCTCTTCGCCGTACATCAGGGGGATGAATTCTCCGCGCAGACGGCCGTCGCCATGTTCGCCGCTGAGGCTTCCGCGGTGTTTGCGTACCAGCAGGGCAGTTTCTTCGGCCACTTGGCGGAAGAGTTGCCGGTCTTTAGGTTCTTTGATATTGAGGATGGGACGCAGGTGGAGTTCGCCGGTGCTGATGTGGCCGTAGTAGACACATTCCAGCCCGAGGCGTTGCATCATCTGTTGGAAATCGTCGAGGTATTGCGGCAGCCTTTCGGGTGCTACAGCGGTGTCCTCGATTACACCTATGGGTTTGTTGTCGCCTTTCACGCCAGTGAGTACCCCAAGTCCGGCTTTGCGCAAGGCCCATACACGGCTGATATCGTTGCCGTAGACACGGCTGCAATGGTAGGCGAGGCCTTGCTCGAGGAGTTCCTTTTCGAGAGCGTCGGCGTCAGATTCCATGTCGCTGCCATAGAATTCGGAGATGAGAAGGGCTGCCGGTTCCCCTTGGATGAAGAAACGGTTGTGGTCTTGGGTGCGGTTGTTGCGGCAAAGTTCGAGAATCTTGCCGTCCATGAGTTCTATGGCCACGGGGTTGTGGCGCAGCGCCACGAGGTTGGCAAGGTAGCTGTTGGGAAGGGAATTGCAGTGGGCACAGAGTACCATCTGTTGCGAGGGGGGCAGTGGGTCGAGGGATACTTTTATTGCGGTGATGAAGCAGAGGGTGCCTTCGCTGCCGCAGATGAGTTTACAGAGGTCTATGCCTTGTGGGGCGGCGGGGCTCCCGGGCAGGGCGTTGAGGGAGGGGTTGATGGCTTCGTCGATAGCGTATCCGCAACTGCGACGGCGGAGGGACGGATCGGGGAAGTTGTCGTTGATGAGTTGACGCGTGGCGGGGTCGTTGGCCCATTGCTCGAGTTGGGCATAGATTTTGTCCAGCAGCGGGCTGCCTTGTCGGTTGGCTGTGGAGAACGGGGTGCCGTCGCTGAGCAGTCCCCTGATTTCGAGTACATGGTGGCGTGTGCTGCCATATATGAGGGAGTGGGTGCCGCAGGAATTGTTGCCCACCATGCCGCCGATACAGCAGCGGTTGCTGGTGGAGGTTTCGGGGCTGAAGAATAGGCCGTGGGGTTTGAGTGCGATATTGAGTTCGTCGCGCACTACGCCGGGTTCTACCCAAGCCCAGCGTTCGGCGGCGTTGATTTCGATGATGTGGTTGAGGTGTCGGCTGATGTCGACAACAATACCGTTACCCACCACTTGACCGGCGATGCTGGTGCCTCCGGCACGGGGAATGAGGTGGGTGTGTCTGCGCCGTGCTTCGGCGATGAGTTCCCTGATTTCGTCCTCGGAACGGGGATAGGCCACGGCCATGGGTATTTCGCGATAGGCCGAGGCATCGGTGGCGTAGGCTATGCGGTGCAGAGGGTCGGTGAGAAGGTTCATGGCGGGGGATTAATAATCGAGAATGGTCTGCAGGATTTTCTCGGCGGCATGGGCATCGCCGAAAAGGTGCGGGAAGTGGACGGGGTGGTCAATCAGTTGGCGGTAGGCAGTAATGATGCGGTCGTAGTCGGCGTCGGCTATGATTCCGGCACCGTGGTTGACAATTTCCACCCATTCGGTCTCGGGACGCAGGATGACGCAGGGTTTCTCGAAGAAAAAGGCTTCTTTCTGCACTCCCCCGCTATCGGTCATGACCAAGCGGGCGTTTTGCTCAAGCATGTTGATGTCGAAGAAACCGGCAGGGGGTATGATATTTATTTTCGACTGGTCGGCGGGGAGCAGGGCAGGGGTGGCGTTGAGTATTTTGCGGGTGCGGGGATGGAGGGGAAGGACGATGCGGATGTTGTCGTGTTCGGCAATGTCGGCAAGGGCGTGCAGGATGGCGTGCAGCCGCATGGGGTCGTCGGTGTTGTTGTCGCGGTGGATGGTGGCAAGGATGTACTGTCCGGGTTGCAGCCCGAGGTCTTGCAGTATGGTGCTGTGTTGACGGGCAAGAGTGGAAAAGTACATACTGTTGTCGTACATCACGTCACCACAGTTGCACACCCTTCGGCGGCGTCCGTCGCGGAAGGTGGCTGGACTGTCCAGAAATCCTTCGCGTTGCAGGTTGTCCACAGCGGTTTGCGTAGGGGCGAAGCAGATGCTGGAAAGTTGGTCGCACACGATGCGGTTCACCTCCTCGGGCATGGCCATGTTGAAGGAACGCAAGCCTGCTTCGATATGGAACACGGGTATGTGTATTTTCGAGGCTGCCACAGCACCCGCAAGGGTGGAGTTGGTGTCGCCGTAGAGGATGATGCCGTCGAAAGTATTGTTGAGCAGGACTTCCTCGATACCGCTGATCATGCGGGCGGTCTGGCTGCCGTGTGAGCCGGAGCCGACGCCCAGGTTGTAGTCGGGCTGGGGGATACCCAGTTCGTCGAAGAATACCTGCGACATATTGGTGTCGTAGTGTTGGCCGGTATGGAGTATTTTCTCTTCAATCTGTGAGGGGAAAAGGTTCTTCACCGCACGGCTGACGGCGGCGGCTTTGATGATTTGGGGGCGTGCCCCTATGATGGTGAGTATCTTCATGATGGTTGAAGCCTGTGCCCTTTCTTGGGGTGAAGGTTAGATACTATAAATCAGCTGCTCCGCCACGGTGCGGACTTCTTCGCGGGTGAGGTAAGGGTGCATGGGCAGCGAAAGCACACTCTTCGACAACTCGAGAGCGTGGGGGGTTAGGGCAAAGCTGTGCATTTCTTTGAAAGCGGTCTGTTTGCTCATCGGGGTGGGATAGTACACCATGGTGGGGATACCCTTGGCTTTTAGTTTGGCTTGCAGCACCTCGCGGTTGAAGGTCCCGTTGCCCGAGGGTACGCTCAGTTGGATGGTGTATTGTGCCCAGCTGCTGGTGTAGCCTTCCGGCACATAGGGCGGGGTGATGAGGATTTCCTTTTTTATGAAACGGGTCATGCCGCCAATCAGCTGGGTATAGTAGTCGGCTATTTTGTTCACGTCGGCCAGCTCGTGCTCCTTGAAAGCTTTCAGCTTCACACGCAGGATGGCGGCCTGCAGGGTGTCGAGGCGTGAATTGAGACCGATACGGACATTGTCGTACTTATAGCTCCCCTTGCCGTGGACGCGGTAGGATTCGATAAGGGCCGCCCATTCATCGTTGTCGGTAAACACCGCGCCCCCGTCGCCATAGCATCCCAAAGGTTTGGCGGGGAAGAAAGAGGTGGTGGAGATGTCGCCAAAGCTGCAGGCACGCCGTACAGTGAAACCGTCGCCTCCGGCCTTGGGCATTTTTACACTGCCCCCAAAGCCCTGGGCGCCGTCTTCTATCAGGTACATCCCTTCGCGTTTGGTGATTCCCCTCAGCGAGGCAAAGTCGGCAGGCTGCCCGAAAAGGTCGACGGCTATCACCGCCTTGGGACGCAGGGTCATGTGGTCATGCACCGAGCGGATGGCATCCTCCAGACTTTTGCAGTCGATGTTGAAAGTTTTTGGGTCGACATCTACAAAGACGGGTGTGGCACCTTCCAGAGCCACCACTTCTGCGCTGGCGAAGAAAGTGAAATCGGGTACAAACACCGCGTCGCCCTTCCCCACGCCCAGGGCTTTCAATGCCAAGGTCAAGGCATCCGTCCCGTTGGCGCAGGCAAGGCAATGTTTCACCCCCACATATTCGGCCAATTCCTGTTCCAGCTCCCTCACTGGGTTCCCCATAATAAAAGCACCCGAGGCGGCCACCTCGGTCATAGCCCGGTCGATATCTTCTTTCAGAGCCGCGTACTGTTTTTTTAAATCTCGGAATTCCATATTTCAATTCTCAATTCTCAAATTTTCACATCGTCCCAGCCAAAGGGGTGGGGAGCCAAAGGCAGCCGTGCCAAAGGGTGATAGTCGCCCTTCAGCCCGATGGGGGTGGAATGGCGTATGTCGCTCACCATCTGGATGCAGTTGCGCGCCTCGCTGATACGGAAACCGCGTCCCGCCAGAATCTCTTGGTAGCTCTTGGTGTGCAATTCGGTGAAACCCTGGCTGAATTCAAACTCGTCGCCGTCAATCATGATGGTGCGGTAGGTTCTCTTCTCGCCCTGCACAGCGTTGGCGGGCAGGCAGTCGGCGTTGATGCTCAAGAAATAGCGCACCCGTGCCTGTTTCAGTTCCAGATACCCCGCCACACGGTCGTGCGACATCACGTGAACCACACTCTTTTCCACGGGTCCGAAAATCCATTGCAGCATATCGTAGAAATGCACCCCGATATTGGTGGCCACGCCGCCGCTCTTGTGCACATCGCCCTTCCACGACGAGTAATACCATTTCCCTCTCGAGGTAATATAGGTCAGGTCGATGTCATACACCTTGTCCTTTGGACCCTCGTCCACCTTCTTCTTCAAAGCCACGATGCTGTCGTGCAGGCGCAGTTGCAGAATGGTGTAAGCCTTATGGCCCGTCTCCTCCTCCATGCCTATCAGATTGTCGATATTATAGGGGTTCAGCACAAGAGGCTTCTCGCAGATAACGTCGCATCCCAGCCTCAGCCCATAGCGGATAAAGGCATCGTGAGTGTAGTTGGGCGTGCAAATCGACACCCACTGCAACGGGTGGTCAGTGTATTGCTGTTTCGAGCAGAAACGGTCAAACTGCTCCTGCTCGGTGAAAAACGAGCAGTCGGGGAAGAAACTGTCCAGTCTCCCCACGCTGTCGAACTTGTCGTATGCCGCCAGGAGGGTGTTGCCTGTGTCGGCGATAGCTTTCAGATGTCGCGGTGCAATGTATCCGGCTGCACCTATCAATGCAAAATTAGCCATGACTTGGTGATTAATGAGTGAAGAATGGTACTCCTTGATTCAATTACAGACGGCCGTCCACCAGTTCGCGGGGCATGATGGCCTTCACGTCGTAAATGACGTGCTTCGGCTCCAGCAGTTGGTCGAAATCAATCTCCATCTCCCTGAATTGGCGGTGGGCAACAGCAATGATGGCCGCGCTGAACTTTTCCTTGGGCAGCTCGTTCACAATGTCGATACCGTACTCGTGCTTCACCCGCTCGGGCGATGCCCACGGGTCGAACACCGAGATGTCCACATTGTATTCCTGCAACGAATGGAAAATGTCAATCACGCGGGTGTTGCGCACGTCGGGGCAGTTCTCCTTGAAAGTGAAGCCCATGATGATAATCTTCGAGTGCAGCACCTGGATGCCCTTCTTCAACATCAGCTTCACCGTCTGGTCGGCCACGTAGGCACCCATGCCGTCGTTCATCCTGCGTCCCGCAAGGATAATCTCGGGGTTGTACCCCAGCCGCTGTGCGCATTGAGCCAGATAGTACGGGTCCACCGAAATGCAGTGGCCCCCTACCAGTCCGGGGTTCATCTTGATGAAATTCCACTTCGTCCCCGCGGCCTCCAGCACATCCTGAGTGTCGATACCCATCAGGTTAAAAATCTTCGACAGTTCGTTGACGAAGGCGATATTGATATCCCGCTGGCTGTTCTCAATCACCTTGGCGGCCTCGGCTACCTTGATGCTCGAGGCGCGGTGCGTGCCGTTGATAAGCACCGAACGGTACACCTCGTCCACCAAATCGGCAGTCTCCGGAGTGGAACCCGACGTAATCTTCTTGATTTTCTCCACCGTGTGGACCTTGTCACCCGGGTTGATGCGCTCGGGGCTGTAACCGGCAAAGAAATCCACGTTATACTTCAGACCCGACACGCGCTCCACCACGGGCAGACACTCGTCCTCCGTCACGCCTGGGTACACCGTCGACTCATACACCACCGTGTCGCCCTTGGTGATCACCTTGCCCACCACCTCGCTGGCGCCGTACAGCGGCGTCAAATCGGGGTTGTTGTTGCGGTCCACGGGGGTCGGCACAGCCACTACATAGAAATTACAGTCGCGAATATCCTCCAAGTTGCTCGAGCAGACGAAACCGTGTTCCCTTATGGCCTCCTGCAGCAGCTCGTCGCTCACCTCTAACGTGGCGTCGTGACCCGCCATCAAAGCCCTCACCCGATCCTCGCTCAAATCGTACCCCACTGTCTTATACTTAGTGGAAAAAAGTCTTGCCAAAGGCAGACCGACATATCCAAGTCCAATGACTGCAATTTTAATCTCTTGCATAAAGTGCTGTAATGTTATTATTTATAGATACGTTAATTACAAAACCTAACCTTTGAGCCGTAAAGGTTTAATTTGCAAAGATACACATTTTTTTTTGTTCATCAACTTTTTTTTCGCAAGGTATCCTCTTCGGCAGGTGACAGAATTGTCACTCCACCATCTCCTGTGTAGGAATCATCATCAAGGGATAGTACTATCGAAAGAAAAAGTTGCTAATTCAAAAAAAAGTTGTTTTTTTGCAATTCGAAAAAGAGTTCTTTGGGCACGTTGAGTTTTTTACTCAGATACCATCGAGCAAAGACCGATTAAGTTCGTGAAACTCGGCACCAAGGTGACTGGAGTTAGAGAGGGTTAAAAGCCCTCTTTTTATTTGTTCTTATTCCAGATAGAGATGTAAGTTACAACTCCCATTTTTTTCATGGTCCTTTTGATTCTATGTTTGATTAGGCCAATAGTTTATTTTATCCTATTTCTCTCAAAATTCTCTCAAAAAGTAGCGTTTCTTATTGGATGGGGTGTATTTTGCCGGAGCGGTTGCCGAAGAAAAAGAACAAGCCGTAAGCGAGAATCAGGATCAGGGCGACGGCTATGGTGTAGAAGTTCTTGTCGGAGACAAGGATGTAGCCGATATTGATGACGAGTTGCAGGAGGGCATAACCAGCCGAGACAAAGAGGTATGGCACGTGGAGGTCGTTGACCATGGTTTCGTAGGCGTGCTCGCGGTGGGCGGCAAAAATATTGCGTCCTGAAAGGAACCGCTTGGCGACAGTCAGGAACCCGTCGGCCAGGAACACGATGACAAAGCAAATACGGCTCACATTCAAGCCAGAGCCGGGGAACGAGTTGACATAGCGCACCAGCAGGAACAGGACGATGAGCCCCATGCTGATGCTGCCCACGTCGCCAGCGAAACAACGCGCGTTGGTACGAAAATTGAAAAAACCGAACACCACGATAGCCACCAAGACCGAAGCGATAAACTCGAAATCAACAAACGGATGTACAAAGAGGTCGAGATAGCCGAAAGTGCCCACCACCACAAACGAGTAAGCGGCAAGCATCCCGTTGATGCCGTCCATAAAATTGTAAATATTGAGAACACCCGTAAAGAAAACAATCAGCACCACAAGCTGCCACGGGGCAATGGCCGAGATATCCGTCCAGAACGTCAGGAGCACTGTGGCAATCTGTGTGAAAAGGCGCAGCCAAGAGGGCAATGGATGTAGGTCATCCACAAAGCTCACCACCGCCAAGACGGTGATGGCGATGAGGAAATTGTGGAATGCCAAGCCGTGTGTCAGCGAGTAGAACAGCACGGCGAAGTAGAAGACGATACCCGCACCCAGCAGGGCCACGCGGTGGTGCGAGCTACGCTCGTTGGGACGGTCGACGATATGGAAACGCTTGGCTGCGGAAAAATAAAGCAGCTCGAAAGCGATGATTGCAATGGTGGCAACGATATAATACATATTCCCCTGACGTATGTTTTGCAGGATGCAAAAATACAACTTTTTTTTGTATAAAAGGGATTTTTTTGTAATTTTGCAAAGTGCAGAAAGGTGAAAAAAGGAGCAGCAGGACAATACAAACAACTGATGCAAAGAAAATAACACTTCCCAAGTACAGTTTATCGGCAGAGCAAAAAGATGATATGCCAACAACAAACAACAGCAATTGAAATCCCCAATAGATACATGAAATTAGAAGATATACGTATTCTACGAAGTTTCCGACAAGGGGGTTACATATTTCACCTTCGGGTGGTTAACCTATAAGACATTATGAAGATTACATCAAATGACATAGCCAGTTTTCTGGGGTCGACGTTGAATGGTGCGGTCTCAACCATTGAGCGTTTTGCCCCGCTGTCGGCTCCGCTGCCTCGCAGCGTTGTTTTCGCCAAGAGGTACAGCGACGAGTCGGTTCGAGCCCTGAACAGCTGCAATGAGGTTCTGGCCATTGTCCCGCGCGACTATGAGGGCAGGCTGACGTGCGGCTATATCGTTTCCGACAATCCCCGGTTGGATTATATCAGGGTTTTGTCCCATTTCTTTGTACAGGAGAGGCCCAAGGGGTTCATTCACCCTATGGCAGTTGTCGAGCCGGGTGCCTCCATCGGGCGGGATGTCTATGTCGGTGCGGGATGCTATGTGTCGGCACAGTGTGTGGTGGGCGATGGTTGCGTGCTTCATCCCCATGTGGTTCTTGACAACCGCGTGGTGCTGGGTCACCACTGTGAGATTAAGTCGGGTGCGGTGTTGGGGCAGGAGGGTTTCGGTTTTGAGCGTGACGAAGAAGGGGAGCCTGTGCATTTTCCGCATTTCGGCGATGTGGTGGTGGGCAACAATGTCTTTATAGGCAGCAACACCACGGTGGAGCGCGCCACGCTGGGCAGCACGGTTATCGGGGATAATGTGAAAATCGACGACTTGGTGCAGATAGGCCACAACAGCCATATCGGCGAAGGGAGCATGGTTACTGTTGGGGCCATCGTTTGCGGCGGGGCTGTGTTGAAAGCTCAGAGCTATCTGGCTCCCAACGTGACTGTAAAAGAAAAAGTGACAATAGGATACAGGGGATTTGCAGGCATTGGGGCTGTGGTGCTGAAAGATGTGGAAGACAACACCATTGTGGCCGGTGTGCCAGCCAAAGAGATTAATAGAAACAAATAGCAATACCATGAATATAGAGAACATACTCGTATTGGCTCCGCATACCGACGACGGTGAATTGGGCTTAGGCGGTACGATCAGTAAGTTTATCGAGGAGGGGAAGAATGTGTTCTACGCTGCCTTTTCCACCGCCGACCAGTCGGTTCCCGAGGGGTTTCCCAAGGACATCCTTGCCACTGAGGTACGTAATGCTACCCTCAAGTTGGGCATCCCTCCCGAGAACCTGTATATCTACCATTATGAGGTCCGCAAACTGAACTATGTGAGGCAGGAGCTTCTGGAGGACATGGTAAAGTTGCGCAACGAACGGCGTTATGACCTGGTGTTCATGCCCTCGTCCCACGACATACACCAGGACCATACCACCGTAGCCCAAGAGGCGATAAGGGCTTTCAAGAAGACCACTTTGCTTGGATATGAGCTGATATGGAACAATTTGACGTTCGACACAGACTGTTTCGTCCAGTTGGAGGAACGTCATATAGAGGCAAAATGCCAGGCTTTGCGGGAATACAAAAGCCAGGAGTTCCGCGACTATACCTCGGCTGAGTTTGTACGCTCGCTTGCCCGTACCCGCGGTGTGCAGGTGGGTTGCCAGTATGCCGAGTCGTTTGAAGTAATAAGACTGTTCCTATGAATATCTTGATGATAAGCCACTACGCCGGAGCGCCGCAATATGGCATGGAGTATCGCTCCTATTATATGGCCCGCGAGTGGGTGGGCATGGGCCATCGGGTGACTGTGGTGGGAGCCTCCTTTTCGCACCTTCGCAAAACTCAGCCGCCGGTGGGACGGGAATGTCTTGAGGGCATCGACTATTGGTGGTTGCCCACGGTCGAATATGAGGGCAACGGTTGGAAACGGGTGCTCTCGATGTTCCAGTTCTGCCATCAGGTCTACAAACACAGCAAAGAGCTGATTGCCTTTCAGCCGGACATGGTCATTGCTTCGTCGGTATACACCTTCGACATATACCCATGCCATTATATCGCCCGCCGCACCCATGCCAAGCTGGTCTACGAGGTGCATGACTTGTGGCCTCTGTCGGTGATGGTTATTGGCGGGTACAAAAAATGGCACCCGTTCATTGTGATGCTGCAGCACTGCGAGAACTATGCTTACAAACATTGCGACATGGTTGTCTCGATGCTCGACAAGGCTTTTCCCCACATGAAGCGTCACGGCCTCGTGGAAGACCGTTTTTGCTGTGTGCCCAACGGATATCTGAAAGAGGAGTGGGATAATTCTGAGAATGTCTCTTTGCCGCAGGAGCATGCAGCCCTTTTTGCCAAGCTTCACAAGGAGGGTAAAACCATCATCGGATTTGCCGGAGGACATACCCAGTCGACAGCCATGGACGTTCTCATCAAGGCAGCCAATGCACTCAGAGAGCGCAATGATTTGGCATACGTCATGGTGGGTAGCGGTCCGCAGAAAGAGGAACTGATGCAATTGGCCGAGGGCTATGGTCTCAAGGACTTCTATTTCCTCCCACCGGTGGAGAAGACCTGCATACCCAATGTGGTACAGCAGTTTGATATCTGCTACGAAGGCGGCGTGCATAGTTTCCTTCACCAATACGGTACTTCCGCCAACAAGATGATTGATTATATGCTGGCAGGGAAACCCATTGTCAAGTCGGTTGACGAGCCGGGCAGCGAGACGGAGCGCGTGGGCTGCGGAATACAGGTGGAGGCCGAGAATGTCGACCAGGTGCGCGAGGCAATACGGACGATAGCCGACATGTCCCCCGACGAACGTGCCGCCATGGGTGCCAAGGGTCGAAAATATGCCCTCGAAAACCTCGAATACCACACGCTGTCACAAAAGTTCATCGATTACGTGAGAATTGAGAATTGAAGTATGAAAGTACTGCTCTTATCCGACGCGGACAGCATCCACACCCTCCGATGGGTACGCTCGCTCAGCCAGCGAGGATGCGAGATTCTGCTTTTCAATCTTCTTCGCTGCGACTTGTCGCCTTACAAAGGTATGTCCCATGTGAAGGTGTTCAGTTGCGACTTCGTGTTGCGCGACAGTGCTGCCCTTTCGCAACGTCTGCTCGACAAGATGGTTTATCTCAAGGCGGTCTGGCTGCTTCGCAAACAATTGAAGGCTTTTCGTCCCGACTTCCTGCATGCCCATTATGCATGCAGTTTCGGTCTCATCGGCGCCCTCTCCGGCTTCCACCCATACGTGCTGTCGGTGTGGGGCAGCGATGTCTATAGCTATCCGCGTCAGGGCAGCCTATACCGCCACCTGCTCTCTTTCACTCTCAAAAAGGCCGACCATATTCTTTCTACCAGCCATTGTATGGCTCGCGAGACCAATCTTTACACGCCCAAACCCATCTCTGTCACTCCCTTCGGTGTCGATATGCAGCGATTCTGCCCCGTTCCCTCTACCGATAAACCGGCATCTTTTGTTGTCGGCAATGTCAAGACCCTCAAATTCTGCTATGGTATCGACACCCTCATCCGTGCCTTTGCCCTCGTCCATCGGCATCACCCGCAGACCGATATGCGCCTGCTCATTGCCGGCACAGGACCTGACCGCGA
>JAEEGL017079934.1_pt1 | contig 14339 bp, 11 predicted proteins | sample 9134231 | NCBI WGS metagenome assembly JAEEGL01 (sample SAMN16246548, study PRJNA631951) | gut metagenome | biome: gut microbiome; feature: rumen; material: fiber-attached | host: Bos | place: Iran: Karaj | collected 2018-10
CATCTTCATCTGGCCGATGTATTCCTCTTTCGTGATGGGCTGCGGCAGGCCTTTGTTTACCTCGTCCACAAACTGGGCGCAGTGCCCGATCATTTCTTCCATCGTGCACTCCTGCTGGAACTTGCCATCCTTATAGCAGTATATGCAATAATCTTCATTCTGGCTTCCATCGGCATTGGTGCCCAGGATTTCCTGGGTGAGCGGCATTCCGCAGCTCTGGCAAAACTTCATTTCCATATCATTTTTCTTTGGGTTCAATATTAATCACCTTGTGCTCAGACTTGATCAGAATAAGCTGGGCCATGAACTGGGTGGACAGCATCCGGGAGATACGCTCGTCAGGGTACTCCTCCGGGTTGCGGTTGCACAGCATGGCCAAGCCGCAGGCAAAGGTCCATTCCTGGTCGAATATCTGCTCGGACTGTTTCGGAGTCAGATTGAAAGAGGCACAGGTCTGTTTCAGGCATTCCTGAGCAATCCTGTGGGCAATCTCGCTGCTGCCGCCTTTTTCCAGGAACAGATAATGGAACAGGCTGGGCTCTTCCTTGGAGAAGCGAAGGAGCCGGATGCCGAATTCCTTGAAGGCGGGTTCGTAATTCACCGAATCGGCCAGATAGTCCGAGAATACCTTTTCCGCCGCTTTCCGGGCATCGGCGTGGATTTCTTCCATATTCTTGTACTCCCGGAAAAGGGGGGTCACCGAGCATCCCAGTTTCTTGCCGATAGAACGCGATGTGAGGGATTCGGAGCCGTCTTTCCGGATGAGCTCTATGACAGCTTCGGTAATTTTTTCCTTGGTGTAGTATACAGCTTTTGGCATAACTATATTGATTGAACTTTGCAAAGATAATCAGTATTTTATAAAAATCAACTGTTACGTAACAAATGTTTCCGTCTATGGTCCTGGTCACTATCCCTGGCTCTTCGCCACAATACGGGCAAAAATCAATTTAAGAGCGGGCATTGGCCGGATCTTCGCCACAATACGGGCAAAAATCGAGTTAAGAGCAAGCAAATCTGATAATTATTGCTAACTTTGAGGCATTATGATCAACCCTGTATACTCCCCTGCACCAGACCGTTACGAAAACGGCATTCGCTACCGCCGCTGCGGAAAAAGCGGTGTTCTCCTTCCGGAAATCTCCCTGGGCCTGTGGCACAACTTCGGAGACTTGAACCCCTTTGCCCGCTCCCTGGAAATGGCCCACTATGCTTTTGACCACGGGATTGTCCATTTTGACCTGGCCAACAATTACGGGCCGTCGTACGGATCGGCCGAAGAGACCTTCGGGCAGATTATGAAAAAGTCCTTCGCCCCCTACAGGGACCAGCTTTTCATCTCTACCAAGGCCGGCCACGACATGTGGCCCGGACCGTACGGAGAGTGGGGGTCCCGCAAATACCTGATGGCCAGCCTGGACCAGAGCCTGAGGAGAATGAACCTGGACTATGTAGACCTCTTCTACTCGCACCGCTTTGACCCGGACACCCCGCTGGAAGAGACCCTCCAGGCCCTGGTAGACATCGTAAGGGCCGGGAAAGCACTGTATATAGGCATTTCCAAATATCCCTTTGAAGCAGCGCAGTTTGCATACAGATACCTCAAGGACAGAGACGTCCCCTGCCTCATCTACCAGGGTCGCTACAATATCCTCAACCGCGAGCCGGAGGAGGAAGGTATCCTGGATCAGGCCCAGGAAAACGGAGCCGGCTTCATCGCCTTCTCTCCCCTGGCGCAGGGCCTTCTTACCAGCCGATACCTGGATGGCATCCCGGAGGATTCCAGAATGGCGAGAGAGACTTTCCTCAAGTCTTCCGTCCTCACCCCGGAGCTTCACGAATACCTTGTGCAATTGAACAACCTGGCAGCCCGGCGTGGCCAGTCCCTTGCCCAAATGGCCCTGGCCTGGTGCCTCAAAGACAACAGGGTAACCAGCGTAATAGTTGGCGCCAGCAGTGTAGCACAGCTGGCAGACAACTTCAAAGCCATTGAGAATACGACGTTTACGGCAGAAGAGCTGGCCATTATAGACCAGGGGGCGGCCCGGGGATTTCTCCCCCGCTCACGGGGTTAAAAACAACATACCCCATCTTCCGGGCCACGGCGGAAAAAGCCGAGGCGCGGCGGGTGAAGTCCGGATAATCTTTTCTGGAAGCGGGGCTCCAGCCCGTTTCGGCAATGGCGAAAGTGCGCGGATAGAGCATCATCTCGGCGTGCCAGGCCTCGCGGACCCATTCCGTCCAGAGGCAGCCCTGCACGCCCAGGACGTGATGTTCATCCTCCCGGGAAATCTCTTCCTCCAGCGGGTCGAAAGCATACACCGTCTCCAGGGTCAGGAGCCTTCCAGCGGGCCGATACTGGGCCGAATCCTGGTGATGGTCCAGGTAATAGGAGTGCGAGGGGGTGAAAATGACATCGTGGCCCTCCGAAATGGCCTGCAAGCCGCCCTGGGTACCGTGCCAGGACATAACGGTGGCATCCGGCGCCAGGCCTCCCTCCAGGATTTCATCCCAGCCTATGATGCGTTTCCCGTGTTCGTTGGCAAAACGCTCCATCCTTCGGATCAGATAGCTCTGCAACTGCTCTGCGTTTTCCAGCCCTTCGGCCTCCATCCGGGCCCGGCAGGCGGGGCAGCGCTCCCAGTTCCGTTTGCCGGCCTCATCTCCGCCGATATGGATGTACTCGCTGGGGAAGAGCTCAAAAACTTCCTCCAGCACCGTTTCCAGGAACCGGTAAGTACTTTCCTGTCCGGGACATACCTCCCACTCGTCCGGCCTCCGGTCCTTCGGCAGGGCACAAGCCAGCTGAGGATAGGCGGCACGGGTTTCGTAATTGTGTCCGGGCATCTCGATCTCCGGGATAACCTCTATATGCCTATCGGCCGCAAAAGCCAGAATTTCCCGGATGTCCTCTTTGGTATAGTAGCCGCCGTAGGCTCCCGGGGTTCCTTCTTCTACGAATGCTCCTCCCACTTCATTCTTTTCCCAGTCCCAGAATTCGGCCTCGGGACGCCAGGCCGTCAGCTCCGTCAGCCGGGGGTACGCATCTATCTGCAGCCGCCAGCCCGGATTGTCCACCAGATGAAAATGGAAACGGTTCATCTTCAGAAGCGCCATCATCTCCAGCTGCTTCTTCACAAACTCTTTCCCCTGGAAATGCCGGCTTTCGTCCAGCAGAATCCCCCGATAGCGGAAACGCGGCCAGTCCAGAAGGGTGCAAAGGGCCACCGTGCTGTCCAGGGAAGAGAGCATCTTCAGGGACTGCCGGGCATAAAACACGCCCTCCTCATCGGCAGCATCTATCTTCACGCCCCTTTTTCCTATCTCCAGCCAGTAGGCCGATTTCAGCTGCCAGGGGGCCAGATCCTGCCCTTTCAAATGGTGCCGAAGGGCCTTTCCCGAAATACGGACCTTCTCCGGCAGTTGCATCAATACATCGGCCCGGATGCTCCCGGGACTCACGGAATACTCTACCGGCACCGGAATCAGGTCTTTCGGCTGGCTGCCGCTCACTTCCTTCTGCCCGGGTGCACAGCAGGCGACGGACAGTAGCACCAGGCATAATGACAGGGTTTCAGTTATCGGGTGTTTCATAACCAGGGTTAGATTGTCTCGCAAAGATAACAAAATAGGAAAAAATGAATATCTTTGCGAGAGTAAAAAGAATAAATTAACTATGAACAACTGGAAAATATATACCCTGGCAGCCCTGGCACTGCTTGCCTTGGCCTGCCAGCCCCAGAGCCATGAACCGCAGACGCAGACGGAATGGATAGAGCGGGCCGACGGTTTCCAGGACCGGTATGCCCTGGAACAGCTCGTGGTCCTGAGCCGCCACAACATCCGTTCTCCTATGGTGAGCAAGAAATCCGTCCTCACCCGGCTCACCAACAGTGACTACCAGTGGTACCCCTGGGAGGGAGCCCCCAGTACGCTCACGCCCAGAGGAGAAAGACTGGAAAAGAAGATGGGCGCCTTTTTCCGGGAATGGCTGGAGAAGAAGGATTTCCTTTCGCACTATTCGGCCGATAACCAGGCTTTCCGCTTCTACTCCAACGCCAAACAGCGCTGCATTAAGACCAGCCAGAGCTTTTCCGGCGCCCTGCTCCCGGGAAAGAATCCCCAAATAGAGACCCACGTGCCTTTCGATACGATGGATCCGGTCTTCACCCCGCAGATTACAAAACTCTCGGACGATTTTATCAACCGGGCCCGGCAGGAGGTGCAGGACTGGTACGGAGATTTTGACGAAAACCTCTCAGATGAATATGCCCTGCTGGAGGACGTGATAGACATAACGGCCTCACCGGCCTATCCGGACACCGCCTCCTTCAGCCAATTTCCCTCTTCCATCAGCTATACCCTGAATGCCGAACCGGCTATGGCCGGAGGCCTGAGGATGGCCTGTTCCCTGTCCGATGCCCTCACCCTTCAGTATTATGAAGAGCCGGACGAAAAGAAAGCGGCTTTCGGCCATTCCCTCAGCTTTGACGAGTGGACCAGCATCGCTTCCATCAAGGAAATGTATGAGATGGTCCTCTTCTGCGTCCCTTCCGTGGCCGTGAACGTGGCCCATCCCCTGCTGCAGGTAATCCTTGAAGAGACCCAGAACGAGGAACGCCTCTTCACCCTCCTGTGCGGACACGATTCCAACCTGGCCAGCGTGATGACGGCCCTTCAGGCCGAATTGCCGGAGCTTCCCGCTTCCGTCGACCAAATAACGCCCATCGGAGGCAAACTCATCTTTGAAAGCTTCCTGGGAAAGGATAAAGTCCAGTATGCCGATATTCTGCTGGTGTACGCTTCCGCCGAACAGCTCCGCCAAGAAAGCGACCTTTCCTACAGCCGCCCTCCTATGGCCGTAAAAGTCAAGCTGAAGGGACTGCAGGAGAATGCCGACGGGCTCTATAGCCTAAGCGATGTCCAGCAGCGCCTGCTGAAGGCCATCCAGGCTTACGACTCTCTCTGATCAAATCCTCAGTTTCACCCGAAATCCCCGGGTGGTGGGCTCTTCCACAATCTCCTTACACAGGGAGCGGAGCTTTTCCAGCGAAGCATTTTCTCCCTCTTTCAGCGGAGATGCCTGTAGCCCTTCTACCATAAAGTCCAGGGCCGTCTCATCCGACATTTCGCTGTGGGTGATGCGGACGGTCATCGGGAAATAATCGGCCATCACCTTATCCAGCATCAGGATGCAGGCCTGCAGGGCCGGTTCTGTCTTTTCCGCAATGTTATACTTGATGCAGAAGCGCCTGATGCGGGTTTCCATATCCAGGAAGTCGAAGTCTTCTCCCCGAACGTCAAAGACATCTTTGCGGATGCGCTGCACAAAGGCCTTGGTGGCACTGCGCTGAGGAGCATCGAAAATCTGGTGCGGCGTGCCTTCCTCGTGGATATAGCCATCGAACATAAAGAAGACACGGGTGCTCACGTCCCGGGCAAACTTCATCTCGTGGGTGACGATGATCATCGTCATCCCTTCCTTGGCCAACTGCCGGATAACGCTGAGCACTTCTCCCACCATCGTGGGATCCAGGGCCGATGTGGGCTCGTCAAAGAGGATGACCTCCGGTTTCATCGCCAGGCAGCGGGCAATGGCCACACGCTGCTTCTGGCCGCCGGACAGCAGGGAGGGATAGACATCGGCCTTCTCCGCGAGACCCACCTTCCGAAGAAGGGACAGGCCTTCCTCGCGGGCTTTCTCCACGCTTACTTTCCGGATTTTGCAAGGGGCGTACATCACATTCTCCAGCACGGTCATATGGCTGAAGAGGTTGAAATTCTGGAATACCATCCCCATTTTCTGACGCAGCTTATGCACTGGATATCCCTTTTCCAGGATATTCTCCCCATCCACCACGATGCTGCCGCCGGTGGGAGGATCCAGCAGGTTGAGAGCCCTCAAAAAGGTGCTTTTTCCCGTTCCGGAAGGGCCGATGATGCTGATAACTTCTCCGGGGTGGATATCACAACTCACGTCCTTGAGCACCTGAAGGGCGCTGCCGTCAGGGTCGTAAAAGGTTTTGCTGAGGTGAGAGACGGTAATCATAGCACTTTCTTCTTAGGGGATGCAATATGCAACAGCAGGCCGATAAGCCACACCAGCACGAAATAAAGGATGGTAACCACCGCCAGAGGGACAAAAGCGTCGAAAGTACGGCTGCGGATGAGATCCCCCGCACGCGTGAGGTCCTGGATGGCGATGAAGCCCACTATGGAAGTTCCTTTCAGAAGGGATACACACTGTCCCCTATACAGGGGAAGTCCCCGCCGGACGGCCTGGGGCAGCACAATGTTGAAGAAGGTTTGCACGCGGGTGAAACCCAGGGCCAGGCCGGCCTCCGTCTGTCCGCGCGGGACGGATTCCAGGGAAGCCGCATAGATGCCGCTCACTCCGGAAGCAAAGAGAAGGGCGAAAGTGACGACGGCCACCAGATCCGACGCAAGACCGGACTTGGCAAAGACCACATAGAACATGATGAGCAGCAGCACCAGCTCCGGAATACCGGCCATAAAACCATTGTAGGCCTTGGCCAGGGAACGGAAGGTTCGACGGCGACTGCGTGTCATCCCATACAGCACCATCCCCAGCAGGGAACCCAGCAGGATGGCCAGAAAACTGATCTTGACGGTTTCAAGCAAACCGTACACGATGTATTTCCAGCGGTTTTCCGTTATCAGATTCTTCTTCGTACTGCTGATCAGCCTTTTCAGAAGGCCTTCACCAGACATCTTCGCTTCCCGGTCCACCACAAAATAGGCCGGATGGAAATAATGATACGGCTCCGAGAACAGATAGCTCTCTTCCCGTTCGGGCGTAACAAAAATACAGCCGCAAAGGACATCGGCCACTCCGGTCTTGACGGCCAGGAGGGCGCTTCCCAAATCATATCTCTTGAAATCCATGGGACGGCGGACAGCCTTGCCCAGTTCCCTGAGAAGGTCTGTCTCTATTCCGTACCACTCGCCTTCAACCTGAAAACTGATGGGCGAGGAATCCGACACCAACGCTACGCGGATGGGGTCTCCGGACATTTCGTCGGGTATGTGCGTGTATTGGGTTTCCTGGGCATAACGGTCTGTTAGCCAGAAGTCTTTCAGGCGCTTCATAGAGCCGTCTTCTATCATCCGACGCTGCACCTCGTTCATAGCCTGCACCAGATCTCCCTCGTCTTGCCGGAACAGAAAGGCCGTGGGAAAACCCTTCTCTTCCTTAAAAGCGATTTTGATTCCGCTTTCCTTCTGTACCAGCACGTTATACATCACCTCGTCCTGGACGGCCACATCGGCCCTTCCATTTACGAGAGCCTGCAGGATATCACTGTCCGTGTTATAACGCATCAAAGTAATATCCGTGCGGGGAGACAGTTCCAATTCGTAGCAGCTGCCGGAACTGACCGCCACCCTCAAGCCGGCCAGATCTTCTTCCCCGTTCAGTTCCAAACTGTGCTGCTGCTTTCCCCCGCAGGAGAGAAGCGCCAGCACAGAAAGGATTCCCAAGATTGTTTTTTTCATGTTCAGTTACTCGGCTATTGTACAAAGATACTTTTATTCTTTCAAACTTTCTGCAACTATTTTGTATATTTGCGTAAAATGATGAATATGAAGACCTCAGTAATCAAGATTCTGGCGCTGGCCGTTTTGCTGGCGTGGGGCCCTGCCGTTTTCTCCCAGGATCTGACGGCCGATTTGCAGCTCCTTACCCAGGGAGAAATCCGCGATGGCGGTGTAATAGACCTCATCAAAGAAGACCCGGACCTGCAGGACAAGACCAACTATATCGTTGGACGTGCCCGTCTGAATCTGGGATTCAAGATGGGCGGGCTGGAGATGCTGGTTGCTCCCCAGTACACCGGCATCTGGGGCCAGAGAGGCTATGGCAACTTCCACCTGTATGAAGCCTGGGCCAAGTACACCTTCCCCTTCGGCCTTTTTGCCCAGGTGGGTCGGCAGGCCCTTTCCTACGACGACCAGCGCATCATCGGCCCTAACGACTGGGCCATGGCGGCCGTCTCGCACGATGTGCTCAAACTGGGCTACGAAGGCCACGGTCACAAGGTCCACGCCCTGTTTTCCTACAACCAGAACCCCGAGAACCTGGACGGCGGCACGGTCTACGTAGACGGAGCGCAGCCCTACAAGATCATGCATACGCTCTGGTACCACTACGACATTCCGAACACCGGGCTGGGCGCCTCGCTGCTGGTGATGAACCTGGGCGTACAGGCCGATGAAAAGGCGACACAAAGAGGCATTCTCTATCAGCAGACGCTGGGTACCCACATCACCTTCCAGCCCAAATGGGGAAGCTTTTCGGCCTCCTATTATCATCAGCTGGGGAAAAGCGAACAGAACATTCCCATCGATGCCTGGATGGCGGCCGTCAAGGGTACGGTATCACCGGTCAAGAACCTTTCCATCACGGCGGGCTATGACTTCCTGAGCGGAGATCCCAACTTTGTGGTCCCCGACGATCGCAAGATAGGACTGATCTACCGGGACAAGATCCGTGGCTTCTCCTCCCTGTACGGCTCTCACCACAAGTTCTACGGAATGATGGAGTTCTTCTATGTGAGCACTTATTTCCACGGTTTCTCCCCGGGCCTTCAGAATGCCTATCTGGGCGCCTCCTACACCCTTTGGGACAAGCTTTCTCTGTCGGCCACCTACCACTACCTGGCCATGGCTACCCGGCTGACGAATCTTCAACCCACCCTGGGACACTGCGTGGAGACATCGGCCGAATTCAAGATTACCGACTACATCAGCCTGAGCGCCGGCTTCTCCTATATGAAGGGCACCGAAACGATGGTGCGCCTCAAGAGGCAGAAAACCGACGGCGGTCTGCGCTGGGCCTGGATCACGCTCATCGTGAACCCCCGTATTCTGAATATGAATATGAAGAAATAACGGATCTTACTGATTGAAGCTGATCACCTGACCGGAGCCCTCGTACAACGTACAAGGGCTTTCCAGTTCTACGGCCAGCACCGTCATCCTCTGGTCCAGCACACGGGCGGGAACCTCCACATAGTACACGCCCGGGGTCTGGCTCCAGTCTATGTCATTGTACTGTTTCCAGGACAGCGTTTCTTCTGTCCCCACTACGCGTACCTTCTTCACGCGGGATTTGAGGCCCTTGATTTCCAGGGACTCGTTGGGCGCATAGGGGAAGTACAGATAGAGGATATCCCCCGCCTGGTTGAGCGTGGTATAGGCCTGCACGTGGCCGGCGGGAATGCCGGCGCGGGTGGGATAGACGGCCTCCTGGTGCTTGGAAATCCATCGGCCCAGCTCCTTCAGGATAGCGACCTCCTCCTGTGGAATGGTTCCGTCGGCCCGGGGGCCGATGTCCAGCAGCAGGTTGCCGCCCAGCGACATACAGTCTACCAGCATCCGGAGGATGGTGTCCGGACTCTTGAAATCCGTATCTTTCTTGCGGAAGCCCCAGGAGTCGTTGATGGTCATACAGGTTTCCCACCAGGGAGACTGGGGACGGACCACCGGCACACCCAGCTCCGGAGTGTCGTAGTCTCCGTGGCCGGCAATACGGGAATTGACGATGACATCCGGATTGTATTCCCTCAGCTGGGCCACGATGCCCGGGGCATCCCATTCTTCCGAACTGAACTCCCAGTCTCCGTCAAACCAGAAAAGATCCGGGTTGTAGGCCTCCTGCAATTCCTTAAGCTGGGCACTGTTGAAACGGAGGAAATGCTTCCAGCGCTCCGGCTCCTGGTGGATGTCGTAACGCGCCGGACCGGCCCGGAACACGTTGGGATAGTCTTCCCGGGGCCAGTCGATGAGGGAATAATACAGGCCCAGCCTGAGGCCTCCCTGCCGGCGGACTTCCTCCACAAAAGGAGTAAGGACGTCCCTTCCGGCGGCCGATGACTTCACAGCACTCACTTCGCCCGCCTTCGTATCCCAGAGGGCAAAGCCGTCGTGATGCTTGGAGGTGATGACCGTATAGCTGGCCCCGCTTTCGCGGATGAGCTGCACCCACTGGGCCGGGTCGTAGGCCGATGCGGTAAAATCCGCCTCCTGGGCAAAGTAGTCTTCCATACTGACGGTTCCGTTATGGAAAGCCCAGCTCTCCGACCAGTCTCCGCGGGAGTAGATGCCCCAGTGGATGAAGATGCCCAGCTTGGCCTGGGAGAACCATTCCATACGGGCCTGCTTGGCCTCGGGCGTTTCCACGGGTGCGCTGGCGGGCTGCCCGGCGCAGGAAAGCAAGGCAAGGGCCCCCAGAAGGAGGATGTACGATCTTACTTGCATAACATGATGTCCAGAATCATATGGTCTGTGGTTTTCATACCGGCGCTTCCGATGGTGCCGATGTTGCGGATGGTTTTCTCCACATCGTCCTCGATGATGCCGTCTGTAGAAGGGATGCAGGTGCCCCTGAGGGCCAGCACGGCCGATTGGACCGCACAGGAGACGCCGCTGGCCACTTTCATCGCGCAGCCCACTTTGGCGCCGTCACACACCATGCCGGTGATGTTGCCGGCCATATTCTTGATGGCGGCGCAGATCTGCTCATAACCGCCGCCCTGCAGGTACACGATGCCGCAGGCGCTGCCCGTAGAGGCCACCACGCAGCCGCACAGGGCCGACAACTTCCCCAGATAATGCTTGATATGGATGGCCACCAGATTGCTCAAAATAAGGGCCCTGGCGAGGCTTTCATCGTCCACCTTGTATTTGAGGGCATAAGCAATCACCGGCATACTCACGGTAATGCCCTGGTTGCCGCTGCCGCTGTTGCTCATCGCGGGAAGGGTGCAGCCGGCCATGCGGGCGTCCGAGGCGGCAGCGGTAAGGCCCATCGCATAGCTGAGGAAATCGTCCCCGAACACCTCTTCCTGGTTTTCCCGGATGGTCTTTCCCACCTGCAGGCCGTAGTCTCCCTGGAGACCTTCCTTCGCCAGAGCCAGGTTGTACGTGCGGTCCTGAAGGATAAATTCAATGTCCCCAAAGGGGGCTGTACGGGCAAAATCCACAATGGCCTGCACGTTGAGGTCATATTCCTCGGTGGAACGCTCCGTGGCGGCCGCTCCGGATTCCGAACTCATCAGGATCTTATCGGCATAACTGGTTTCCACTATGCGGTCGTGATCGTCCTCGATGACGGCGTAGGCGTGAGGGTCTACTTCTGCGCTGGCAATGGCGCCGCCCTCTACCGCCACCGTGGCTTTCACATACAGCAGGTGCTCGGTATCGGCCACGCTTACTTTCACTTTCTTCTGGGCCACCAGTTCTTTGGCACGGGCCACAGCATCCTCATTGAGGGCACTCAGCACCTCCAGGCCGCGGGAAGAGTCTCCGCAGACAGCTCCGAGGGCCGCCGCAACGGGAAGGCCCACCATTCCGGTGCCGGGGATGCCAACGCCCATCCCGTTCTTGAGGATGTTGCCGCTCACGGAAATGTCCAAGCGGAAATCGGCCTTTAAACGCCAATTTCCGCTGCAGGTACAATTCTCACTGATAATTTCCACGGCCTTGGCCACCGCCAGGGCTACGGCTATGGGCTCTGTACAGCCCAGGGCAGGTTTGACTTCCCGCTTGATGAGGGCAACGATTTCCTCGTGGGTCATAAATCCAGGAATTTGACAAAGGCATCTACATCCAGGCTATAGCCGCGGGGACCGGAGAGGGTTTTTCCCTGGGCGTCCAGCAGGAAATAATTGGGCTGTGAATTCACGCCGAAGCGCTCCAGCACCAGGTGGGAGTTCACCCGGCCCACATCCTTGAGCACCTTGCCGGAGGCCGTGGTCATCCACTTGTCTTCCGGCAGTTTGGTTTTGTCGTCCACATACAGGGACACGATGACGTAGTTATCGCGGAGGCGCTGGAGAACCTTAGGGTCGCTCCAGACTCGGGCTTCCATTTCGCGGCAGTTCACACAGCCGTGGCCGGTGATGTCCACGAACACTTTCTTACCCTGCTCTGCGGCTGCGGCGATGCCGTCCTCCAGGTTGCTGTAGCCGGTGAGGCCGTGCGGAAGTTTTACTTCCGAGCCATAAAGGGTGGTGGTGGCAGGGGCCGGAGCCACTGCCGCCGGGCCGCTTCCCAGTACGAAGTCCTGTGTTTCCAGGGGCGGCATGTAGCCGCTGAGAGCCCGCAGGGGGGCGCCCCACATACCGGGAATCATATAGACCACAAAGGCAAAATCAATGATAACAAGGGCCAGACGCCCCACGGAGACATACTCCAGAGGGCTGTCGTGCTTGAAGCGGATCTTGCCCAGCAGGTACAGGCCCAGAAGGGTGAAGCACACAATCCAGATGGCCAGATACACTTCCCGGTCCAGGATGTGCCAGTGGTAAGTCTGGTCGGCCGTGGAGAGGAACTTGAGGCCCAGGGCAATCTCAATGAAGCCCAGCACCACCTTTACGCTGTTGAGCCACCCGCCGCTCTTGGGCAGTTTCTTCAGGATGGAAGGGAAGAAGGCCAGCAGGGTGAACGGAAGGGCGAAGGCAATGCTGAAGGCCAGCATCGTGATCATCGGGGTCCAGAACTCTCCCTGGGTGCTCTTGATGAGCACGGTGCCCACGATGGGGCCTGTGCAGCTGAAGCTCACCAGCACCAGCGTAAGGGCCAGGAAGAACACGCCCAGCAGGCCGCCCTTGGAACTTCCGGCATCAGCCTTCGTGGTCCAGCTGGCGGGAAGGGTTATTTCAAAGGCACCGAAGAAGGAGGCGGCGAACACCATAAAGATCACGAAGAAGAGGATGTTCGGGAGCCAGTGCGTAGACAGCCAGTTGAAGATGTCCGCCGTAACGGCCGATCCTCCCGCAGCCCAGGTGAGGCCGATGATAAGGCAGATGGGAACGGTATACAGCAGGACGATGAAAAGGCCGTACATAAAGGCATTGAAGCGGCCCTTAGCCGGCGTTCCGCTCTGTTTGAGGAAGAAGGACACCGTCATAGGGACCATCGGGAACACGCAGGGGGTCAGGAGCATCAGGAAACCCCAGAGGATGGCCTCCAGGATAAGCCCCCAGAGAACACCGGCGTTCTTGCCGGACTGGGTTCCATCCCCGGCCGATGCCGGACTGGCCGATGCCGCTCCCACCGGAACGGAGAACTCGTAATCCTCCGGCATACCGCAGAAATCTCCGCTGCAGGCACTCCAGGTTACGGTTCCTTTTACCACCTCACTACCCTCTATCTGCAAATCCTGTTTGAGCACGTAGGTCCCCGTCACCACGGTTTCCCCCTTGTAATCCGCAGGGGTAAACTCTTCCACCACCTCGGAAGACAGGACTATCCCGTCGCCCGCTTCCACCTGCAGCTCCGTCCCTACATAGGGGTCTGACATAGGGTGGACATAGTAATTGGGGGCAATCTGTCCCGTTACCACAAGCTGGTAATTCTTGCCTTCAGAGTGATTGACTACGGCCTTCCACAGTACGGAGGGAGAGGCCTGGAGGAGCAGGACGGACAAAAGTACCGTCAGGATATGACTGAACATAGATTTAGATAACAGTTACAAATTCTTCCACAGATTTGCGTTTGTCGTGGTTGGGGCCAGGCTCTCCGGCCGGGTGTCCCACCGGGAAGAGGGCCACCACTTCATAGCCTTCCGTCTGGGGGAAGTCCGCCTTGATCTTGGCAGGATCAAAGGAGCCCACCCATACATTGCCCAGACCCAGGGCCGATGCTTCCAGCATAATGTGGGTTCCAACGATGGCGGCATCTATTTCGGCGCCGTTCTTGCCGTCGTACTTACGCACCCAGGCGGCATCGGCCTTGGCGCCCACCATAAAGACAACGGGGGCTCCATAGGTATAGTCCGTAGCTCCCTTGAGCTTTTCAAGGCCTTCGGGGCTCTTGACCACCCAGACGTGGACAGGCTGTTTGTTGGCCGCACTGGGGGCCAGCCGGGCCGCCTCCAGGATATGGTTGATCTGATCTTCCGAGACGGATGTACCCTTGAAGGCGCGGCAGGAATACCTGTCCCTGGCTATTCCCATAAACACAGATTCCTTTGATACCATCCGTTCCGGTAAATCCGAGAAAGCGGCACGCTTGTGAAGATGCGTAAGGTCGCTGATTTTTTCGAAGAATTTAGAGGCCATAGCATATAATCTTTAAAGTATTCTGCAAGGTAATATTTTTCCGAAAAATATCAAAAAAAGACAGCACGAAGCTGTCTTTTTTGTGGCCCCACGGGGATTTGAACCCAGGACCAACGGATTATGAGTCCGCTGCTCTAACCGCTGAGCTATGGGGCCAAAAAGTGTGAGGGATTAACCTCACACCTTGATCTCAACCTCAACGCCGGAGGGAAGCTCGAGCTTCATAAGGGCGTCTACGGTCTTGGCGTTGGACTC
>JAEEGL011033748.1_pt1 | contig 14338 bp, 12 predicted proteins | sample 9134231 | NCBI WGS metagenome assembly JAEEGL01 (sample SAMN16246548, study PRJNA631951) | gut metagenome | biome: gut microbiome; feature: rumen; material: fiber-attached | host: Bos | place: Iran: Karaj | collected 2018-10
CCCCACGGGCAGGCATGCACGAGAAAGTCGTGGAACAACTCCTCGCCATGCAACCCCGACGCATCGTCTACGTCAGTTGCAACCCCGCCACCCAGGCACGCGACATCAGCCTGCTGGCAGCCAAATACCGCGTGGGACGGATCCAGCCCGTCGACATGTTCCCCCACACACAACACGTGGAAAACGTTGCCGAACTCATCTTGGCAATCTAATGCAAACAGCATTCCTGTCCCCCGCAAAACAACCCCGGCAACATTAATTTATTAAAAAAATATCTCCATTTCAAAAAAAAATATTATCTTTGCATGTTGTATTTTTGCACCGCACAGGTGCAAATTAAACAATAACATATTGATAATAAATAAAAAAATAATAAACTAATAAATTTCACACGATGAAAAAAGCATTATTAAGTCTGTTATTGGCCGTTGCTTTCACACCTTTTGTCTATGCCCAACGTGCCATTGTTCCAGTTAGTCAAAGTGCCTGTGAGACCTTCACATGGTCTGTCAACAACCAGACCTACACCACCGACACCTTGGTAACCTACATCGATGGCGACACCATCTATGTGCTGGATCTCACCATTAACACCCCCTACGTGTCCAACGAAAACATTATTGCAACCCGCTGCTCATACACCTGGCGCGGGGAAACCTATTATGTCTCCGATTTATACCACGACACCGTTGTCGCCCCTGAAGGCTCTGGCCTGTGCGACAGTATCTTCAACCTGTTACTTACCGTCTCCCCCACCGAAACCAACACTCAGGAAGTGCACACCTGCGGCAGCTACATCTGGAATGGCGACACCCTGAGAGAGAGCGGCATCTACAGAGACACCATCGAGTGGACCGACCACAACTGCACCGAATACAGAGTACTTAACCTCAACATTGTCTCCACCATCAATGCCGAAATCGAAATCGTTGAGCAATGTGGCGACTACACCTGGCACGACAGTACCTACACCGAGTCGGGTCTCTACACCTATGAACACATCGACACCGTCACCAACTGCGACACCCTCCACCGCCTCTCCCTCACCATTGTCGTCAACACCGACACCACTACCGATGCCGCCTGTGCCTCGAGAACATGGCGCGGCACCAACTACACCGAAACCGGTATCTACAGCGTGATGGACACCAACGCCACCACCCACTGCGTCACCAACCACGTCCTCGACCTGGAAATCAAAGCTCCCCGTACCCCCGAAAAGGATACTGCTATGACCGGATGCAACAGCATTCTGTTCAGCGTAAGCACACGCATGGGATCCACCACCAAACGTTTCTCTGACAACTGCGTCTTCGACACCACCATCTCCGACCACCGTTGGGACTACTGCTTCGACAGCACCATCCACCTCAACGTCACCATCCATAAATCCGGCTACGACACCAACTTCGTCAACGCTTGCGACAGTTTCTACTGGAAACTCAACAAAACCACCTACCACACCACTCCCGAGACCACTCCCCGCCAAGCCTTCTCCGTCGACACCTTCGGATGCGACAGTATAATGGTTCTGTCCCTCATCATCAAAAAAGCGCCCGTCATCACCGCCATCAATGGCGAATGGAACCTCAATGCCGGCGACACAGCAGTCCTCTATCCCACCTGCGCCGACAAAGCCACCTACAAATGGACCTACGGCAACAAGACCGCCACTGGCGACACCCTCCGCATCCCCAACGTCCAAGGCAATATTGACGTCTCGCTCGAAGCCACACTCAACTACCCCGCACAAAATCTCGCCTGCCACGACACCAGCTGGATTACCATTGTCACCTTCGTCGGCATCAACGACAAAGAAGCTGCCAACGTAACCCTCTACCCCAACCCCACCGTCGGACAACTCAACATCGAGAGTGCTGAAAACATCAGCCAAGTGACCATCTTCAACGCCCTTGGTCAGCAAGTGCTCAACCAATTCAACCTTGGCAACAAAACCGTCATGAACCTCTCCACCCTTGCTAAAGGCAACTACACCATGCGCCTCACCCTCCAAAACGGCGAGACCATAATCCGCAAATTCATTATCACCAAATAATGTAAACAAAACACAAACAAAAGCGTCCAGCACCTCATTGCCGGACGCTTTTTTCATAATCGCGCCACAATGAAACAACTCCCCGTCATCCTGCTGTTCGCCCTGCTTGCAGCCTCCTGCCGCACCCCGCAGTCCCCCCGCACCATGCAAGGCGAAACCCAAGGCACCTACTACAGCATCATCTACTACGACAGCCGCAACCGCGACCTCCAGCCGCAAACCGACTCCATCCTCCAACTCATGGACTGCACCGTCTCATTGTGGAACGACAACTCCACCATACGCCTCATCAACAGCGGGCGCGACTCCATCGTCACACCACTCTTCCACGACCTCCTGCTCAAAGCACGCACCATCCGCCTCTACACCGACGGAGCCTTCGACTGCCGCATCGGCGCACTCGTCAACCTCTACGGCTTTGGATTCAAAAAACGAGACCAAATCAACCCGGCGCAAATCGACACCATCCTCTCCCACCTCACACCCGACGCCTACCTCATCACCGACAGCTCCACACACACTCCACCCTCCGCCTACACCCTGCGCCGCACCACTCCCATCGAATTCGACTTCAACGCCATCGCACAAGGCTACACCGTCGACCTGCTGGCACAACTCTACGACACCCTCGGCATCCAAAGCTACCTTATCGATGTCGGCGGCGAAGTGATAGCCCGCGGCACCAAACCCGACGGCTCGCCCTGGACAGTAGGCATCGAACGCCCCTCCGAAAACAAATACAGCAACCGTGAAATCGAAACAGCCATCGCCCTCTGCAACCAATCGGTTGTCACCTCGGGCAACTACCGCAAATACTACGAGCACGATGGCGTCCGCTACTCCCACACCCTCAACCCCTCCACCGGACAGCCAGTAAACCACTCACTGCTCAGCGTCTCGGTCATCAGCCGCCACTCGTGGTACGCCGACGCCATGGCCACAGCCTTCATGGTCATGGGCCTCGACCAATCGCTGCAATTCATCCAACAACACCCCGACAACCCCGACATCCAAGCCGTATTCTTCATCTACAACGACCACGGCCAATACCGAACCCACGCCACACAGGCCTTCCAATCATTAATAATTCAATAAAAACACAATCCTTTAATCCCATCCGCATCATGAAATCAATGACCGGCTATGCCAAATGCCAATGCACCATAGGAGAGCGCAAATTCACCCTCGAAATCAAAACCCTCAACAGCAAAACCCTTGACCTCAATGTCAAAATACCAGCCATCCTGCACTCCCGCGAACTGGACATCCGCAGCCTGCTCAACCCCCTCGAACGCGGCAAAGTAGACTTCACCGTCACCGAAGAAGCCACCACAACATCAGCCACCACAGCCAACCACCAACTTGTAGCCAACCGCTACCACGAACTGCAACAACTCGCCGACTCGCTTGGAGCCGACCACAGCAACCTGTTTGCCACCATCCTCTCCATGTCCGATGTATGGGCCAATGCCGACATCCCCGACCTCGACGACAACCAATGGAATACCCTCGCCGACACCATCCGTCAGGCCGTCGACCAAGTAAACCTCTTCCGCCAGCATGAAGGCGACATCCTGCAAAACGACTTCATCAAACACATCGACCTCATAGCCCTCAAACTCGACGCCATACCGCAATACGAACAAGAGCGCATCGAAACAGCCAAAGAACGCATACGCCGATATTTCGCCGAAACAGCCATCAAAGAAATCGACAGCAACCGTTTCGAGCAAGAACTCATCTACTACCTCGAAAAACTCGACATCACCGAAGAAAAAATCCGGCTGGCCAAACACATCGACTACTTCCGCCACACCATGTACAACGAGCCCTCAAGTGGCAAAAAACTTGCCTTTGTAGCCCAGGAAATGGGGCGCGAAATCAACACCATCGGCTCGAAAGCCAACCATGTCGAAATACAGAAACTGGTGGTGGAGATGAAAGACGAACTGGAGAAAATCAAAGAACAGCTGGGCAACATCCTGTAACACGCCCCAATCCATACCCTCCCCTCCTCCTCCCAATCACGACAAAGGCATACCTCGCAATCCAGCCCAGCTACACACAACCGCCCACACCCCTACGCCCCCGAACATACGAGGGCGTTTATATTTTACACGTCAAACACCCTGCTGTAGGAAAATGCACATCTAACCACTACAGACAGCGACATTCCATTGTAACAGGCTGACGCCAAACAATATAACCAATCAAACGGTATAGCAACAGAAAAAACGAAGACCAAAACAATACTTTCACCAAGTTCGCTCGTCCTCCACTAGTTCTCCCATATTTCTCCCATATTTCTCCCATGCAGGATGGGAGAAATATGGGAGAACTGAGGGTGAAGATAGGGATAAGGAGCGAAGCTGGTCGGAGCAAGAGCCGAGGGCAGGGCAACCTGGGAGAGGCCCAACAGCCATAAACCCTATTGACCGATTTGGGTTAAAACACAAGCCCGTGCCCCCGGCTACGGAGCTGTCACCGTCATGCTTGAACCCAAATCGGTCATTAGGACGGGAAGTACACTAATTTTCAGATAATATCTCCTTTTCATGCCATAGCGGCATTTCTTTCGGAATCTTGCCGACAAAACTATTTCGCCGTAGCCCGCTACGCCTTCAATGGTTTCGCCGACAATCTTCTCGAAACAAATACCACTCTGGCATAAAACCTAACGACCGATTTGGGATGAAAGGACAAAAAAAGAGTGGAGCGCCATGCAGCGTTCCACTCTCTAAAAGATGATGCTAATCGTTATTAGCGGACAATCAGTTTCTCAATCTTGCTGAACTTGTCGTTGGTGATACGGACAAAGTAAGCACCCTTGGCAAGACCGTCGAGGTTGATAACCTGAGCGGTTTCAGCGTTGATGTTCTGGCTGTAGACCACACGGCCGCTCATGTCGATGAGAGCGCAGTTGACCATACCGGTGACACCCTCGATGTTGAGTTTAACTTGAGAGGTGGCGGGGTTGGGCTGGAGGTTCATGCGGACATTGGCAGCAACGGGATCAATGCTGACGAGTTCACCGAAGACAAACTTGATGGTGTGGTTGCCCTGGACTTGCTCGAAAGTGTAGCGGCCATGGATAGCGGTGACGGGGCTGGTTTCAGTTTCCTGTTCGGGGATGAGGATGAAGTGAGGATCGCCTTCTTCAGTGTCCTCGTTCCAAGGCTCGACCTCAACACCGTCGACAATGCACTTCAACACCATGCAGCCTTCGCCGGCAGCACCGGTCAGGGTGACAGAAGAACCTTCAACAGGGGTAATGGTGGTTTCGCAAACCTCGTTGCCAGCGTAGGTGACATAGCCGAACTCGGTGTTTTCGCACTCAACATTGATGTCGACGCGGGAAACTTCCTGAGCAGGACCGATGAGGAGACGAATCATAGGATTGTTCTCGGAATAGTAAGCGAAGCCGCTGTTGTTATCACTGCGGATAGGATCGCGGAAATAAGACTGATACTGGTTGGGTTTGTAAACCTTGGCATACTTGGCGGTAGCTTCGTTGTTGCGGAAGTAGATGATGGTGTCCAGATCATCGGGACGGCTGGGAGAAGCCAAACGATAGGAACCCAGAGCTTCGCGGGCAACGCAGAAGTAACCTTCTTCTTCAATAGCATAACCTACACGATAAGAAGTGTAAGGTTCGAGAGCGGGCTGCTCGGGGAAGTCGATAACAACGGTACGATAGTTGCCAAGTTCGAGGTAACCGGCAGAGTTACGGCCGATAATATTTTCGTCATTGACATCGTTGCTGGTGATTTCCTTAACGTTGGCACCGGTGTTGACGGTATTGAATCCAACATTGCCACCATCATATACATCCTGAAGAAGGACACCAGAAATCTTGGTACCAGTGTTGTGGAAGTCGTTGACGGGGGAAGCGACCAGTTCAACACCACGGATGACCCAACCTTCGGGGACGTTAGCATCGGTGGTGAAACGGGAAGTAACCATGTAACCGGCATTCTCGAAATGAACGTCCTCATTATCTTCAGTTATATACCAAGTGCCGTTGTGGTTGACGAAACCATAGAGCCACTGGTTGGTGGGATAATAAACAAGAACGCCATTGTCGTGACCCCAGCGATAGGTGTTGTTGGGGAGGGCGGTGGTGACGTTGTAGAGCATGGTGTCGTAGGTGAGGGAGGTAGTGCTGTTGCCAGTGGTGACATACTGGTAGTTGTCGCCAGGAACATTGGTGGGCAGAGGATCGCCAGTGCCGTGGGGGGTGGAGTGGTCGGCATAGCCATACCAGCCACGATAAACTAATGAGTCGGGAAGGAGCCAACCAGACTTGTCAACAAAAACCTCTTTGGTTTGGATAGGAGCGATAGTTTGGTTGTTGAAGATGCCGATTTCACTGTCGTTGACCTGGGTGGCATCGAGGTGATGGAGGGTAGCGATAACATTGTTCTGGGTGTTGGAACCAATGTTCTGGACAAGGCTATACCAAGCGGGGGTAACCTGCAAGCCCATGGGGATCAGACCATAGTTACCTTCAACATATTCCTCGGCAGAAGCTTTTCTGAGACGATCGGGGTCGCAGGAGAGGATGCTGACATCGTCGATAGCCCAGTAGTAACCATAGGCATTGGAGCGGTGGTCGTCAAGGCTCTTATAACGGATACGGACGGAGATGTCGCTTTGACCGGCAACCTCGAGGGGAAGGGTTACTCTGTGGAAACCTTTCATGTTGCTGTTGACTTCGACATCGACACCGGTGACATTGATCTCGATTTCCTGCCAAGTGGCGGTAGCGCCGGTGTTGACTTTGTAGTCAAGATAGCAGAAATCGTAGAATTTACGATAGAACTGATAGTAACGGACATCGACAACAGTGGCTGTGGAAGCGTCGATGTTGTCAATCTGGATGTAGCAGTTGAAGTTACCGGAAGCATCGCTACGCTGGTCAATCATGCTGCAGAACATGTAGCCGTTGGCAGTGGAAGCGACAGAGGAGTCGGCAAAATACTGCATGTTGCTAACGAAATTGGGGATACCATTCATCCACGTAGCCATGTAGGCATAAATCTGAGCTTCGTTGACAAGGGTAAGGGAGTCAACATTGGGAATACGACGCCAGAAAGCGAAGTCAGCGGTTTGGGAGTGGCCTTCAACACCTCCGACAATGGTACCGGTGGTGTAACCTTCGTTCTCGGCATGGAAGTCTACGGTTGTCAGGGCAACTTCATCTTTGGTGAAGATGGAGCTGACGCCAGTGTAACCGTTCTGAATAGCGGTGGTCTTGGCCTGAGCCTTAACCTCACCCTTCTGGTGAAGGGTCGCGGTCTGTGCGAAAGCAAAGGATGCGCACAGGGCGAAAGTGAGAACCATTAATGTTTTTTTCATTGTTGTTTGTGATTTTAATGAATAATTAATTATCGTTTGTTTACAATATTAAATCCTCATATACAAATCCTTACGTCATTGTTTAGAGGGGTTATCCTATACTTAAAATCAAATGCAAATATATATCAATTTTTTGACATGGTGAGTTTTTTTTTACTTTTTAAATATTTTTCACCCTTTGAAAGGGGTGCGGAAGGGTACTTTGCAGCAATCGGAGAGAGGCCGAAACAAGAATAATTGCAGGCAATGCACAATAAAAAGGAGAAAAATGAGTTGTTGGGAGTGTTGTAAGAATTATCGGCAAATTGAAAGAATGAATAAAAGAATAATATACATAATTATGGGGTTGCTGTTGGCATCGTGTGCCGGCAGCAGGAAGGAGGCGGTAACCGACAGCCGCTATCGCCGTCCGCCTATGGTGGAGGTCAGTGCCGTGGAGTTGAGCAACGATTCGTCGCTTATCGACGCCACTATGCAGCAATTGCTGGGAAAGAGGGATGAGGCAATTGCGTTATACGGTGCTTTGCTGCACAAGAGCCCTGACTATTCACCGGCACATTACGGCTTAGGGAGGTTGTATTTTTCGATGGGATGGCTTGACAGTGCCTTGTACCATAGCCGCGAGGCTTGCCGACTGGACAATCAAAACCCTTGGTACAAAATACAACTGGCAAATGTCTACGAGCATTTGAGGGACAGCAAAAATCTCATTGCCACATGGGAAGAATTGGTGAAGCAGCATCCTGACCAGACGGACTATTATTACAGTTTGTCGAATGCCTATCTCTTTGCCAACAATGTGACGGCAAGCATCGAGGTGCTGGACCGTGTGGAGAAGAGGTTCGGGATAAAAGAGGCCGTGTCGCTTCAGAAACAGAAGTTATGGAGTGTCCTTGAAAAGCCTGAGAAGGCGCGGAAGGAGTTGGAGAAACTGGCTGCAGCGGTACCTTCCGAGCCCCGTTACAGTGCCATTCTGGCAGAGAGTTTTATGAAGGAGAAGAATTATTCCAAGGCATTGCAGTATTACAACACCATACTTGAGACCAACCCTGACGATGAGAATATCCACATTGCATTGGCTTCGTGCCATCAGGCCATGGGCGATATGCCCATGACTTTCTTCCATCTGCGGCAGGGAATGATGAACACCGCCATAGACTGCAAGACGCGGCTGGTGTATTTGACAGAGTTTCTGCACAACGAGGCTTTTTTCAACCGCTATGGCCGTCAATGTTTCCTGCTTGCCGACACCATAGCGCGCCAGTGCCCTGCTGACGACGGGCACGCGGTGCTATACGGCCAAATGCTGGCCGCCCAGGAGCGGTTTGCCGAGGCTGCGGAACAGTTCAAGGCACACCTTGCCATCGACAAAAGCCAGTACGGAGTGTGGGAGGCGTTGCTGATATGCGAGGGGCAGTTGCAGGAAAGCGACACCCTCATTGAACACGCACGCCAGGCGTCGGAACTTTTCCCGCTGCATCTTCGCCCTTACCTTATTCTTGTGGATGAATATTTGAAACGTGAGGATTGCGAGAAAGCACGGTTTTATCTGGACCGATGCATGATGATAGCACCTAACGAAGTTTCGGTAAAACAATTGAACCAAAAAATCAGCCAGCAATGTCGATAAAGCGTTTTTTCATTCCATTGGCCGCTGTTGCGTTGCTGTTGACTGCGGGATGCCGCAGCCAACGGGATGCCGCCCGCACCCAGCCTGCCACACCTGTCGACAGCGGGACAGGGGTAACGGTCTCGCCCCGTTACTACACGACCAATTTCACCTGTTCGGCACAAGGGATGACCGCCACCGGGCAGATACGCATGGCGGCGGACAGCATCATCTGGCTCAGTGCCTCGAAGGTAATAGAGCTTGGCCGTGTCCGCTTCACACCCGATTCGGCTATCATTTATGCCAAGGTGATGGGGCGTTGTTTCAGCGGCACTTACGACGATTTGTACCGTCGATTCCATTACCGCACCAGTTTCAAGGATATTTCGGAAACGGTGACTTCCGACGATGCCCCCGAGCTCCTGTCCTCCCTTGCCAGGCAATTCGGCATTGCCGCCACCTTTACCCTTGAGCCATGGAAGCGGGTGGATCAGTTGACTTTCCCGTTTGCCGTGCCTGACAATGTAAATCCCTTATAATTTTTGCACTATGAAAAGGATTGTATCAGCCATATTGTTTGTTGCCTTTTTCAGCACCACGCAGGCACAAAACACCGTTGACACTTCAGCCAACAATATCATCGAGGGTGATACTGCCATGGCTGCCCAAATAATAGACAATTACCTCAGCTTTCTTGATTTCGAGCCTTTGCTGAAAGACAGTATGCTGCATGTGGTGTCGTGGGTTTTGGAGCGCAATCACACTGACGACACCATGACCATCCACCGATGGTATGGTCCCAACGACAAGACCCGAATAGAGATGTGGCAGAAGGGTAAAATGAAAGATGCCTTCTATTCGGACGGGAAGGTGTTTCGCAAATTCTCGTCGTCCCGAAGGGAATGGCTTGACTTGAGCAGACATTCCTATTACGACTATGTCATGTCACTTGACATACGAGGTGCTTTGCATAAATGGCGCAGTAAAGGAGCAGAAGCCTACTACAAAGGGGAATATACATACAACAACCATCCCGTGTACCGTGTATTTGTCACTTCACCCGACATTTTTGACCGTAATTATTTCTTCGAGAAAGAGACTGGACTACTCTTCATCGTGAAAGAGGAGAATCATATTTTCGGGGATATCGAACCTGCAGAAAACGCCACTTTGACCGACTGGCGGGCATGGCATGAGTTCATTCCGTTCCGTGGCTGCCTGCTTCCCTCTATAGAGTCATACCAAGTGGACGACGAGATAATTATTATCTATCACAATTACAGCCTTGAGGCATACAAAGAGGATGCCTTTTCACAGAATGTATTCTTCAAATGAGCATTTTCGACAATCCCGATGAGTTCTATATGCAGCAGGCACTGCGTGAAGCACATGCCGCATTCGACGAGGACGAAATCCCGGTGGGGGCTGTTATTGTGAGCAACGAGCGCATCATAGCCCGCGCCCACAACAACACGGAGCGGTTGCACGATGTAACCGCACATGCCGAGATGCTGGCATTCACGGCAGCCACCAACATGCTTGGAGCCAAATACCTGACGGGATGCACCCTGTATGTCACCCTCGAGCCTTGTGTGATGTGCGCCGGTGCCGCAGGATGGACACAGATAGACCGCATAGTGTATGGCGCCTCAGACCCCAAACGAGGCTTTGAACGGGTAGGCCGTGCGATGCTACACCCCAAAACAGTGGTTCAGGGCGGTTTGATGAAAGAAGAATGTGAGTCGCTGTTGAAACAATTCTTTCAAAAGAAACGATAAAAATATTAATACCTATTTGAATATGCAACCTACATTATTAGTTCTTGCTGCTGGAATGGGCAGCCGCTATGGCGGACTGAAACAGATGGACGGAGTGGGTCCCAACGGTGAAATCATTATGGACTATTCCATCAACGACGCCATCCGTGCTGGATTCGGCAAAGTGGTTTTTGTTATCCGCCACAGTTTTGAACAAGAGTTTAAAGCCAAGATTAATGCCGACCATTTCGGCAACCGCATTGCTGTGGAGTACGTTTTCCAGGAACTGGACTACCTCCCCGAAGGTTTCACAGTACCCGAAGGGCGGGAAAAGCCTTGGGGGACAAACCACGCTATCCTCATGGCAAAGGATGTTATCCACGAACCTTTTGCCATCATCAATGCCGATGATTTCTACGGCCGCGATGCTTTCCAGGTGATGGGGGACCATCTGCGCACCCTCGACGGCACAAAAGGGCAGTACTGCATGGTAGGCTACAGGCTGGAAAACACCCTCAGCGACAACGGAACGGTGTCGCGAGGAGTGTGCGAAGTAGATGCCAACGGACTGCTAATCGGCATGACCGAACGCACCAGCATAGGCCGCACCCAGAACGGTATTGAATATAAAGACACCGATGGCAGCCTTCATCCCCTCGCCGCCGACTCCACTGTGTCGATGAACCTTTTCGGCTTCACACCCGACTATTTTGTTGAGAGCGAAAAACTATTCCTCACATTCCTGCGCAAGCATGGCAACGAAATGAAATCGGAATATTACATCCCCTATGCCGTCAACACTTTCATCAACAGCGGCTATGCCACCATGCGGGTGCTGAAAACCACCGCCCAATGGTTTGGTGTCACCTATAAAGAGGACCGCCCCATTGTAGTGCAACGGCTGAAACAGCTCCACGACGAAGGCGTTTATTGACAATAGGCCATGGACGGTTTCGACGACATCCTGCACTTTGCCAGCCTCCACAGCAACGACGATCCCGTCAAGCTGATACTGCAAAAGAAACGCTACCCTGATATCAATCTTCAGCTCGTAGCCCAGCAGTTGGAGGGGCACAAGCAGGCAGAAACCAAATGGCCTACTCTGGCTCGATGCGATTGTTGGTTCTACCCTCCACGTATCAACCGCGAACAAAGCTCTTCGGAAACCGCCGCCAAGTATAAAAGTCATTTGGTGGAAAAACTTAATGTCGACACCCTTGCCGACCTAACGGGAGGTATGGGTGTCGACACTTTTTTTATGGCTCCACTCTTCAAAGCCGTCACATACTTCGAAATCAACACAGACCTATACAATATCGCTGCCTACAACTTTTCCACAACAGGCCGAGACAACATCACCTGCATCAATGCCGACAGCATCAGCCACCTCGGCACACACTCCGACCCCTACGGTCTCATACTCATCGATCCTGCCCGACGCGACACCCATGGCCGTCGCGTGTCTGCTTTTGAGGACTGTACCCCCAACCTGCTCGAAAACCTCCCACTGCTGCAAAAGCACTGCCAACATCTCCTAATCAAAGCCTCGCCGATGATAGACATCCGACTTGCCCTCCAACAGCTGGGCAATGTGGCAGAGACCCATATCGTTGCCATCAATAACGAATGTAAAGAAATACTATTTCTAATTCATTCCTGCCAAAGTCCGAAAGAATCTGTCATACATTGCACCAATATCCTCCGTGAACAAACCACACACCATACTTTTACCCACTCGTCGGAGGAGACTGCGGAACCCATCTTTGCAACAGCCATGGGCCAGTACATCTACGAGCCCAATTCTGCATTGATGAAAGGAGGCTGCTTCAACAGCATCTGCCAATGGTACAATGTCTCAAAACTATCCCGGAACACCCATCTTTACACCTCCTCCCGCCACGAGACCATCTTCCCCGGCCGCTGCTTCGAGATTCTCCAACCCTTAACCCTCAACGCAAAAGAAGTACACAAAGCACTTCCAACAGGCATGGCACACGTGATAACACGCAACTTCCCCGTGCCATCCGCCACCCTGCAACAGCAACTACACATCCAGGAAGGAGGCGACCTGTTCATCATCGCCACCACCCTCGGTTTGCACCGTCAGGGATGGCTTTGTCGACGAATCGACCACCAGTGAAAAAAACTTTTCAACAAAAAAAGTCAAGAAATCAACAACATAATTTTGTCAATTGAAAAAATAGTTGTAATTTTGCATCCTCTTAGCATAGTGGAAAAAAGCCCTGTTTGTTACCCGTTCAGACCTATTATCCAATATGTTAAGAAGAAAATATATGTCGCGAAATTCGGTCAAAAAAGTCTTTTATAGGTTATCCGTCACCTGTTTTAGACCCTAAAAACCGGACAAAAGGACAAAAAAATTATTCACGTCACAAAAAAAGTGGCAACAAAAAAAGAAAATAAAACATCATCGTTAAAAAATAGTATGAACACATTAAGTTACAAAACAGTCTCCGCTAACAAGAACACCGTCCAGAAGGAATGGGTACTTGTTGATGCCGAGAACCAAACCGTGGGACGTCTGGCCACCCGTGTGGCAAACATCCTTCGTGGCAAGACCAAACCTTGCTTCACCCCGCATGTTGACTGCGGCGACAATGTCATCATTATCAATGCCGAGAAAATCGTCTTCACCGGCAAAAAGATGACCGACAAGATTTATCAACGCTACACCGGATACCCCGGCGGCCAGCGCGAAACCAACCCCGCCAAGGTGCTCGCCACCCATCCCGAGCGCGTTCTCGAACACGCCATCCGCGGCATGCTTCCTAAAAACCGTCTGGGCGACGCCCTGTACCGCAACCTTCACATTTATGCCGGTCCCGAGCATCCCCACCAGGGTCAGAACCCTAAAGTAATCAATATAAACGACGTTAGATAAATAATAATATGGAAGTAATCAACACCATTGGTAGAAGAAAATGCTCGGTTGCACGCATCTATATGACTCCCGGCACCGGCAAGATTGTTGTCAACAAGAGAGACTACAAAGAATATTTCCCCACTGGCCCGCTGCAGTACATCGTCAACCAGCCTCTGCAGGTTGCCAATGCTGAAGGCAAATGGGACATCAAAGCCAACCTCGACGGTGGTGGAATCACCGGTCAGGCTCAGGCTCTTCGCATGGCCATTGCCCGCGCACTCTGCGAGAACAACATCGAGGATCGTCCCGCTCTCAAGAAGGAAGGCTTCCTGATGCGCGACCCCCGTATGGTTGAGCGTAAAAAGCCCGGCCAGCCCAAAGCCCGTAAGCGCTTCCAGTTCAGCAAACGTTAACCGTTGGAAAGCTGTAGCACTTAACAGAACAACAAAAATAAAGTTTAGAATCCAAATCGGAGAGACGCTCCGCCTGGTTGCCAGTTCGGCAGCATAGGACCGCCGAAAAACCAAGCCCAAAGGACTACTCTACGATTGGTTCAAATTAGGAAAGTAAACAATATAAAAAGAAATGACTGAATTAAAATTCGAAGAACTCCTTGAGGCCGGTTGTCACTTTGGACACCTCAAGAGAAAATGGAATCCCAAAATGGCTCCCTA
>JAEEGL011914650.1_pt1 | contig 14338 bp, 10 predicted proteins | sample 9134231 | NCBI WGS metagenome assembly JAEEGL01 (sample SAMN16246548, study PRJNA631951) | gut metagenome | biome: gut microbiome; feature: rumen; material: fiber-attached | host: Bos | place: Iran: Karaj | collected 2018-10
TCTCGAGGATATTAAAGGTTCTTTTGCATTCTGTATTATGTTTAAGAATCATCCAGGTGAAATCTATATCGTACGTAATGTAAGCCCTATGGTAGCAACATATACAAAAGAGCAGGGAGCTTTCGTTGCTTCTGATCTTACAGCTTTCATCGAGTTTACTAACAAATATTTCGTACTTCCAGAGTATTGCATCGGTAAATTGACAGTAGACGGTATCGAGATGCAGGACCTCGATGGAAATAAAGTAGAACCTGAATATCTCACAGTTGACTGGGATGTTTCTACAGCTGAGAAGAATGGATATCCTCACTATATGATAAAGGAAATCCATGAGCAGCCTACTGCTTTTGCAAACACAGTAAACTTTAGAATTAAGAAGAATCTTCCTGACTTCAGTGATGATGGAATCGATGACTCACTCTTCGAAGGAATCACTGATGTAACAGTTATCGCCTGCGGTACAGCTATGTATGCAGGTAATGTAGGAAGAAGTCTCATTCAGAATCAGCTCGGAGTACCAGTAAATGTAGCTATCGCTTCTGAGTTTAGATATGAGAGACCTACGATTACTGATAAAACACTCGTAATCGTCGTTTCTCAGTCAGGTGAGACTATCGATACTCTCGAAGCTCTCCGTCTTGCAAAGACAAAGACTGACAGAACACTCGCTATCGTAAATGTCAAAGGGTCTACTATCGCTCGTGAGAGTAAGTATGTTCTTTACACACACGCTGGCCCTGAAATCGCTGTTGCTTCTACTAAAGCATACACAGTTCAGGTTGCAGCTATGTACCTTATTGGTGCTCGTATCGGTGTTGTAAATGGACTTTGCGAGAAGAGCGCTATCGAAGGATTTATTTCAGATTTGAAAAAAGTTCCTGAAGCTATTAAGGAAGTTCTCAAAATGGAAGAAATCATCCGTGCCTACGCTGCCAGAATGGCAAATGCACATGATGCTTTCTTTATCGGAAGAGGGCTCGACTATACACTCTCTATGGAAGGTGCTCTTAAGCTTAAGGAAATCTCATATATCCATGCTGAGGCATATGCAGCCGGAGAATTAAAGCATGGAACTATTGCTCTGATCAGTGAAGGCGTACCTGTAATCGCTATCGCTACACAGGAACATGTTTACCAGAAGGTTATTTCAAACATTAGAGAAGTAAAAGCTAGAGGCGCTTTCGTACTTCTGCTTTCAAAGGATGAGGAAATTGCGGATCCATCAGTTTGCGATGTGCATATTCCACTTCCTGCTATTAGAGATGAACTTTCTGTATTTGAGGCAGCAGTTATTCTCCAGATCTTGGCTTACTACACATCAGTAGAAAAGGATGTAAATCCTGACCAGCCTAGAAACCTGGCGAAGTCAGTTACAGTAGAGTAATTAAATTAGAACGGAGGAAATAATGGATCAGAAAGACTATGGACAAAACACCCCTGATCAGGGTTATAATGAGTATAGTCAAAATAATAACGAAAGTTCTAATGGCTATTCAGATAGTTCATATGGAACTGTTTCAAATGGCCCATACTCAGGCATGAATTCCAGAGAGATTTATACAAATACACTTGGGATTGTCAGCTTGATTCTGGGTATTATGAGCATGATTTTCTTCGTGTTTAATATCATCAATATTATCGTAGGAATCCTCGCCATAGTATTTGGTTTGTCACAGCTTAACAGGGATAAGCTGTTTCATAAGAAAACAGGACTGGCTGTTGCGGGCTTTGTCACTGGAATATTAGGTATTGTTTTTACGATAGTTTTCTATGTCCTTCTATTTGCGGGGGTATTTAGATCAGGACTAGTGGATTTAGTTAGGGATCAAAATGAAACCGTCATCGAAGATTATAACGATGATGATGGAGATTCATTTGATCTGGACGACTTTTTAAACCAAGTCGACCAGATATAATAAATAATTAGTAGAGGGGAAATCAAATGGCCACAAAAATCACAAAAGCAGACAGACGTATGACAAATGAGAGGGATTTTGTGCAGGACCCTAATTTCGTTCCAAAGAATTTGGAGAAAGACAAGCTCCTTAAGAAATTAGGCTCAATGATTACAGACAGAATTCCAAAGAAATTGCCTGGTTCAATGACATGTCAGGATCCTGAGTATTGGGCACTCGATGCTGTTCTTACAAAGGAAGAGGTTAAATTCTTGCTCAGCTGTAAGAAGACTCGTGTAAATTACGACGATGAAGCACTTGCAAAGATGAACAACATGTCTCTCGAAGACACAGAGAAGATGATTAAGCATCTCCTTTGGATTGGATGTATTGAATCAAACCGTGAGAATGAAGACAAACACCTTCAGTATGATGTTCCTATCTTTGTTCCTGGTATCGCTGAGTTCATGGTTATGAACCCGGTTATTATGAAAGAACATCCTGAAATTGCTACTTTCTTTAACTTGATGACTCAGATGCCGCTTGAAGGAATGACAGAAATGATTCCTCTGGGTGGTGCAGGTGTCGGAATGCATGTTATCCCGGTAGAAAACGCTATCGAAGCTGAGAATTCATCAGTTTCTGTAGAACATATTTCTCACTGGTTGGATAAATATGACAAATATTCAGTAGGTCAGTGTACATGCCGTATCCAGCAGTCTGTTCGTGGCGAAGGCTCTGGCGAAATTCCTGGTGAATTCTGTATCGGCGTAGGTGATATGGCTGAGTTCTGTGTTGAAAGAGGCATGGGACGTTATATTACTAGAGATGAAGTTCTCGAAGTTTGTAAGAGAGCTGAGAGACATGGATTTGTGCATCAGATTACAAATATCGATGGCGAGGAAAAAATCGTTGCTATTTGTAACTGTGCCCCTGGCGTATGTAATGCACTTCGTACTTCACAGCTCTATAACACACCAAACCTTTCACGTTCTGCGTATAGAGCGTATGTTGATAAGGAAAAGTGCGTGGCTTGTGGTAAGTGTGTAGAAGTATGTCCAGCTGGAGCAGCTAAACTCGGACAGAAGCTTTGTAAGAAGAACGGAACACTCGTTCAGTATCCTACAAAGACTCTTCCAGATGATAGAAATTGGGGACCGGAAAGATGGAATCCTAATTATAGAGAAGATAACAAGATTAACTGTTATGAAACTGGTACAGCTCCATGTAAGACAGCTTGTCCAGCTCACCTTTCAGTACAGGGCTATGTAAAGATGGCAGCCGAGGGCAGATACCTCGACGCGCTTAAACTTATTAAACAGGACAACCCGTTCCCAGCAGTCTGCGGAGCAATCTGTAACAGACGCTGTGAGGATGCATGTACTAGAGGTACAGTTGATCAGCCTGTAGCTATCGATGAAATAAAGAAATTTATCGCTGCACAGGAACTTCATGCAGACAAGCGTTATGTTCCAATCTGCGAGAAGGATGATGGCGGGTTCTGGACAGATGAGAAGATTGCTGTTATCGGTGCTGGTCCTGCTGGTCTGTCAGCAGCTTTCTATCTCAGAAAACATGGATATCCGGTTACGGTCTTTGAAAGAGGACCTAGAGCTGGTGGTATGCTTCTGAATGGTATTCCTTCATACAGACTTGAGAAGGATGTAATCCAGGCAGAAATCGATGTTCTCGTAGAAATGGGAGTTGAATTCAAGTTTAATACTGAAGTAGGTAAAGATACTACTATTCAAAAACTTAGAGATGAAGGTTACAAGGCATTCTATGTTGCTATTGGTGCTCAGGGCGGTAGAAAGACTGGCGTTCCTGGTGAAGATGCAGAAGGTGTTGTAACAGGTGTAGATTTCCTTCGTGATGTAAACTTAGGAAACCTTAAGAAGATGGATGGCGATGTTGTAGTAATCGGCGGTGGTAATGTAGCTATCGACGTTGCAGGTTCTGCTGTACGTCTTACAGAAGGTAAGGTAACTATGCTTTGCCTAGAAAGCGAAGCAGAAATGCCAGCTGCTAAAGATGAAGTGGCTGATGCTAAAGAATGGGGCATCGATATAAAGAATGGTTGGGGCCCTAAGGAAATTCTCACAGAGAATGGACACGTTACTGGAGTTGTATTTAAGAAGTGTACAGCTGTATTTGATGCTGACCACAGATTCAACCCACAGTACGATGAAGATGATACTATTACTATTCCATGTTCAAATGTACTCTTGAGTATCGGACAGTCTATCGAATGGGGCAATCTCCTCGATGGAACAAAGGTAGAACTTAATAGAAACAATACAGCAAAGGCTGATCCTATTACACTTCAGACTGCTGAACCAGATATCTTTGTAGGTGGTGATGCATTTACAGGACCTAGATTCGCTATTGATGCTATCGGAGCTGGACGTATTGTCGAAGATTCTATCAACAGATTCGTACATGAGGGACAGGATATGTATGTTGCTAGAGATTTGCGTCACTTCGTTGAGCTTGATAAGGATGATATCAGAGTTGAGAACTTTGATAATGCTTCACGTCAGGTTCCAGGAATGAAGGGCGGAGATCCTACAAAGACATTTGATGACTTACGTCTTCTATTTACAGAAGAACAGGTACAGACTGAAGCAAAGAGATGCTTAGGCTGTGGTGCTACAAAGGTTGATGAAAATGCATGTATCGGATGCGGACTTTGTACTACAAAGTGTGAATTTGATGCTATTCACCTTAAGAGAGATTTCCCTGAGGCTTCTAGAATGATTCGTTGTGAGGACAAAGTTGGTGCGGTCCTTCCTTATGCAGCAAAGCGTAAGATCAAGATTATGAAGAATCCAAACAGAAATAAATAATGTAAGGAATTAGTACTTAATGCACGAATTAGGAATTGTAACTCATCTGGCAAAGACTCTGGATGAGATTGCAGAAGAGGAAAAAATTTCTAGCTACGGTTCTGTTACCCTGGAAGTCGGAGAAGTATCTGGCATCATGACAGATTACTTTGTAGATTGCTGGGATTACTTTAAACGCAGACATGAGAAGTTGCAGGAATGCAAACTTATCATCGAAGAGGAAAAAGCTGTTACGATTTGTACAGCGTGCAATCAGGAATATGAAACTGTTAAATATGGAAAAATATGTCCTTATTGCAATAGTCCTGAGACATATCTGCTGCGTGGAAACGGATGCGTGATAAAACAGGTCGAAGCTGAAACAGAGGAATAATAAAAATGCTATTGTCGAATTACTCGGCAATAGCATTTTTTATTTGTTATATGTATAAAGTTGAAATTGTGTTAGATCGCTTTTATGATTTCGACCCATGTTTTTGCGCCTTTTTCGAGCAATTCTGTCGGGAAGACGTATTCTTCGGTGTGAAGTCCCGGGTGATTCTCACCGGATCCGAGGCCAAAGAAGAATGATTTACATCTGCTTCTGTAATTTCCGAAGTCTTCGGACCATCTCATAGGGTTGTCGAGAAAACGAGTTTTGAATCCGAGGGATTTAAGCGTTTCGTAAATGTGTTCTGCCTCCTTTGGGTTGTTCTCTGTCGCAGGGAATTCGTCCTGTATCTTTGTCTCTAGCGTAATGTTTTTTCTCTGCTCTTCTGAGTAACATTTCTCGATGGATTTCTTCATCTCTTCGATAACCGTATTTTTGAAAATCGCTAAGTCTTTTGTAGTTCTGGCTCTTAGTGTGAGACATAGTTCTCCGTTACCAGCATTGATTCCGAAGTTTGGTTCTCCTACATCTACACAGATGAGAGTGGAGAGAACTGGCTTCTCGTAAATAGAATATTTCTCGATGGCTGAAAGTTTGCAAACTAAATCGCTGATAGCAAATCCTGGATTTGTTCCTTCTTCAGGACAGCCTGCGTGGCTCTGCGCACCATTTAATGTAAGCGTAAGTCCGAGGGATGCATCTGCGAAAGTTCCTCTGGTTAATAGAATCTCGCCGAGTGGATAACCTGGAATATTGTGAAGTCCGAGGATTAAATCGATATTCTCGTGCTCGAACAGTGGAAAACAGGTCTTTGCTCCTTCACCATTTTCTTCTGCCGGCTGAAAGAGGAAGATTACGTTCTTGCCGATTTTTTTACCGGAGATTAAGCGGGCTGCATCTGAAGCCATGGAAGCGTGTCCATCGTGGCCGCAACCGTGGAAGGCGTTCCCGTTTGAACGGTGGATGGCGTCTATATCAGCGCGGATTGCGATAGTGCGTTCTGCGCCTTCGTCATGTATTCCATAGAAGAAAGTACCGAGGTCTTTGAGAATGAGGTCGGTGTTCTCTTCGAGATACTTCTTTAAAATAGCTGAGGTTTTCTTTTCTTTACCTGAGAATTCAGGGTTTTCGTGTAGATTTGAAAATAAATCCCTAATATCCATTATAAGCCTCCGTGTATTAAGTAAAATCTTTGACAACTAGACTATAAATCAATTAACATTAAAAAGGAATATTTGTGGTTAAATTTATTTACAGATAAAGGAGATACGGCTATGAAAAAGTTTGTTGCAGATAAAGAATTTTGGGATATTTTTCCGGAAGCTGTAATCGGTGTAATTTCTTTTGATAATGTCCAAGAATCAAAGGAACTCGTTGGCGCTGAAGCTGAAGAAGTTAAGAAGATTCTCGATGATGCAAATGTAGAAGCAAAGAAATTTCTCGTTAGCGATACTATTTCAGAGAATCCTGTTGTTGCTGCCTGGAGAGAGGCTTATCAGAAATTCCCTACAAAGAAAGGCGCTAGATGTTCTATGGAGAATCTGTTAAAGAGAGTTCTTCATGAGAAACCTGTTGGACATATTGCTCCATCTGTAGATATTACAAATGCTATTTCTTTGAAGCATGCTTTTCCTATTGGATGCGAGAACAAAGACGCTATCGATGGAGATATTCGTCTCGGCATTATGAAGGGTGGAGAGGACTTCCTTCCTATCGGATCTGATAAACAGGAACCACCACTTGAAGGTGAGCTTGCTTACTATGACAATACAGGCGTTATCTGCCGTTGCTGGAACTGGCGTGACGGTCAGAGAACAGAGGTAAATGATGATACTCGTAATGAAGTTGTTATCCTGGAATGTATCGAACCTGACAGAGTAGACGAGCTTAAGGCTGCATTGGAAGAACTTCAGAGCTTGATGGAGAAGTATCTCGATGCAAAGACTGTAGTGTGAGCACTAGTTGATAAGGACCATCAGGAAGTCGAAATTTAATGAACAGGAATGTTAAATTATCACACAATAAATTGAATGTAGAGGACATTTGCTTGGTTAAGTACAATAAAAAACCAAGTAAATGTCCTTGTTGTTTTGTGCATTAGTTATATTATATTCGTGGTATGAAAATGAATCGCTGAGTACAGGCCACTAAATAGAAAAGCGAAAATCATTTTTCCTTTTGAAGTAACTTATAGACTTATGTTTAAAAACAGAAAGGGGCTAATATGAAAGGTATTCATGTTACTAGCGAAATTAAGCCGCTTAAGAGAGTCCTTCTCCACAGACCTGGAAGAGAACTTTTGAACCTTACTCCAGATACTCTGGAAGAGCTTTTGTTTGACGACATCCCATTCCTGAAAGTGGCACAGGAAGAGCATGACGCATTCGCAAAGATCCTTCGTGACAATGGAACAGAAGTTACATATATCGAAGATCTTATGACTGAAGTTCTTGAACAGCATCCAGAACTTACAGACAAATTTATCACACAGTGGTTAATCGAGGCTGGAATCCACACAGAGAAGTGGCAGGCAGTCCTTAAGGATTACCTTCTTACAAACTTCAAGGGCAAAGATCTTGTTCTTAAGACTATCGAAGGTATCACACTTAAAGAAATGGGCGAGAAGTATGCACAGTTTACTCTCGAAGATATGTTATCTGAACCAGATCACCTTATCATCGATCCAATGCCAAACTTCTACTTCCAGAGAGACCCATTCGCATCAGTTGGTGATGGTGTATTCATCCACAAGATGAGATTCCCAACTAGATGTCGTGAGACTATCTATTCAGATTACATCTTCAAATATCATGAAGATTTCGCTGGATACGTAAAGAACTACTACGGAAGAGAAAACTCTGCAAACATCGAGGGTGGTGACGTACTTAACCTCACAGCTGAGACTCTTGCTATCGGTATCTCACAGAGAACATCTGCTGACGCTATCGAAAGAGCAGCTAGAAACCTCTTTGCAGATCCTGATTGCAAGATCCGTACAGTACTTGCATTCCAGATTCCTGTTAGCCGTGCATTCATGCACCTCGATACTGTATTTACACAGATCGATGAAGACAAGTTCACAATTCACCCAGCTATCATCGGACCTCTCGTAGTTTACGAATTAACACCTGGTGATAAAGAAGGTGAAATCAAGACACAGCGTCTTGACACAACACTTGAGAAAGTTCTTGCTAAATACATCGGCCATGATGTAGAACTTATCCCATGTGGTGGTGATGACCTCATCGCAGCTGCTCGTGAGCAGTGGAACGACGGTTCAAACACACTTTGTATCGCACCTGGTACAATCGTTGTTTACCAGAGAAATGACGTTACTAACGAACTTCTTAGAAAGAAGGGACTCAACGTTCTTGAAATGCCATCAGCTGAGCTTTCAAGAGGTAGAGGAGGCCCACGTTGTATGTCAATGCCTCTCGTTCGTGAGGACTAATAACTTTATAAGAACCAAATGCGCTTAAACATTTGATTTTTTACTGAAGAAACAAGCCCAGCGCCCCTCGCTGGGCATTTCTTCGCAAAAGCAATATTTTATATTTTTTTTTAGAAAGTGAGATTTAAAATGGGTGTCAATTTAAGAGGAAGAAGCTTCCTTAAGCTTCTCGATTTCACACCAGCTGAAATCAACTACCTTCTTGATCTTTCAAGAGAATTCAAAAACATGAAGAGAAACGGTATTCCACATCGTTTCCTCGAAGGAAAGAACATCGTTCTTCTTTTCCAGAAGACTTCTACTAGAACAAGATGTTCATTCGAAGTAGGTGCTATGGACCTTGGTATGGGTGTTACTTACCTTGATCCAGGATCATCACAGATGGGTAAGAAAGAATCTATCCAGGATTCAGCTTACGTATTCGGAAGAATGTTCGACGGTATCGAATTCCGTGGATTCCTTCAGAGTGATGTAGAAGACCTTGCTAAGTATTCAGGAATTCCTGTATGGAATGGTCTTACAGATGACTTCCACCCAACACAGATGCTTGCTGACGTTCTTACAATCCAGGAAGAGTTCGGCCAGTGTGTAAAGGGTAAGAAGATGGTATTCTTCGGTGACGCTAGAAACAACGTTGCTAACTCACTTATGGTTGTATCTGCTAAACTTGGTATGCACTTCGTAGCTTGCGGACCTAAGGAACTTATGCCTTCAGAAGATCTCGTAAAGACATGTAAGGAAGTTGCTAAGGAAACAGGCGCTGTTATCGAGTGCACAACAGATGTTGATGCAGCTGCTAAAGATGCAGATGTTATCTACACAGATATCTGGGTATCAATGGGTGAGCCTATTGAGAAATGGCAGGAAAGAATCGATATTCTTAAGCCATACCAGGTTAACAAGGAACTTATGGCTAAGGCTAAGCCTGAAGCTATCTTCCTTCACTGCTTACCTTCATACCATGACAGAAACACTGAGAATGGTGAGTGGGTATACCAGACATTCGGCATGGACGGCGTAGAAGTAACAAACGACGTTATCTACGGACCACAGAGCCGTTGTTTCGATGAAGCTGAGAACAGAATGCATACAATCAAGGCCGTAATGTATGCTACTCTTAAATAATTATAATGGCTAAGAGATTAGTAATTGCCTTGGGCGGAAATGCCCTTGGCAATTCTCCAGAAGAACAGCTCCTTCTCGTAAAGAACACAGCAGGAACTATCGTAGACCTCGTAGAAGAGGGATATGACGTTGTTGTCGGCCACGGCAACGGACCACAGGTTGGTATGGTTAACCTTGCAATGGACTATTCTTCTAATAATGGTGGAAACACACCTTACATTCCATTCCCAGAATGTGGTGCGATGACACAGGGATATATTGGTTATCACCTTCAGCAGGCAATCGGACGTGAGCTTAACAAGCGTCACATCAACAAGCCTGTTGCAAGTGTTGTAACACAGACAATCGTAGATAGAAACGATGCAGCATTCTCTCATCCTACAAAGCCAGTTGGTTCTTTCTATACAAAAGAGCAGGCTGATGCTATTGCAGCTGATAAGGGTTGGACATTTGTTGAAGATGCAGGACGTGGATATCGTCGTGTAGTTCCTTCACCAATTCCACAGAAGATCGTTGAGCTACCTATGATTGAGCAGCTCGTAGAAAGTGGAAACGTTGTTATCTCAACAGGTGGCGGCGGAATCCCTGTAGTAGAAGAGGATGACGGATGCACAGGTGTTGCAGCTGTTATCGATAAGGATAGAGCTTCTTCACTTCTCGCTAGAGAACTTCATGCAGATATGCTCGTAATCCTTACTGCTGTAGAGAAAGTTGCTATCCACTTCAATACTCCTGAGCAGGAGAACCTTGAGGATCTTACACTTGAGCAGTGCCAGAAGTACGCTGATGATGGTGAGTTCGCTCCAGGATCTATGCTTCCTAAGATTGAATCTTGTATGTCATTCGTAGAGAATACTGAGAACGGTACAGCTCTCATCACTTCTCTTGAGAAGGCTAAGGAAGCTCTTGAAGGTAAGACTGGTACACGTATCCACAGATAAATAGTAGGGGGAAAAACGAAATGAACGAAACAAAGAAGAGACGTTCGCTGAACACTTATGAAATTCTTTTGCTCGTACTTGCAGTTATCTCACTTATCACTGTTTTCCTTAACGGACAGGGATATATCGGTGCAGATGGTAAGAGCGCAAAAGTGGTAGGTGCTGGACTTGATACATTCCTTACAGCTCCTATTAATGGTTTTTATGATGCACGTGAAGTAATCGGTTTCTGCTTCTGCCTTGGTGCTTTCCTTGCTTTGGTAACAGCAACAGGCGCTCTTGAGACAGGTATCAATGTACTTGTTAAGAAGCTTAACGGTAAAGAAATCGTACTTATTCCTATTATGATGTTCCTTTTCTCAGTTGGTGGAACAACATACGGAATGGGTGAAGAGACAGTAGGTTTCTACATTCTTCTTGCTTCTACAATGCTTGCAGCAGGTATGGATCCACTTGTAGGTGCTGCTACAGTACTTCTTGGTGCTGGATCTGGTGTACTTGGTTCTACAGTAAACCCATTCGCTGTTGGTGCTGCTGTAGATGCTGCTAAGGGTGTTGATGTTAAAGCTAACATGGGAACAATCCTCGTTCTCGGTGTTATCCTTTGGCTTGGTGCTTACATCATTTCTACAATCTATGTAGTAAATTATGCTAAGAAGGTAAAAGCTGGTAAAGGTTCAATCTTTACACATGAGCAGCTTGAAGAGTGCAGAAAAGCATTCAACCAGGGTGAATCAAGTGATGAACTTACAGGAAGACAGAAAGTTTGCCTCTGGCTCTTTGCTTTCGCTTTCGTAGTAATGATCTTTGGTTTCATTCCTTGGGGCAGCCTTAACAAAGGTGTTTATAACGCTTTTGGATGGTCAAAGTTCCTTACAGGCGCACAGCTTGGTGATTGGTACTTTACAGATGCAGCTACATGGTTCATCCTTATGGGTCTTATCATCGCTCTCATCGGTATGGAAGACAAATCAAAGCTTCCTACAGTTATTGAAGCTGGTATCGCTGATATGATCGGTGTTAACCTCGTAATCGCACTTGCACGTGCTACTACAGTAGTTATGAACACAACAGGAATGGGCGCTTGGCTCGTTCAGGTTGCTGTAAACGGAATCAAGAACCTCGGAATGGGTGGCGGAATCTTCGAATTCCTTAACTACCTCCTTCACCTCGTTCTTTCATTCCTCGTTCCATCTTCATCAGGACTTGCTGGACTTTCAGCTCCTATTATGACTCCTATCGTACAGCAGATGGGATGGTCACCAGAAGTTGGTATCATGACTATCGTTGGTGCAAACGGTCTCGTAAACCTCTTCACACCAACATGCGGATTCATCATGGGTGGTCTTGCACTCGCAAGAGTTCCTTACACATCATATGTTGCATGGGTAAAGAAACTTCTTGGAATCCTCTTTGTATTCACAGGTGCAGTTCTCGTTATCGGAATGATCGTACTTTAATACAAAATAAATTAACTACTATTAAGAGACTTCGGAGTAATCCGAAGTCTCTTTTTTTAATGCAGATTAAATAATGGGAAAATAATTTTTGCCTTCGAAAAAAGATTGTGATAAACTAAATCCGTATATTTGTAGATAATGAGGAGAATTGATGCAGTCAGTAAGAGAACTTCAAGAACAGGCTTGCTCAGCATATGATAGACGTAAGTTCTGTACGTATGATGTTGAGTTTATCGACTCAAGAACTATTCCTATCATCCATCAGACCGCCAGATTCTGGTTGGTAAAAAAGGGCAGAGCAAAGATCACGATTAATGGAACTGAATATCAGGCCAAGCCTAATTGCTTCTTCTGTATTTTGCCTTGGTCTACTACGATGGTAGATGAAGTTGAAGAACCGCTTACTATGATAAAGGTTGTCTTCAATTCGGATTTGATTATTTCATCTCTTAGAACTGGATATAATACAACGGGTGGAGCGTTAAAGATTTATGAACCTATCCGTGAGTATCCGCTCATTCATTTACATGAAGGAGAACGTGAGAGATTTTTTTGCATATTGGATATCATCAAGGATGAGACTGGAGTTGAATCTTTATTTGACGAAGGGGATAACCTGGAGTTGAAAGCGCTTCTGATTACGAATAAGCTGATGGAATTGTTGATAATGTACAACATGCATCTGGTAACTTCTGGTAAGCAGACAGAGAGAGCACTTGAAGATAATCGTTCAGATATTCTAACTTATATTTATTCTCATATTGCAGAACATCCTACTCTTTCGAATCTTTCTGATGTTTTTGACGATTCGGAAGAAAAGATAGAAAATGATATTCAGGAACTGACGGGAATGTCATTGTCAGCTCTGGGTAATGAGATGCGTATTTCTAAGACTACGGATCTCTTGATTTACACTGAACTTGCGCTTACAGATATTGCATTTTTGGTGGGTTATACGGATGCGTCTCACTTGGTGAGATCTTTTTCCGCTAGGACTGGATATACTCCAAAACAGTATAGGCAGATTTATAGCATCATGGGCGATGAGCCGGATTCAGATTCTCGTGAGAGGGGATTTGAAATAATTGCATATATAGGTAATCATTTTGCAGAGGATATTCATGCTGCTACAGTTGCTGAGAAATTCAGAATGTCAGTAGTAGAAATGAACAAACTGTTGATTTATATAGTCGAGAAGAACTTTGAAAGCTTCCTAAATTACTTGCGTATTAATCAGGCGTGCCGTTTACTTCTCGAAACACAGGAAAGTTTGGTGGATATCGCTGTAAATGTGGGATACAACACAGTAAAGACCTTCAATAGAAATTTTGTTAGACTTCGTGGAGTGACACCTGGGGAATTTAGAAAGAATTATCATCTTCAGAAACAGTGGACAGATAACACAGTTTAATGTTCTTTAGAAGGGAGATAGTATGGATATCTCAAAAGAAATTAGATATGTTGGTGTTGACGATGGAGCATTGGGATTGTTCGAAGGCCAGTACAAAGTGCCTTTCGGAGTAACATATAATTCCTTTCTCATAGTTGATGAACAGGTTGCGATTTTAGATACTGTCGATAAGCGTGCGACGGGTGAGTGGCTGTCGAATATTCGTCATGTCTTAGGCGGGAGAAAGCCAGATTATTTGATAATCCAGCATTTGGAACCGGATCATAGTGGCGGAATCACAGAGCTTGCGGAAAGATTTCCGGAGATGAAACTTGTGATGAGCCTTAAAGCAAAAAGCATGCTCGAGCAGTTCGCAGGCCGGGATTATCTGGATCGTGTTATCGAGGTCAAAGACCAGGATGAGATTTCTTTGGGAGAACATACACTTCAGTTTTTAACAGCTCCGATGGTGCATTGGCCAGAAGTTATGATGACTTTTGAGAAAAAAGAAAAAGTCCTTTTTTCAGCAGATGCCTTCGGATCGTTTGGAACAGTGAGAAATGGAGTAAGCTGGCTGGTTGAAGCTCGTAGATATTATTTTAATATCGTTGGAAAGTATGGTACTTCAGTACAAGCTGTCCTAAAAAAGGTACTCCCGCTTGGGGTAAAAGTAATCGCGCCGCTTCATGGTTTGGTCCTTAAAGATGATTTGGGAGAATACATCGATTATTATGATAAATGGTCGAGGTATGATCCCGAGCGAAAAGGCGTGATGATTGCCTATGCTACTGCACATGGAAATACGAAGGAGGCAGCTATGACACTTCGGGATATGTTGCAGGAACAGGGAGAGCGCGTAA
>JAEEGL012024622.1_pt1 | contig 14338 bp, 7 predicted proteins | sample 9134231 | NCBI WGS metagenome assembly JAEEGL01 (sample SAMN16246548, study PRJNA631951) | gut metagenome | biome: gut microbiome; feature: rumen; material: fiber-attached | host: Bos | place: Iran: Karaj | collected 2018-10
GCATCGCCAACATCAAACGCTACTTCGAGAACTACTATTGCCCGAACAACGTGGCCATCTGCATGGCCGGCGACATGGACCCCGACAAGGTCATCGCCACTATCGACCGCTACTTCGGCAGCTGGCAGCCCGGCGCTGACGTCAGCCAGCCCGTGTTCCCCGCCCTGAAGCCCATCACCGAGCCTAAGGATACCGCCGTCTACGGTCTGGAGGCTGAGACGCTGTGGCTGGGTTACCGCTTCGACCGCGGCAACTCGCTGCAGGCCGACACGCTGGGCATCATCGGCGAGATGCTCTCCAACGGTACGGCAGGCCTTATCGACCTCAACATCAACCAGCAGATGAAGATGCTGGGGGCATGGGCCACCGTCGAACAGCTGCGCGACTACAGCGCCTTCATCCTCGGGGGCACGCCGAAAGAAGGCCAGACCTTGGAAGAGGCGCGCCAGCTGCTGCTCGACGAGATAGAGAAATTGAAGAAAGGTGACTTCAGCGACGACCTCCTGCCTTCAGTCATCAACAACAACAAGTTACATTACTATACCTTGTTGGAAAGCAACCGTGCCCGCGCCGACATATTCGTCGACACCTACATCAACGAGATTCCCTGGAAGCAGCAGGTAGGCTACCTCGACCGCATCTCAGGCATGACAAAGGAGCAGATTGTAAGCTTCGCACAGCGCCACTTCCGCCGGAACTACGTCACCGTGTTCAAGCGCCAGGGTGAAGACAAGACGCTGCAGAAGATTGACAAGCCCGCCATCACGCCCATTCCCACCAACCGTGACCTCGTGTCGCAGTTTGTGAAGGACATCCAGAACGCACACGTCGACCCCATCCAGCCGCGTTTCGTCGACTTCCAGCGCGACCTTACCTTCGGCAAGACAAAGAAGAACATTCCCTACATTTATGTGAAGAACGAGGAGAACGGCCGCTTCACCCTGACACAGCGCTACCAGTTCGGCGAGGAAGCTGACCTGAAGTACAGCTATGCCCCCGACTTTCTGGAGTTTCTCGGCACCAACAAGCTGACCAACGAGCAGATTAAGCAGCAGTTCTACAAGTTGGCCTGCAACTACATCATCAACGTGAGTCCACGCAACATCACCGTCACGTTGAGCGGCCTCAGCGAGAACATGCCTCAGGCGCTGGCCCTGCTTGAGAACGTGATGCAGAACGCCAAAGTGGATGCCGACGCGTGGGAACAGTACGTCCAGTTAGAAGAGAAAAGCCTTGCCGACGCAAAGCTGGAGCAGAGCAGCAATTTCTCTAACCTGGTGGCCTACGGCATTTACGGTCCCTACAACACCAACCGCAACATTCTCTTGCCTGAACAGCTGCGCCAGACCAACCCGCAGGAGCTACTCAACCTGCTGAAGAACCTGAAGCAGTATGAGCACACATTATTATATTATGGCCCCATGACGGAGAAAGAGCTGTGCGACGCCGTGACCAAGAGCCACAAGACGGGCAAGAAGTTCAAGCCCGCTCCCGAAGGCAAGCACTACACCATGCAGGCCACTCCGCAGAACGAGGTGCTCATCGCTCCCTACGATGCCAAGAATATCTACATGCGCATGTATCACAATGAAGACCGCCCCTGGCAGCCTGAGGATGCTGCAGTCAAGGCTTTGTTCAACGAATACTATGGCAGCGGCATGAACACCATCGTGTTCCAGGAGATGCGCGAAGCCCGTGGCCTGGCCTACAACGCATACGCTTCCTATGTTGACCCTGCATATAAGGACCAGTCGGAATACTTCTTCACCCACATCATTACGCAGAACGACAAGATGATGGACTGCATACAGCACTTCAACCTGATTCTTGACACCATTCCGCAGAGCGAGCAGGCCTTCCGCATTGCCAAGGACGCCCTGACGAAGCGTCTGCAGAGCCTGCGCACCACGAAGTTCGGTCTCATCAACGCTTGGATCGTTGCCAAGGACCTCGGCATTGACTATGACGAGAATGAGCGCATCTACAACGCTCTGCCCAACATCACCCTGCAGGACATCGTTAAGTTCGAGCAGCAGCAGATGGCCCGCAAGCCCTACCGCTACATCGTCCTCGGCAACGAGAAGGAACTTGACATGGAGGCCCTGGGCAAGATTGGACCCATCCGCCGGCTGACCACCGAGGAGATTTTCGGATACTAATGGCACATCTTTACAACTATTTTATTCTTACACCTAATTAAAAACCTATGCGTATGAAAAAGACCATCATGACACTGACCTTCATGGCAGCCCTCACACTGCTGACGGCTTGCGGGGGCAGCAAGGACAACAAGGGCGGCGAGGCAGCCACAGAGCAGGGCACCGAGCAGCAGGTGGACAACGGCGAGGCAACCGGCACCGAATCCAGCGCCCTTGATAAGTTCAAGACTACGCTGACCGCCACCTACGGCGCCGCGCTGGCAGACATCGCCCCCGAGTTTGAGTGGGTAGTGAAGAACGCCAACGGACAGGACCTATTCTATGGCGAGGAGAACGGCACAAAGGTGGCCGCACACTGGCAGAAGAGCGACAACAGCGACGTGACGCAGGAAGAGTTCAACGCCTATGCCACGAAGCTCTTCAACCTGACCAAGGGTCTGTCGCAGGACGGCAAGAACGTCGTCGGCTTCGGCAACGCTGACAACCTCGACGGCGCGCTCGCCGAGAAGACCGTCGAGAGTTGCATCGGTAAGAACGAATATGGCGTCGACATCATCTGGACCGGCTGGGAGTTCCGCAAGGACAACACCTTCTACCGCGTTGACCTGATGAAGAGTTCTGGCAGAAACGACGACCCTGAATACATCGACTTCACCATCGACAAGTCGTTGCAGAAGCCGCTCAACGAGGCCATGGACGACGCCGACAAGGCCATGGAGAAGTTAGGCTATTAATAAAAACACATTACTGTGGAACAAAAGGAAACAGAACTTCTTTCACATATCAACTACCCTGCAGACCTGAGGAAACTGGACGTGAACCAGCTGCCTCAGGTATGCGATGAGTTGCGGCAAACCATCATCCATGAGTTGGCCGTCAACCCTGGGCATCTGGCCTCCAGCCTCGGTGTCATTGAACTCACCGTGGCGCTGCACTATGTGTTCGACACGCCCAACGACAGCATCGTCTGGGACGTGGGGCACCAGGCTTACGGCCACAAGATTCTGACGGGGCGGCGTGAACAGTTTCACACCAACCGCATGCTACACGGTCTGCGCCCGTTCCCCTCGCCTGAGGAGAGCGAGTACGATGCTTTTATCTGTGGCCATGCCTCGAACAGCATCTCGGCAGCCTTAGGCATTGCGGTAGCCAACAGAATCAAGAATGGGGCCCAAACTACTCACTCCAAGCAGGTGGTGGCCGTCATCGGCGACGGCGCCATGAGCGGCGGTCTGGCCTTCGAGGGTCTGAACAATGTGTCATCGAGCCCTAACGACATGCTCATCGTGCTCAACGACAACGACATGTCCATCGACCGCTCGGTGGGCGGCATGAAGCAGTACCTGCTGGGGCTGAGCACCAACGAGACCTACAACAAGGTGCGCTTCAAGACGGCCCGCTTCCTGCAGCGGCTCGGCATGCTGCACGACGACCGCCGCAAGGGACTCATCCGCTTAGGCAACGCCCTGAAGAGCGCCATCTCGCACCAGCAGAACATCTTCGACGGCATGAACATACGCTACTTCGGGCCCTTCAACGGGCACGATGTGAAGGAGCTGGTACGCATCCTAAGGCAGATAAAGGACATGCGGGGCCCCAAGCTGCTGCATCTGCACACGAAGAAGGGGCACGGCTATGCCCCGTCGGAGCACTACACGCCCGTGTGGCACGCACCCGGCAAGTTCAATGCTGAGACGGGCGAGATTATCAAGAGCGAGAGCGAGAACAAGAAGCTGAAATACCAGGAGGTGTTCGGCCACACGCTGTTGGAGCTGGCTGAGCAGAACCCCCGCATCGTGGGTGTCACCCCGGCCATGCCCACGGGCTGCTCGATGAACATCATGATGGAGAAGATGCCCGACCGCACCTTCGACGTGGGCATTGCCGAGGGACACGCCGTCACCTTCTCTGCCGGCATGGCCAAGGAGGGACTGCAGCCCTTCTGCAACATCTACAGCGCCTTTGCCCAGCGTGCCTACGACAATATCATCCACGACGTGGCCATCCTGAAGCTCAACGTCGTGCTGTGCCTGGACCGCGCCGGTCTGGTAGGCAAGGACGGCCCCACCCATCACGGGGCCTTCGACCTGGCCTTCCTGCGGCCCATACCCAACCTGACCATCGCATCGCCCATGAACGAGCACGAGCTGCGCCGACTGATGTTCACCGCCCAGCAGCCCAACATGGGACCCTTCGTCATCCGCTACCCGCGCGACCGCGGCGTGCTCGACGACTGGCGGTGTCCCTTGGAGGCCATCCCCGTGGGCAAGGGGCGCCGGCTGCGCGACGGAAGCGATGTAGCAGTGCTGACCATCGGCCCCATCGGCAACGACGTAGAGGAGATATTGGCCCCCTCCAACCTCCCCCAACTGGGGGAGGCTTCCAACGGTGTCGCCACTTCCCCCCATTTGGGGGGACCGAGGGGGGCTGCCCATTACGACATGCGTTTCCTGAAGCCCCTCGACGAGGACATCCTGCACGAGGTGGGCAAACGGTTCAAGCGCATCGTCACCATCGAGGACGGTGTGCGCAACGGCGGACTGGGCAGTGCCGTCATGGAGTGGATGAGCGACCACGGCTATACGCCACACATCACCCGTCTGGGCCTGCCTGACAGCTTCGTCGAGCACGGCACCATCGAGGAACAGCGCCAGATAGTCGGACTGGATAAGGAGAGCATTAAACAATGCATAATGCATAATGCTTAATGCTTAATTGGCTGCGCATGAGTTTATGAATTAAGAATTTTGAATTATGATGTATCGGCTTCGCCGAGTAAGATGTAAGAATTAAGAATTATGCATTATGCATTAAGCATTATGCATTAAGCATTAAGCATTATGAAGATTGTCATTGCCGGCGCAGGAGCCGTGGGTACACACCTGTCGAAACTCCTGTCAACAGAAAACCACGACTGCGTGCTCATCGACGACGACGAGGAGCGCCTGAGCGGCGTAGACTCCAACTACGACATCATGGCCCTTTGCCAGTCGCCAACCAGCATCCAGACGCTGAAGGATGCCGGCACTGGCTCAGCTGACCTCTTCGTGGGCGTCACCCGCTATGAGAGCCGCAACATCACCGCCTGCATGCTCGCCCATGCCCTGGGTGCGAAGAAGACGGTGGCACGCATCGACAACTACGAGTATCTGCAGCCCCACAACCTGGAGCTGTTCCATCAGGTGGGCGTCGACTCGCTGGTCTACCCCGAGGTGCTGGCCTCCTCCGACATCATCAACGGCCTGAAGCTGTCGTGGGTCAGACAGCGGTGGGACATCCACGACGGCGCACTGGTGCTGTTAGGCATCAAGCTGCGCGACAACTGCCAGATTCTGAACCAGCCCATCAAGGACCTGTGCGGCCCTGACGACCCCTACCACATCGTGGCCATCAAGCGGGGCGTAGAGACCATCATCCCTGGCGGCCTCGACATGCTGAAGAGTGGCGACCTGGCCTACTTCATGACCACGCCCGAGTATATTCCCCACATCAAGGGCACCGTGGGCAAGAGCGAGTATGAGGATGTTCACAACGTCGTCATCATGGGTGGCGGCAAGACATCGGTAAGGGCTGCGCTCACCCTGCCCGACAACATGCACGCCAAGATTATTGAGAGCTCGCTGGAGCGCTGCGAGCAGCTCAACCAGCTCATCGACCGTCCCAACGTGATGATTATCCACGGCGACGGCCGCGACCTGGGCCTGCTGCGCGAGGAGGGCATCAAGAACACACAAGCCTTCGTCTCGCTCACAGGCAATGCCGAGACCAACATCCTGGCTTGTCTGACGGCAAAAAAGCTAGGGGTGCGCAAGACCATCGCCATGGTTGAGAACCTCGACTATGTATCGATGGCCGAGGGCCTTGACATCGGCACCATCATCAACAAGAAGACGGTGGCCGCCAGCCACATCTTCCAGATGATGATGAAGGCCGACGTGCGCAACATGCGCTCGCTGATGATGGCCGACAGCGAGGTGGCCGAGTTTGTGGCCGCCGAAGGGTCGCGCATCACCAAGGGCCCCGTCCGCCAGCTGGGCCTGCCGTCGGGCATCGCCATCGGCGGACTGGTGCGCGGCAATCAGGGCATCCTCGTCAATGGCAACACACAGATTATGGCTGGCGACAGTGTCATGGTGTTCTGCCACCGACACACGCTGGAGAAGGTGGAGAAGTTCTTCAAGAAAAGCATCCTGCCCTGGTAAATACCCGCACACCATAAAATGAAGAATGATTAACTGGAAGATCATATCAAAGATTCTCGGCTCGCTGCTCTTCATAGAGGCGGTCTTCATGGCGCTATGCCTGGCCATGACACTCATCTACAAGGAGCAGGAGGCGCTCATCTTCATCACCTCTACATTACTGACTGCCTCAGGTGCTTTTCTCTTCCGCTATTTTGGCCACGAGGCCGAGAACTCGCTGAGCCGCCGCGATGCCTACGTCGTGGTGGCACTGGTGTGGGTGGTGTTCTCGCTCTTTGGCATGATGCCGTTCCTGCTCAGCGGGGCGTTGCCCAACCTTGCCAGCGCCTACTTCGAGACGATGTCGGGGTTTACCACCACCGGTGCCACCATCATCGACGATGTAGAGTCGCTCTCCCACGGTCTGCTCTTCTGGCGCTCGCTGATGCAGTGGATTGGCGGCCTGGGCATCGTGTTCTTCACCGTAGCCGTGCTGCCGTCGCTGGTGGGCGGCAGCGTGAAGGTGTTCTCAGCTGAGGCCACCGGCCCCATGCGCTCGAAGCTGCATCCCCGACTGTCAACCAACTCGAAATGGATTTGGAGCATCTACCTGCTGCTGACCATCGCCTGCGGCGTATCGTTCTGGGCATGCGGCATGGACTGGTTCGACGCCACCAACTATTCGATGACCACCACGGCCACCGGCGGCTTCTCCACCCACAACGGCAGCATCTTCCTCGCATCGCCCACCATCGAGTATCTGGCCATCCTCTTCCAGTTCCTGGCCGGCATCAACTTCACCCTGCTCTACCTCTTCTTCTTCAAGCTCAAGGCTGGTGCCATCCTGCGCAACAGCGAGTTCAAACTCTATGTCGCCACTATCGCTGGCGCCACGCTGTGGATTATGTATCTGCTCATCACACGCATGGGCTACGACGTGGAGGAGGCGCTGCGCTCGTCGCTCTTCCAGGTGGTGTCGTTCATGACCACCACGGGCCTGAGCAACACCGATGCCGGTGCGTGGCCCCACCTGACATGGGTCATCCTCGGCGTGCTGATGTTCATGGGCGCGTGCGCAGGCAGCACCACGGGAGGTTTCAAGAGCATCCGCGTGCTGATGCTGCTGAAGGTGATGCGCAACGAGTTCCACCACATCCTTCATCCCAACGCCGTGCTGCCCGTACGCATGGCTGGTCAGAACATCCCCCAGGGCCGGCTGGTCACCCTGCTGGCCTTCTTCACACTCTACATCATCATGCTGCTCGTCACTGCCGTGGCCATGGTGCTCTCAGGCATCGACATCACCAACGCCATGACCATCTCGCTGAGTCTGATCAGCAATGTGGGCGCCGGCTTGGATACAAATATCGGCCCACAGATGTCGTGGGCCGATCTGAGTGACGGTTTGAAGTGGCTGTGTTCTTTCCTAATGCTGGTAGGTCGTCTTGAAATCGTGGCCGTCCTGGTGCTTTTCACCCGTTCGTTCTGGAAGAAGAGTTAGCCACGGACAAAAACGGATAACACGGTTCTACTTACACACACGGATGTTGCGGATGTAGTGGCTCTCGCCATCACAGTTTTCACCAATGATGTTGAAATATCCGGCTTGTTTGACGTTGGGCATATTAGCGATGCGCTTGCCATTGATGAACAGCTTCATGTTGCCATTGTCATAGCTGGCGGCAAAGTGATTCCACCCATCACGGTTCAGCAATTGTGACAACTCGCTGTATTCACCGCTTATCCACTCGTCATCGTTCTTGGCAAAGCCCCATCCGGCATTTTCCAACCACATGTCAAAGTGGCCAATGTCGCTCTCCTCAGTATCAAAGAAGTGGGCATAGAAGAACACATCCTTTCCAAACATGAACTCAAATTCCATTGTGTACTTTGAGGGCAGATAGTTCTTGCTGCCGTTGTCGACGAGAGGTGTAATGACGGTGTTGCCGCCCATCAGCTTTATGAAGTAGTGCCCTTTGCTTAGGCCCACCTCGGCACTGCCTTCCTTGACATCCCATTTGCTGGGCAGTTCGCCGGCGCCCTCAGCATCCTCAGACAGTGTGTCCTCAAAGATGACAATGGGAGCGGGCTTGAAGTCGCCTGCGGCAAGGACGGCACCTAGGTTGTGGAACTCAGCCTCGTAGGGGTCGCCCCATGTTTCGGATTCGTCTGTGGTGGGCTGTGCCTCCATCTCTTCCTCGTCGAAATCCTGCTCGTCGTTGTCGGCCACTTCCTCCGTCTTGTTCTCATCCTTGGCGTCGCCGCTCTTGTCGGCTTTCTTGTCGCCGCAAGCCGTCATCAGCGAGAGGCTTGCCATGCACATCAGTGCCAGATAAATCTTTTTCATAGTTGATTGTTTAGTGTTTATTGTTAAGTATGTAATATGTTTATTGTTGAGTCATTATTGCCTGCAAAGGTACGAAGACAGCGTCTTAATACCAAATTTTTTTAAGTATTTCTGTTCAAGTGTTACATATTTATAATTATTTATTGTAATTTTTGAGGCGAAAAATCAATTAAAGGAACAAAGATATGGCAACAACATCATTCAAGTACGCCCCCCGGCCAAGACGCCAGTAGTCACTGCAATCGTTTGCGCGTCACGATGGTTTCATTCTTTCTTTTTTGGACACTGGCGCTTAAAAAAAAGCATTAACTTTGCGGTGAACTAAAAACTGAACAGCATGATGAAGATTCTTTTTAATGTTGAATACGTGACCAGCGCCGGCGAACAACTGGTGCTGAACCTGATTGACAGCAAGTCGCAAGGCAACGTAAGCACCCAGCCCATGCAGACCTCCGACGGACGGCACTGGTGGTGCGAGTTGGATGAGTCGTTCTCCTTCCCCCACCCTGTGAAGGAAGGCACCCTTTATGACTATTATTACAGTGTGTGGCGCGACGGCCAGGAGGTGCGCCACGAGTGGCTGATGGAGCCTCACCGTCTGGAACTGTCTGCCGTCATGGCCAAGCGCTATGTGGTCTATGACCACTGGATTGACATCCCCGAAGATGCCTACCTCTACTCATCGGCCTTCACCGAATGCGTGATGACGCGTGAGCGGCGGCTGAGCACACCGACTGAGTTTGAGCGCACGGTGCGCCTGAAGGTGCGTGCCCCTCAGCTAAGCCAGGACCAGCGCTTAGTCATCGTCGGAGCACCCTTCTATCTTGGCGGATGGGATGTGGCACAGGGCATCCCCATGACCGAGCATGAGTGCAACGAATGGGTGGTGAGCCTCGATGCCGACCGTCTGCCTGGACGCTTTGAGTTCAAGTTTGTCGTTGACCCAGTGTTGTTCGAAGAGGACGACCCCATTGGGAGCGTGTTCTGGGAAATGGGCGACAACCGCTTCATTGAGCTCCCATCCGTGGGCATGCAGAAGGGCGACGTGCTGGTCTACGAATTGCCGCAGGCCTTCTTCGACTTCCACCCGTGGAAAGGTGCCGGCACCGTCATTCCCGTATTCTCGCTGCGCAGTGAGGGCAGCTTTGGCGTGGGCGACTTCGGTGACCTGAAGATGATGATTGACTGGGTGGCGCTGACCAGGCAGCGCGTCCTGCAACTGTTGCCCATCAACGACACCAACGTCACGGGCACATGGCAGGACAGTTATCCCTACAATGCCATCAGCATCTATGCGTTGCACCCGCAGTATATTGACCTGCGCCAGCTGCCACCACTTAAGGACGAGCAGCGCCGCCAGCACTATGAGCAGCTGCGCCAGGAGCTGAACGCCCTGCCGCGCATTGACTACGAGCGCATGTTCACCACAAAGATGGAATACCTGCACGAGCTGTTCGCGCAGGAGGGAGCCAAGACGAAGCGCACCAAGGCATACAAGGCGTTTGTTGAGCAGAACGAGGAATGGCTGGAGCCTTACGCACAATTCTGCGTGAACCGCGACGGCGACGCTTCTCCCCTCTCCCCTCTCACCTCTCACCTCTCTTTTTGGTACTTCGTACAGTTCCACCTCGACCAGCAGATGCGTGCCGCCCATGAGCACGCCCGCCAGCAGCACGTCATCCTGAAGGGCGACATACCCATTGGCGTCAACCGCGACGGTGCCGACGTACAGGCCGAGCCACGCTACTTCAATCTCAACGGACAGGCTGGCGCACCGCCCGATGCCTTTGCTGAGGACGGACAGAACTGGGGCTTCCCCACCTACAACTGGGACGAGATGCTCCGCGACGGCTGCCACTGGTGGGTGCGCAGGTTCAGGAAGATGGCAGAGTATTTCGATGCCTACCGCATCGACCATGTGCTGGGCTTCTTCCGCATCTGGGAGATTCCCATGCCCGAGAAGAGCGGTCTCTACGGACAGTTCCAGCCCTCGCTGCCCATGACGCGCGAGGAGGTGGAGGCTTACGGCGTGCCCTTCCACGAAGAGTTGTTCCTGCCTGACCATAAGGCCATTGCCCAAAACCCAAGACCAGAAACCATCAATGCCTGGCATCCGCGCATCAACGCGCCAAAGATGCCCGAGTTCCAGACACTGCTCAACGAGGATCAGCGCCAGCGCTTCTGGAATCTCTACAACGACTACTTCTACCACCGCATGAACCAGTTCTGGTATCATGAGGCCATGAAGAAGCTGCCGCGCCTGACGCAGGCCACGCGCATGCTCTGCTGTGCCGAGGACCTGGGCATGGTGCCCGACTGCGTGCCCTGGGTGATGAACGAGCTGCGCATCCTCTCACTGGAGATTCAGTCCATGCCCAAGGACCCTGCCGTGCGCTTTGGCCATCTCTCACGCAACCCCTACCGCTCGGTATGCACCATCTCCACCCACGACATGGCCACGCTGCGCCAGTGGTGGGACGAAGACCCTGAACGCACACAGGACTACTACTCCACCATGCTCTACCGCAGTGGCGAGGCGCCCCACCCGCTGCCCGGATGGCTGGCCAAGGACATCGTCAGCCGCCACCTCACCTCGCCCTCCATGCTCTGCCTCATCTCACTGCAGGACTGGCTCAGCATCGACGAGAAGCTGCGACTGCCCAACCAGGATGCCGAGCGTATCAACATCCCGGCCAACCCACGCCACTACTGGCGTTATCGCATGCACCTCAACATTGAGCAGCTCATGGCTGCCGACAGCTTCAATGCGCAGGTACAGGAACTCATCTCCAACAGCGGACGCAAATAAACAGACTTACATCGCGAGCTTCACTATTTAGAGGTGAGAGGTGAGAGGTGAGAGGTGAAAGGTGAGAGAATAGCTTGCACGCCCAGATGAGAATGATGAAAAATGAAACGGAAGAGGTATCCTCTCACCTCTTACCTCTCACCTCTCACCACTGAAAAGAACATGCTAAACTTGAATTAATTATAACCAGAATGAAACACCGACTCATTATGGCAGTAATGCTGCTGGCAGGCGCGCTTGTGGGCGTGTCGTGCGGAAACAAGAAAAGTGACGACCAGTCCACAAAGGACGGTCCGAAGGCAAAGGTCTACATCACACGCGACATCTCGCCTGAGTCGCTCCTAAAAATCTATCATGCACTGGGCCGTGAGGCCACAGGGCGCGTGGCGGTGAAGATATCAACCGGCGAGGCCAACAACCCCAACTACCTGAAGCCCGAACTCATCGGTGCCCTGGTGGACGAGGTGAAGGGCACCATCGTGGAGTGTAACACCGCCTACGGGGGCAGCCGCAGCACCAATGAGGAGCACTGGCAGGTCATTCGTGACCACGGCTTCAGTCCACGCTTCACCGTCGACCTGATGGACGAGGAGGGCGAGTTCAACATCCCAGTACAGGACAGCACGAACATCAAGTATGACATCGTAGGCTCGCACCTGAAGAACTACGACTTCATGATTAACCTGGCCCACTTCAAGGGTCATCCCATGGGCGGCTTCGGCGGTGTGCTGAAGAATGCCAGCATCGGCGTGGCCTCAGCCAACGGCAAGGCTAACATCCACACCGCCGGCTATCAGCAGGTGGTGGAAGGACTCTGGGAGCATGTGGAGAACCAGGACGGCTTCCTGGAGTCGATGGCTGCCGCCGCACAGGCCGTGCACAACTTCTTTGGAAAGGGCGAGCGCATCGTCTACATCGACGTGATGAACAACATGACCGTCGACTGCGACTGCGTGGACCAGCCTGAGCCGGTGAAGATGAAGGACTATGGCATCCTGGCTTCGCTCGACCCCGTGGCCCTCGACCAGGCCTGCGTCGACATCGTCTTCGGCATCCAGCCCTCAGAAGGCAACGACAACAAGCCCCTCACCGAGCGCATCAACAGCCGCCACGGCACGCACACCATCGACTGGGCGGAGAAGATAGGTCTGGGCACCAAGAAGTATGAGCTTATTAACATTGACGAACAACAATAATTATACCATGAAAAGAAAACAACTGCTGGCAGCCCTGCTGCTCACGCCGCTCATGGCCCTGGCTGGTGAGGTGGCATCGCCCAACGGGCAGGTGAAACTGAAGTTCTACGTCGACAAAGACGGACGACCCACCTACGAGTTGTCCTACAAGGACCGCCCCGTGGTGCTGCCCTCACACCTCGGTCTTGAGCTGGCCAAGGACAAGCACGCCTCAAAGGGTAGTGACGAGTATGACCTGCTGGACCACTTCACCCTCACCAACGAGCAGACCACCGAGTGTGACGAGACCTGGCAGCCCGTCTGGGGCGAGAGCCGCGACATCCGCAACCACTACGTCGAGTATGTGGCGACCCTGTCGCAACACTGGGAAGTGCCCCGCTACCCCCAGGACCCCAACGTCAAGGGCATGTTCAAGGAGCCACACCAGCGCACCCTCGTCATACGCTTCCGCGTCTACGACGAGGGCATCGGACTGCGCTATGAGTTTCCTCAGCAGAACGAACTGAACTACTTCCTCATACAGGAGGAACGCACTGAGTTCCGCATGACCGGCGACCATACCGCCTGGTGGCTGCCCGGCGACTACGACTCGCAGGAACAGGAGACACAGCAGACGCGGCTGAGCGAGATACGCTCCCGCATGGACCAGGCCGTCAACTGGGGCAACTCATCAGTGGCACCCTTCAGTCCTACCGGCGTGCAGACATCACTGCAGATGAAGACGCAGGACGGCCTCTACATCAACATCCACGAGGCAGCCTGCGCTGACTATGCCACCATGCACCTGGAGCTGGTCGACGAGCAGACGAAGGCCTTCACCACTGAGCTGCGCGGCGGCAGCAATGTCTACACGCCTGCACCACAGCCCTCACGCTGCAAGTTGCCTGAGCCTTACACCTTCGTCAGCCATCTCACGCCTGATGCCACCGGTCTGAAGGGCTGCATGCAGGTGCCCTGCAACACCCCCTGGCGCACCATCATGGTCAGCGACGACGCACGCGACATGCTCTCCTCCAACCTCATCCTCAACCTCAACGAGCCTTGTGCGCTCGATGACACCTCGTGGATTCACCCCACAAAGTACTGTGGCGTGTGGTGGGAGATGATTGTGGGCAAGTCCAGCTGGAACTACACCGACCAGTTCCCCAGCATACAGCTCGACCGCATTGACTGGACGAAGGTGAAGCCCAACGGACGTCATGCCACCAACAACGAGAAGGTGAAGCGCTACATCGACTTCGCTGCGAAGAACGGCCTCGACGAGGTGCTCGTAGAGGGATGGAACGTCGGATGGGAGGACTGGGCAAACATGTGGAAGCGCGATGTGTTCGACTTCGTCACGCCCTATCCTGACTTCGACCTGAAGATGCTCAACGACTATGCCCACTCCAAGGGCGTCAAGCTGCTGATGCACCACGAGACATCGTCGAGCACACAGAACTACGAGCGCCACATGGAGCAGGCCTGCCAGCTGATCAACCAATACGGCTACGATGCCGTGAAGACGGGCTACGTGGGCGACATCATCCCTCGCGGTGACCACCACTACTCGCAGTCCATGAACAACCACTACCTCTATGTGGTGAAGGAGGCCGCCAAGCACCACATCATGGTGAACGCCCACGAGGCCACCCGCCCCACCGGAC
>JAEEGL015603079.1_pt1 | contig 14338 bp, 1 predicted proteins | sample 9134231 | NCBI WGS metagenome assembly JAEEGL01 (sample SAMN16246548, study PRJNA631951) | gut metagenome | biome: gut microbiome; feature: rumen; material: fiber-attached | host: Bos | place: Iran: Karaj | collected 2018-10
CCCCAATCCCCAATCCCCAATCCCCAATCCCCAATGCTAATAGTAATATTAATAGAATTTAGTTATTAAAAATAATTACTTAAAAAGAAATATTTATTTTTTTATTAAATAAAAAATGAAATCAAAAAATATTGTCCAATTATTAATATTTTTCATCACATTTACATCTTTCATAATTATTAATAAATTACCTCTTATTATATCTAAATTAACATGTGAGCCAGATTATAAAAGTATTGGAGATAATTATAATAGTCTAGATGATCCTCAAGATGAAACAGAAAATTTATATGGATATGAATTTGCACATAGAGCAGGAGATGGAACTCAAGAATATTATGATCATTGGAAAGGAGTCTATTGGGATGATGAGCAATTCTGTTATGAAGCATATGATAATACTACTAGACCAGAGGATAATTTGGATGAATTAAATAAATATAAAATAGATACATTTACTGTACTCACCAGTGCGGATGAAATATCTTCAGAAGAAACTTCTTATATAATTCTAGAGCATGATCAATCAAATTTAGCAAATTTACATAGTCAAATGTGTATGACAAAAAATCATAATTTATCTAAATATAATAACGGAGAATATGAATTATTAATTAAAATGGATAAAACATTTGAAAAAGACTATCTTGAAAAACCTCATCATTTTTATTTTACTGTTGAAAATCCTTCAGATGATAATATTACTTTTGCTTTTAAAGTAAGAAATTTTGTAAATACAACAGAACACATGAATATAACCCTATATGAATATGGTCCTAATCCTGAAGAATGTCTTGAAGAGGAAATTATACCAAGTACAGATAGTGAATCATCAAGTGAAGATGATGAAGATGATGACCAAGCTAGTAAAAGTGAAGAAGAAAATGAAGACCCCGAATATATTGTTGTTGATAATCCAGATGATACAACTGTGCCAACAGATCCACCAACTCAAGAACCATGTGAGAGAGAAATAATACTTTTAAATGAAACATATCTTGAATGGACCGAAGAATATCCAATACCTGAAGTTTTTTATATTACAAATAATTATACTATTGAACCACATTCAAGTTTAACAATAAATCTTTCATTAACTTTTAAAGAAAATGAAAATACAACAGAAAAAGGATATTATGTTGTATCAAGTGAAACAGGTCAAAGTGATAAACCTTTTTATTGGCCTGATGAAGTTGGAGGTACAGGAAGACTACAAAAATTAACTAATATGGAAATAATTTTAGAATCAGATTTATCTGTTGGATTATCATCTTATTCATTAATGAGAAGAAGAGAATTAGAAGAACAATCATATTTAGGAGATAAATGCACTTATTCAAATGATGTCACTAAAAAAGTTCTAAATGGTGCATGTGGGGACGGATATTTTTGTGACAAAAATGAAACTTGTACAAAATGCAAAAAAATAGAATGCAAAGAATGTTCAAATAAAGAAGAAAATGCTGTTTGTACAAAATGTTTTTCTATATCAGTTGAAGGACAATGGAACCCTAAAGGTGGAAGGGCAAATTCCCTTACTTGTGATTTAGATTATATTGATATAACAAAAGTTATAATTAATGATGGATTTGGAATAGAAGTTCCTCCTGCTATTCATTGGAGAGTTACAATGGATTTTTGGATTTGGATTTCAGATACAACAGTTTTTTATGAAAAAACAAAACCTACTAATATGAATATTATTTATAAAGATTTTATGGCAATTACCCTAGTATCTACACAAGAAGGACTAAAAATTTATGCAACTCCAATAGAATGGCTTTATGAATATCCAACTGTTGATAATGGTACAAATCTTGAAAAAAATGAAACAGATAAACAATTTTATCTTTTATATATTAAGCCTAGAAAACATGAAGATATTGTTGATTTTCTTAGTAATACAGTTGGATCATATAACAAAGTAACTATGGAAGATTTAGTGTTAAACCCAAGTTCAAAATGGATCTATGTCCGTTATGCATTTAATTTAGATTCAAGTAAAGAATATTTAAATGATTTACCTGAAAGTAATTTAAGAGTTCCTCAAATATATACAACACAGACAGAAATGGCTTTTCATATGAAAAAATATTATGGAAGAAATGGTACTACACATTTATATTTTCAAAATTTCTATCATCCATTAAATGAAGAATTAGAAGATAAAAAAAATATTACTATTTATTTTAGAAATTTAAATATTTTTAGAGAATATATTCCTCAAAATATAATTACTAAATATCATAATATGCATTTAATAGAATATTCTTCAATATTTCCTCAATTAATGATTAGTTTTCCATTTTCTGGAATTACTCGTAAAACTAATCCTATCAAACCTGTTAAATTTATAATGAAAGGATATAATTATTATGTTAGAACTGAAGAAGGAGCTGTTTTAGATGATACTCTAACAGGACCAAATATAACAGAATATGAATTAAAATTAGATGAAGATGTTGAATCATTACGACCACCAAGGAATTTTTGGAGATTAAATTTATTAGAATTGAATAAGCAACCTGAAACATGTGATTTTGAACTAATGCAATTATTGAAATGTGAAAGCCCAAGTTATACATGTTTTGAAGATAATAAACCATTTATATGTATAGAAGGTGATAACAAAAAGCCATATTATTTAAATATAAATAATTTAACATGCCAACAATATTGCGAATATGGATATATGCATCCTCCAAGATATAGTTCAAGTTTAAAAAGATTATATTGTTCCCATTTGTGCGATGCAGGAAATAAACAATGTCCATCTGATGATTATAAATATACTGAAATAAATTCTAATTTCCTATGTTCAAATAATTTTTTTAATTTATATTATAAATGTTTTAATAAAGATGAATCTATAAATAATCCTGATTATGGAGGAATTTTTTTTAGTTCTCTTTTATGGACTCCAACTATTTTTATAGATTTAGGTAAACAATATGAAGAATTTGCTATTGATTTTTGGTATTTACCTGATGATAGAATAAGATATTTAAAGAAAAGATATCCGGATTATAAGTATAAAGATGATTATAATCCAGATGACCATTTAAAATATTATGATTCAGAAAAAGAAAGAATTATTTTCTTGAGTGATTGTTGTAAAGTTGTTTATGGTGATTCAAAAACTAAAGGTTCCACAGTTCTTAGATTTTTTAAAGGAGCTAGTTATTCTTCGACCCCAAGAAGTATAGAGACAATAGATATATATAATTGGAATCATTTTGTTTTAACATATTTTTATTCTGCAAAGCTAGGATACTATACTTATTATTTAACATTTAAAAATGCCCAATTTGTTGATTGTGGTAATAATTATGGTGATGTTAAAATTGTATATAGTAATTGGTTTGGTGGTAATAAAGGACAAGTACTTTTGTCTCAAATTATTTTTTGTACTTTCGATGATAAAGTAACATACGGAAATTCTCGAATAGCAGCTACTTTTGAAAAGGAATGTAAAAATGCATATTGGTTAGATGGTTTTTATCGAAAACTTCAAATTTTTGATTTAAAACATAGTACTAAGCATCCTATATTTTATTCTCATGAATTTGAAGATGATGGATTGAATGAAATGATAAAACATAGATATATTTATAAATTAAGTAGTGTTGTAGATAATAAATTAATAGACTTAATTGGAGGAAGGAATGGCTATGTTCGAGTATATGACAAAAGTGCCGAACAAAATCCAGATAAAGCTAGTTATATAATATATGAATCAAATTATTCTCCAAATGGAGGAATTACTAACTGGGGCTCAGCAAATTATATAACTGGATTTAAATATGATACTCCTCCAGAACTAGAAATTAAAAGTCAAACTAAAAGGGACGAAAAGTGTCTAATAGTTCAACAAGATGGTAATTGCTTAGCTTGTAAGCCAGGATATTCTTTATTTAGTAAAACATGCTTAGGTGAAATTAACTCTGATAGTAATCCGGCTACTTTTTTTTATAAAAATCCTGGAAAAAATATGCCTGAAAGAATAAGTTTAAATTTAGATTTTGACAAAATTAAAAATACACCATATTTTACTATTTTTTTTTTTATAAAAATATATGGATTTGTAAAAGATAATCCACTACCTGAAGATGGATTTGTAAAATTAATAATTTTTCATGAAGAAAAAAATGAGAAGGGAGAAATTATTGAAGACTTTTATTTAGCTTGGACTTCAAATAAAGATGATCAGAATAGAGAAAAATTATATTTTTATTATAATGGAGAAAGATTATTTTCTTATGAGTATTTTAGAGAATTTAATTTTGGTCAATGGGTTCCTATTTCTTTTGCAGCATTTAGAGAGAATGATAGATTATTTCAATTAAATATGGCTCAAGCTTCAATCCTTTATGAGAATTTAAAAATAGATAGAGATAGCGGGGGATATAACGGATATTATTTTCCATATATTAAATTTACTCAATTCAGTATAACAAATTTATGGGTAGGACTTTTATCTGATCTTAAAATCTATAATAGATTTGTTGCAAATGCATGGGGTATTGTTAAATTTCAACATGACACACTTGGAGATGCAAATGATGATGTTCCAGATAGTGCAATAGCTGAAATAGATTTAAAATCAAATTCAAAAGATACTTGTCTATTATCAAACCAAATTTTAAATCAACCTTCTTCAGGATATGAGATTGAATGTGTTAATGATAATAATCCCCATTGGTTTAGATGTAAAGGTAGTCCAATGAATACACAAACAATTAGATATCATCAAGGAGATGGATATTTAGGGAATTGTACTGCTTGTTGTGGAACTTATAGGCCATTGTATAGGTGTCTTGGAGGACATGACCCAGATTGCACTTCTACTTATTATATTGATCAAAGCTGTGAAACTCAATCTCCAGTCTGGAAACATTGGTATCCTTCTCTTGATGATTATAGAATATGTTGTAAAGTTGTTTATTATATTGATTATAATAGATTTAAATATGCAAAAGTTGAGAAAGTCGCCTCTCCTCAAGATGTTTGGGCAGTTGATTTCTGGTTTTATACAGGAACTTGTCATGCAGCAATAAAAAGAACTGGAACTGGAATTAAATTGGATGGTTCTGAAAAAACCAACAATAACAATAACTTTAGGGAATTTACTTTAGAATGGAATTATCATATTAAAATAAGGGTTCATGCTGAAAAAACTGATGATGTACCAACTAATAATAAATATGATTATGTTGTAGATTGTACTCCTATTGTAGTGCTTGAACATCAAGATTTAAATAGTCCTGAAAAATATACTTCTCATATGGGTGACAGGCATTACATTTGGTCTTTTGTTACTTGTGGAGTAAATTTTCAAGAAAAAATTTTTTATCAAACGACTAATAATAAATTTTCATCAGAAATTCCTTTTACCTCAAAATTGGTTACAATTCCTTCTACAAATACTTACTTTATATTTAATGAAAATAGCCCTTCAGGTTATGGATTTACATTTATACATCAATTAAGATTATGGCATTGTTATAATTGTGCCCATTATTTTAGAAATTTAGATTATGTATCTGATGATAAAAATTTTAACGCTGTCTATCATTGTTTCGACGGTGTTAATAATAATGGAGCTTATCCAACTGTAAACTTTTATGATTCAGCAGGAAAAAGTGGAAGTTATTCTATGACACAAGCTGCTGATTTTCCTGGTTATACTGTTCGTAGAGAATATGGAAGTCCTGTTTTATGTGATGAAACTTTATATAATTATTATGACGAAGAAAGTAACTCATGTCAAAGACATTATAATTTAGCTCGAAGTCCTAGTGATTTTGAAATTGATATTCCATCCTCAAGAAATGGAAGATATACAATGGATTTTTGGTTTTTTGTTGAAAGTAGTAGTGAATTATCTCCAGGTTTCAATCTTTTATGGAAATATCATATTAGTATAACTTTATTAAGAGATACTTCTAATAAAAATACAATAAATGCTATATGTTTTCCACAAAGCTATCGAGATGATGTCGATGGATTGGGAGGGGAAGATATTATTGATTTATATGATAGAGCTTTAAATAAAGATAAATATGCTTTTTATCAAGGTTCATCAAAATGGAATTTTGTTAGATGTGCTGTTGACCAAACAAGAAAATTATTTTTTATTAATGACAATATTCAGTTAGATTTAGAAGGAGAAATATTATATGGAACAACTCGTAATTATAGACCTTTTAGATATTTTAAAATTAATCAAAAACATCCCTTAAAATTTCAAAATGCACATGATAATCCTACAAGAATTTTTTTAAGAAATATAAAATGTTATAAAGATTTCATTGATTTCAGATTAATGGATATGAAATTTTTAATATGCTCAACTAATAATGATAATATTGATGGATGGGATTCATGTAATTTCTGGCCTCTTTCATTTTGTTTTGATTATAGTGATTTCAACATTACTGCAAATTGGCCATGCACACATTCTAGATATTGTTTTCAATGCAATCCTTACGAAAATTGTGGGCTTTATTATTTTATCAACAATGAAAATAGTGATCAAGGACTTGGATGGAGTGGTAAAAGATGGAGACGATTATTATATTATGATGATGATGTATATTATCCAACTTTTCCAGATATATATATGCCTAAATTTTGTAAACATGGTCAATCTGGAGGAGATAAAGTTTTATGCACAAATTCAGTTTATCATTGTGCAATGCAAAATACTTCTGCTTTATTTTGGCCGAGATCTAATAATCGTTATTTAAATCTAGAAACTTTAAAAGAAGTTACAAAATGTGAAAAAGCTTGTCGTCCACCTGATACTTATAAATATAAGGCATATTGCCTTATAGAAGAATTTACTAATAATATGCTTAATTGTGAATATAATGTTGGATCTGCGGAAAACTATGAGACTTATCAAAGTAGTTATAAATGTAAAGATAATTATGTAAAAGTTTATTATGAATGCATAGATAAAGATATTGTTACTTATAGTGCTATGTATTTTTCAAACGTATATTCATTTCCAAATATTGTTTTCAGTGCTTCAGATAAATCAAAAGAAACTTTGCCATATCAAGATTGGAAAGTGGAATCTAGACTTGCTTCTTATTATGTTGAAGCTTGGATCAAATTTGATGCAATAAATTATAGGAAAGACATTACAGAAATAGAACATTATCTATATGCTCATCCACATCAAATAATAAAAGATCCAATAGATCAAAAATATAAATATTCAAATATTATTATATCACAAGGTTCTTATTATTATACTTTAACATCAATGTCTAACTATGAATGGAATAAAGTTATTATTGAAAATATATATGAGCCTGATACTAATCTTTTTCATATAAAATTTTTTTTAAATTATGAATTTGATAATCCAGAACTAAGTATTCTTAATTTAGATGGTTCAATATATAAATTACATTTTAGAGGTTTTGGCTTTTGTGATAAAACTGATAGTTATTGCAGAATAAATGATGAAGTTGTTTATTTAAGATGGGGAGTTGCTTGGTATAGAAATTTTAGGGTTTGGGATGCAGATATTACTTCTTTGGAACTTATTCAAGCTTGTGAATATGGATATACTCAATTAATTAATGCACAAAGATATTATTTTCCTTTAACAGTTGATTATATTTACAAGAATACAATTCTTGATAGAATAGATCCTAGTAATAAAATGGAATGCAATTATTGGGTATTTTATCAAGGTAGTGAATATAAGTCTGCTTTTGATAATGCCATGAGAGAAAATTATAGTACAGATAATTTCGATAAAACTTATATTAATGAAAATAATTATATAAGTGGTATAACAGATGATGGAACAGATTATATAATATCAGCATGTTCAGATGAATGCAAAAGATGCTATTCTTCTTCAAATGTAGATTGCTACGAATGTAGATTAGGCTATGCAATTTATGGAAAACAATGTAAAGTTAGAACTGGATATTTCTTTAAAACTCCTCCTGATAATGATAATTATAATAGAATAGAAATTACAACACAAAAAAATGATGAAGATGGTTATTTCAATATAACAGAAATTAATCCTCTAACTATCACATTATATATTAAATTTTTTGGAATAGAATTAGATAAAGTAATAACAGGTCAAGTATATTACCCTTTATGTTGTTTTAAAATTGATGAAAGTGGAGAATGTAAAATATATATAGGATATAATTATGATGATAAAACTATTGTTTTTGTAGTAAATGGAAGAGAAATATATGCTTCCAGAGCAAAGCCATATATAGGAGTATGGACACATTTTGGTATTTCTATTCATCATCAATTGGATAATGATCATTTCCCTGATATGCTTAATTTTATGATTGATCAAGAAGTTTTAATTCCAAAATATCCATATATTAAAACAGATCCCAATTCTTTTAATCCAACGACTGAAAAAGTAATAATAAATTGTTTTACAATTTATACAGAACCTATATGTTATTATTCTTCTTTTAAAGTATTTTCAACATTTTATTTTGGCCCTTATGGTCATGTTAATGCTATTGCCTCAACAAGGGGAAATAAATTAGTTTATCAAATTAATTTATATGGATCATCAAATAGTAATTGTATCTCTAATGCAGATTTGGCTAGATATTCAATAGATAATTCAATAAATATAAAAATTTTACAACCAGTTTGTGTTTCTGATTATCAACCTTATGAAGACACAAATAATATATGCTCTGATAATGACCATTTTATGGATGTAATATATAAAACAAATCCACCTTGTGAATTATGTGATAGTGTTTGTATAACAAATTGTTTTCATTATGAAAGTAATGAATGTACTTGCGATTATTATGAAGGATTATATTGGGTTAAAACTGATGAACAATATCAATCTTATGAATGTGAAAAAGTAGATAGTATAAATTTTGCATTTTTTGAAAAAGTTACCATTTATGGTTTAACAGTTGTTACTAATGATGAAATGACTATGGCTTTTTGGTTGGATGTTTATGAATATTTAGATAATAAGTTTGATTCACTTGAAATTATTTGGAACCAACATTTAGCTGTTATTGTTCGTGGAAATGATCTTCAAGAAGATGATAAATATATGATTATTGAATGCCATGGAGATTATGATATAAATAATCCCGATATGACTCATTCTATAACATATGATTATAGACTTAAATTTAATAGATGGAATTATATTGTTTGTCAAGCTGATAAATATCATGAGGTCATCAGAGTTAATGCACAGTTAAATGAAACGTATACTCCTGTAACTTATTCTGAAAGGTTATTAACAACTTCTTTAACAATTGAAGATAAAACTGTAAATTTTAATTATGGTTTTAGTTTTGTAAGAGAATTAAAATTGTTTAGTTCTTTTAATTTTGATTTTTGGGATCAAAGTCTTCATAATTTACAAAAAAGTAATTTTGAATATTTATTACATTCTTTTAGTAATCAATTTAGTGGAGATAAAATAGCTGATAGTAAAATTACTGATTCAGTTGAAGGATTAGTTACTAAATTAACTCTTAAATCAAACCGTATAGGATATAATTATGTTATTAATTATAAATATTTAGTTTTATGTGAAGAAGGATATATATATAATAATGTAACAAATAGATGTGATATTTATGATTCTCAAGAATGTTATATACCAAGAAATGAAGAAAAATGTTTAATATGTGGTTCAACAAAACCTTATTTAAAAGACGATGATCAATGTTATAGTGATTGTAGTCCATATTATTTTGCAGATGATTATTTCCAACAATGTAGAAGATGCCATTATACCTGTTATACTTGTTTTGCAAAAAAACATAATAATTGTCTTTCTTGCACAGGTATTTACTATTATATAGAATCACTTCATGTTTGTATAACAAATTGTCAGCAATATGGATTAATTATATCAACTAAATTAAATAATACATGTGCTGAACTTGTAACAGAATCATATATTTCTATTCCTAAATATTTAAATAATTCATATGATTATAATCCAAAGAATGAAGATTTTGTTTCAAAAATAATTAATAGAGATGAATTTAAAGAGATTCAAGGCCATTTAGGGGAAGTTTCTGCTGAAGTCGAAACAGAATGGATTTTTAATTGGAATAAAACAGTAGAAATAAATAGAGAATATAGATATTTTGAAATTGATGATATTCCTGACGAAAATCCTATAACATCTGATCCAACTAATTTATATATTAAAGTAGATAATAACTTTTTCAAATATGGATATAAATATGTTTTTGATTTAGAAATATATTCTAGAAATGGAAATTATTCTACAAATCATACTCATACATATATTTTAATGATGAATGATTATCCTTTAGTAGGACAAATAAATATTCTTCCATCAACTGGATATATAACAAATTTATTTTTAATGACAATTAATAAATGTAAAGATGATGTTTCTGAAAAATCAAAATTAAGATATAAATTTACTTATTTCACAAAAAGTGCAGATGTAATATATGGTTATAAAAATACTACTGAAAATGAAATAATAATTCAAGATTGGTCAGCAAATTCAGAAGTTTTATATCAATTTCCAGAATTAAATCCAGAAGAAAACAATAAATATTTTATTAGAGGATATTGTAGAGATGAATTTAGCTTATTCTGGAGTGAAATTCAAGAAGTTGAAGTTTATGATATACCTACAAATAGTCAAGTAGATGTTCCATTAGAACAAGCTCTTGAATCTATAGATTTAGATGAAGATTTAACACCTGAACAATTATCTAATAGAGCTGAATTTTTAGCAACAACAACTGTTGATTTTGAGAAAGAAGGAGTAGAAATAATAAACAGAACAAATATTACAGATTTTACAAAAAAAGGAATTTGGCAACAAAATTTAATTTTGTATGATCCTACAGATAGTCAAAGGGATTTATATTGTAATCATAGAGGTAATTCCTATATTGAATATTATTATTTAATATGTGATTGTAATGGTTATGAGGGATCTATGTGTCAAATTGATTATCCTTCTTTTGATAGTACAATAGAAATATATGATAAATTATTTACAAAAGTAAAAACAATGCAAACAATTCATTATAATAAATATTTAATAAATTCAGTCAATTTATTAATGAAAAGTGGAGCTGCTTTTATGCCTATTGAAAATATGGATTTTATGTTAGAATCAATTGAATTTATAAATTTATATAGAAACAAATTTGCAAGTGAAATGATGGAAGGGAATAATTATGAAGTTTATTTTGATATATATAATTCTCTTATAGAATATGGTTTATCAATAGTCAATAAATTAAAATATCGTAATTTTATAGCTGCAAATTCAAAAAATGCAGAAAATTTATATAATGCAGATAAATTTAGAAATGCTACTTTAAATAAAGGTCAACCAGAAGTAATTCAAAATTATTTTAATAAAATAAAAGTAAGTCTTCAAAGTTTATTAGATTTTTATGCAACGAATAAAAAACAATTAAGATTTATTAATCGTAATATAAATGTATATGTTTCAGAAATTAATGAAAATTTCGAATTTGATACATATTTCGATATAGAAAAAAAATTATATGAACCATATATGGATTTCAGAAGATGTCTTGAATCTACAATGATAAAAAGCCAAGGAACACCCTCATATAGAGTATATTTAACAGCTATAACATGGAAAGTTTCTCCATATATGTCTGAACAAGAACTATATTGGAATACTTCAAGTCCTATAATTAGTTTTAAATTTTTAGATTATGATAAAAGTGAAAAAATATATTTAAGTAATTGTGGAAGTACAGAAGATCAAATACAACTTTATTTCCCTCTTAATACTTATAGATATGTTGAAAGAATAAATAGGCAAAGAGATTATTTATCTCCAGAAAACCAATTTGATTTAAATGATGACATTTTTTGTGATCCTGTATATATAAATAAATCTGGTGCTGTATTTAATACAACTCCTGAAGAAAGAATAAATCAATATTTTCTAGGATTTAATTTTACTTGCAAATATTATAAAGTTTCTTCAGAAGATAAAAATGATATTACTTTAACTCCTGAAACTTTAGATTATCATAAATATACTAAAGAAAATTATATACAATGTTTAGCAAATAAATTAGTTCAAGAAGCTTATGGTGAATTTGTTGTTGATTCATATTTAATTCCAAATGATTTCCATATAAATTCAAGATTCTTTTATTTGAAACATTATATGCTGCTGGCATGGAAAGATAATTATACAATGAATCAAGCCTTTTATTATTTTATAGTATTAGTTTTAACATATGCAGGACTTAGTCTAGCATATATTTACTTTGAAAAAAAACATTTCATTGAAATGAACAGACTTGCTTCATTAAAATCAGAAGTAGCAAAAATTAATATACCATATAGGGATGAATATATATTTAATAATGATTTACAATTAGAAGAAGAAATAAAAGGAAAATTAAAAAATAAAAGAAAACCAGAAATGGAAGAGATGAATTTAGATACAAATAATTTAAATGTAGGAATTATGGCTGATGAAATCAGTAAATATAATAAAGGTTATTTGAATAAAGATAATGCTTTAGGATTTAATCCTAAATATTTTGGAATAAAAGATAAACCTAAAACAGTTGTTAATTCTAAATATTTCCCAGGTGAAGTTGATGTAAGACAAAGACCTGATAATGACGAAGAAATATCTCCAGAGCGTTTAGATAAAATGAAAAAATTTTATCAAGTAGGATATAAAGGATTAGATATTAAAGAAAGTAAAAAAAAAGAAATGAGGATAAATGATGAGAAAAAAAAGATAATAATAGGAAAAAAAAATCCATTAGATGAAATATCAGAAATTGAAGAAGAAGATTTTGATGGACCAAATAAAAAAGATTTTTATAATAAAAACGATGAAAATGAAGATGAAAAAGAAACTAATATATTTAGAAAATCAAGACATAAAAAATTCACTGATATGAATAAATATAAAGATTTTGTATCTTCAACAGGTGAACATTTAGAATCTGATTCAAATCTTAAAAATTCTAAAAGAACAACTAAAACAAAAAAATTTTTCGGTTCTAATCCTCCAAAAAAAGAAGGACCAAAAATAAGTTCAATGGTTTTTACTGAAAAAGATGCTCAAAAAAAAGCAAAAATAAATTCCGAATTTTTTGGAAATAAATTAAATGATAATGAAATAAGTAAAAAAAAAGAAAAAAATATATTCCAAAAAGATTATGATAATTTATATAAAGCTAATTTCAAAGGGCCAAAAGTAGTCAGTGAAAATTTAGGTTTTTATAATAGGGACACAATAGATTTTGAACAAGATATGGACAGCGAAAATAAAAATCCCCCATATTTTGGAAGTAGATTCAAAAAAAAATTAAAAGATGATGAAGATAGGGGAAAAGGAGAAAATGCAGGATTAAGACGAGGCTTTTATTTTAAAGGAAGACAAATTGATTTAGATGATAATGAAGAACAATTACCAGAGTTAAATAGAGTATTAACTTTTGAAAAAAGAATGGAAGAATTTCATTCAATTTCAGTCCCTTTTACTAGTTTTTTGATGAAAAATTTAAAATCAAGACATATTTTAATAACAACTTTTGATAAAAAAAGTATAATTTATCAAAGATATCAAAGAGCAGGAAATTTTGCTGCTCAATTATCTATGTTTGCATTCCTTTTATCAATATTTTTCACTGCTGATGCAAAACAGACAGCATATGTGACAGGAAATAAAGATGAAATTTTAAATTTTGTTTTATATTGTTTTCTTTCTGATGTAGGTGCATGTATTGTAGTTCACTTACCTGCCTATTGCTTTTGGGTAAATGATAAAAAATTCAGAAATTTATATAATACTATTAGAGAAGATGGAGGAATAAATGTACTTAAACAAACTGAAGATATAATATTTAAAGGAAGAATTTTCTGGAATATATTAGGAATTATTATACAAATTATTTATATAGTAATGGGATTTTATTTTGCTTTTGGTTTTTGTGCTACATATTATTATCAAAGAACTACTTTTACTTTGGCTATGATATGTACTTTAGCTTTGGATTTCTTTGTTACTGAATTTGCCTGGGAAATTTTTATTGGATTTTTATACTATTTCAGAGATGTTGGAAGAGTTATTGTTTTCTTTGGAACTTTATTCAATAAATTAAGAGATATTAAACATTTAGCTCAATAATATAAATCTTTATTTTAATAATTAATTAATTATTAAATTTAATAAAAATTAAATATATTTATTTTTTTATTTTAATAAACTTTTAAATTATTATTTTAATTTTAATAAAATAATTTTTAATTTTATATGGGGATTGGGGATTGGGGATTGGGG
>JAEEGL010143119.1_pt1 | contig 14337 bp, 15 predicted proteins | sample 9134231 | NCBI WGS metagenome assembly JAEEGL01 (sample SAMN16246548, study PRJNA631951) | gut metagenome | biome: gut microbiome; feature: rumen; material: fiber-attached | host: Bos | place: Iran: Karaj | collected 2018-10
AACTGCGAGATCTCAAAATCGTCCACGGTAAGCTGCGTTTCGGCGGTGGTCACGGTATACATGATCGCGTTTTCGGTGCCCGTCCACTCGGAGGGGCGCACGCCCTTCACAAACCACGGGTTGTCCGGGAACATGCAGGTGCTCGCGTCGATCTGCAGGTCGGGGGAGATATATTTGCTCTTGCCCTGCGCAACGCGCGCGGTGACGTAGGCGGGGTCGAGGGTACCGTACACCGGCGCGGTGGTCGCGCCGAAGCTGGCGCGGCGCACGGAGATGATCTGGTCGCCAAGCACGTCGGCGCTCTCGCACGTCGGCGCGATCTGATAGCCGTATTTGGCGATGATCGCCACGTTGCAGCCCGCGTCCTTCACCTGCTGCATCAGCTCCGGCACGTGCAGGCCCACAACGTTGTGGTAATTTTCTATTTTCTCTATCAGGCCCTTATATTCCTCGCGCTTTTCGCTGCCCTCGGGGCCGAACACGTAAAGCATCGCGTCGTCCCAGTCCTCCGGGGTCACGGTGCTCCAGTACATTGGGCACGAGAAAAACGTGGCGCGCGCGAGCGCCGAGGTGGCGCCCTCCACAATGCGGTAATACAGCAGCAGCTTCAGCGCGTCCTTCGTTAAATCGAACGTGCCGCTCTTCACAAGCATATCCAGCGTTTCGTTGATAAAGGGGTCCACGTCCAGCATGCCGAGCGCGTTGAGGTCGATCAGCAGGCGGTTGATCGCCGCGCCGTTCACGGCGAATTTGCCGCTGATGGATTCGCTCAGCGGCTCCGCGCCGTTGGCGGTGATGCCGTCCATGCCGAGCGAATAGACGGAATCGGTGCCGTACTGCGCAACGTAGGCAAGCACCACGGCGCTGCCCACGCAGCGGCATACGATGGCTACCTTATCGCTGCCCGTAAGCGCCTTCACCTTCTCGATGTAGTCGTTCAGCTTTACGGCCGTCTCCATCGGGTCCAGCCGCCAGTCGTAGTAAAAGTGGTAGTCGAACAGCTCGTACCAGCCGCGGGTCTTTTTGTAATCCTGCTTCAGCGAATCTTCCATCTGCTGCAGCCGCCCCGGGTCCACGTTGGTGCCGTTGCGCGGGTTGCCGTCGCGGTCGGGGAGCACCGGCTCAAACATTTCCGAAACCTCGTTGTACAGCGCCTCGTAATACGGCTCGTAATTGCCGGTAAGCATGCCGTCGATCAGCAGGGGCCTTACCACGTTGAGCGCCGATTCCTTGATATTGTCGGTATCGGAGCCGTACTTTGCGATGTCGAGAAAGCGGAACAGCTCGTTTCCGTCCGCGTCCACCAGCTTTTCGCCGTCGCCGCCCACCAGCACGATGGGAATCTGCGCGCCGGAGCGGGTCAGCTCCCGCGCCGAGGCGAAGGGCGCGCAGCAGCATACCATTACGATGGCAAGCAGCACGCTGAGAATACGTTTTGCGGTTTTCATGGGAATATACCTCCGATAGGTCGGCGGCAGCCGGAAGGCGCCGCAGGAATAAAAATCTGCAGTTATTATTTTACCATGCGTACGCCCGTTTGCCAAGAAACAATATGGTTACAAATGTATAAAAAAAGATCCCGTGCCTTCAGGGTGGTGCAGATAAGGGATATCATCCCTGATTTGCGCCGCCCTTTCCGGTTACGGGATCGCTTTTTTGCTGTTTCCGGTTTACGGCAGCGATACGGCGTTTTCGCCGATCTCCGCGGGCAGCGCCGCGCCGAACGCTTCCAGAGCGGCGCCGTTTACGTAATAAACGTACGTGTCGGCGGGTTCTACGGGCGTCGCCGCCGCCGCGGCGGCGGGATCCTCCGCTTTCAGCAGCCTTAAGCCCAGCGCGGCGGCCTGCGCCCCGAGGGCGGTATGGTCCACCGCTTTTGCCGCCAGCGCGCCTGCGTTTACGGCAGCGGCGGTCGCGCCGACCGTGGGCAGCCCGTTGTCCGCCGCGGCGGCAAGTACGCTTACAATGCTGTAGCCGAGCGTGGTATCGTCCGGCAAAAATACGGCGTCCGCCGTTGTTTTAAGCTCCTTGAAAACGTCGCTGAGCTCGCTTATCGAGGTCACGGTGCGCTTTACGCAGGCGGCGCCCTTCGCTTCCAGCGCCTGTGCGGCTTCCTCGTACTGGGAGAGGGAATCCGGCGCGCCCTCGCTGAACACCACGGCAACCGTTTTCGCCTGCGGCAAAAGCGCCGTCAGCAGCGCGATCTGTTCCGCGGCGGGCGGAAGGTCCGTTACGCCGGTCACGTTCGCGCCCGGGGCGTCCGGGGCTTTTACAAGCCCCATGCGTACGGGGTCGGCTACGTTGGTAAAGACCACGGGGATCTCTTTTGCGGCGTCACGCAGCGCCTCGGCGGCGGGACCGCCTACGGCGAACAGCAGCGCGGGCGTTTCCGCAACAAGCTTTTGTGCGAGCTCCGGGCACTCCGCGGGGGAACCGGCGTATTCCCGCAGCAGCACAAGCGTGCCGTCGTCCTCTTTGTAACCGGCGGCGGCAAGGCCGCTTATCACGCCCTGCTCCGCCTCCGTGGCGGCGGCGCCGTTGGTATAGCGCAGAAGACCCACGGTAAGGGCGTCCGCGGCGGGGGCGGTGTTTTCCGGCGCGGTGCGGTTGGCGGGGTCGGTGGCCCCTGCGGGGGCGTCGGGGCCGTCCGCGGGCTTTTTGCCGCAGCCGTAAAACGCGCCTGCTGAAAGGCAGAGCGCCAGCAGCAGGCAGATCGCTTTATAAAACATTTTCATCGCAATTCTCCTTTTATACCACAAAGCCGCCGTTCACGCCCAGCACCTGCCCGGTGCAGTAGGCGTTTTTTTCGTCCGCGAAAAACAGCACGGCGGCGGCGATCTCCTCGGGAGCGCCGAGACGACCGCAGGGGATCTCATCGCACAGCGCCGATACGTCGTCGGCGGAAAAGCCCGCCATCATCGCGGTATCCACGGCGCCGGGCGCTATGCAGTTTACGGTAACGCCGGAGGCGGCCGTCTCCTTGGCGAGGGCCTTGGTAAAGCCGATGAGCCCGGCCTTGGCGGCCGAGTAGGGGACCTCCATCGCGGCGCCCACCTGCCCCCACATGGAGGCGATATTTATAATGCTTCCCGCGTGCGCGCGCAGCATGTGCGGCAGCACGGCGCGGCAGAAATAAAACGGGCCGCTCAGGTTCACGCCCAGCATATCCGCCCATTCGGCGTCCGTAACGTCCTGCAGCAGCTTCTGCCCCGCCAGCCCGGCGTTGTTCACAAGCAGATCCACGCGTCCGTTCAGGCGCAGCACCTTCCGCACGGCCTCGTTTACGGCGGCGGGATCGCGTACGTCCGCCTGTACGGGGAACGCGTCAAACCCCTCGTAAATAAGGGCAGAGGAAAGAGCCAGCGCTTTTTCCTCTGAGGCGTTGTATACGATGGCAACGGAATACCCCGCCGCGCAAAGCTTTTTTACAACGGCGGCGCCTATGCCTCCGGCGCCGCCCGTTACGATCGCTGTTTTCATGCTCAGCCCGCTTCGTTCATCAGCATTTTGATGAAATCCAGGTAGCCTATTTTGCTGTAACCCGCAGGCGGCAGCTGCGGGAACCCGGCCTGTATGCTGCTGAAGGTCATGCTGCTGGTAACCGTTCCGCCGGCATCGAGGTATTCGATGGCAAGCAGCTTTGCGTCCGCAAGGTAAACGCGCAGGGCGTCGGCGCCGTCGGTGCTCGGAATGTAAAAGATCTTGCATTTTACGCCGTTCACCGTGCCGTCGGTCATGCTTTCGGCAGCGGTGAGGGGCGGCAGCTTATCGAAGCCGAGGTCGTTCGCCATCGCGGTGAACTCTTCGGGGTCCAGCTGGAGCACCTTTGCCACCGCGGAATTAATTTCCAGGTATTTTTTTTGCGCGGGCATATAAATGTTCATTTTTTTGCCGTTTACGTGGATGCCGAGCTCCATCCCCTCCGCCTTGCTGGTGACGTAGATCTGGTTCGCGGTGATCGCCATCGTGATCGGCGTGGTCTGGGAGCCCTCGTGGAACGCGCCCTGCATCGTAAAGTTGTTGGAACGCAGAACATCGTATCCCGTGGCGCCCAGCGACTGCAGGTACTGCGCCGGGGTCGCGGAGGGTACGGTGGGCTCGATCACGCCGGGCTCGGTATCGCTGCCGGGCGCCTCGGAGGAGGGCTCGGTACGCACGTCCAGCGGGGCGTTCGCGTTGAAGCCTGCGTTGGCGCTGCTGTTGGCATCCGGCAGCGTAGGCCGGTTCGCAGCGTCGGCGGCGCCGTCCAGCAGCGCGTTGTGTACCGTAACGGAAAGGTCCAGGTTTTGATCGTATTTCATGCAGCCCGTAAGGGCAAGCGCGGCAAGCAGCGCCGCGCACGCGGCAAGCATACGGAAGTGTTTTTTGTTCATCAGCAATGCGCCTCTTCTGTCAATAATACCGTCCGCAGGCTCAGCCGAGCTGGGATTCTATGTTGGTAATAAACGTTAAAAGGTTTTCTTTGGTGTAATCCGACGGCGGCAGCTGCGGGATGGCGGCGGTGATTTTGGTAAAGTAGGTGGCGGTATCCACCTTGCCGTTCGCCGCGAGGATCTCCATCGCCAGCAGGCGGTCGCCCTTCACGTAGATGCGCGTTTTGCTGCCGTCCTCTTTATTGAAGGTGTAAATGCTGCAGGAAGCGCCGCCCAGCGTGCCCTTTGAAACGCTGTCGGCCTCGCTGAGGTCCTTCATGGAGGAAAAGCCCATTTCGTTGATCATGGAGGTCAGTTCTTCCTCGCCCGGCAGGCCGGCCTGCTCCAGCAGAGAGCCCATCATGGAGCCGAGCTCGCAGTAGGTTTTGTTTTGGGTGTTCAGCAGATAGGTGCTTCCGTTCTTCGAAAGGATGCCCATCGAAACGCCGTCCATCGTGGCCTGCATGTAGCCGATGCTGTCGCCCTTCGCCAGCGTGATGGGGTTGTTTACGCCGTCGGACTGCATGCTGCCTTCCAGATAGAACTTGCCGTTGCGGAGCACGTCGTATTCCTTGCACGATACGTTTGCGGGCGGCGCGGAGGTGGGCTCTTCCTTTGCGGTGGTGCCTTCGGTGGGCTGCTGCGCGGACGTGCTTTCGTCGGAGGCGCGTTCGGAGGTATCGGCTTCGGAGGATGCGGGCTCGCTGACGTCGGGCTCGGAGGTCGAGGAATCAAGCTCGCCCTGCTGCTCTTCTTTTTCGGAGGCTTCCAGCTCTGCGCGGATGGAGGCGATCTCCTCCGGCGTGTACAGCGGGTTGCCCTCCGCGTCCGTCGCGTTTTCGGGGTCCGCGGGCAGGGTGGAGGAGCCGTCCTCGGAGACGCTGCTTACCGTTGGCTCATCCGTTTCGTCCGTATCGTCGCCGCCCAGCTTGAACGCTTTGCATCCGGCAAACACAAGTAAAGCCAACACCAGAATAAAAACGATTGTATACCACATTTTTTTCATCTTGCAGAATCCTTTCAATATATATTAATTAATATATAACAAAATTAAAATAAAATCAATGCTTTTGCGAAAACTTGCGGTTTTACCATAATATGATCCCCGCCGCGCCCGCGTATCCCGCGGCGCTCGCGGCCTCCGCCGCGGCGCTTTTCTGTACGCACAGCAGCACCGGCGTCCCGCCCGCGTTCTTCACCGCAAACTCGCCCACCGCCAGCACAAAGGCGTAGGGAATATCGGCGGCGTCGGCGAACGCCTCGCCGTTTACGGTCACGTTTTTCGGCTGGACGGAGAAGCGCGCGTCGGCGCAGAGCGTTCCGGCGGCGGTATCCAGCAGGTCGCCGTAGGCGGGCGCACGGTCGTTCGGCGCGCCGGCTTCCAGCGCGGCAAAGCGGGTCATCAGGATCGTCCGCGCGCCGCCCGCGGCGGAGACCGCGTCGCTTACAAAGCCGCGCAAAAGCTGGTTGCGCGTGCCGGTAAACTCGCTTTCGCCCGCGTAAAAGGGCGCGGCGCTGCCGGAATCCCCGGCAAAGCATACGTTATCCAGCAATATGTAGTCGAAGCCGTCCGCGGCGGCGGAGGCGACGGTATCCAGCAGCAGCCTGCGCGCCTCGGCGGAAAACGGGTTCAGCCAGCCGTTGCCGGTGTTGTCTTTCCACGCTTCGTTCGGGCGGTTTACCGGCTGCACGGCAAGCGAGGGATCGAGCTCGGGGCGGAAGCTGTCCTTAAAACAGCTGATGTACGCCGCCGCCCGGTACCCCTGCGCGTGCAGGGCGCTTACGAGCGCGGCGCGTTCTTTATAAATGCGGCCGTATTCGTCCTTGTATTCCAGCACCGCAGCGGAGCAGCCCGCGCGCTCCAGCGCCGCGGCAAGCCCGTCGGCGGAGGCGTTTTCCGTTTCGTCCGGCGTAAAATGCATGAGCGCGCGCAGTGCGGCGGGTTCCGTCTGCGCAGGCGTCGGTACGCTCACGGCGGGCGCCGCCTCGCTGTGGAGCCTTGCGGCCCTGGTAACGCAGTATGCGCCCAGAAACACGGCGACGGCCAGCAAAAGCAGCGCGGAAACGCGCAGCAGCCTGCCCTTTTTCGGCGTGCTGTTCTCCCGCATGCCGTCCGCGTCCACCTCGCCCGGGTACGCGCGCGAAAAACGGTAATACCCCCGCGTGCGCGCGGTTTGCGGCGCTTTGCGGGACGAGGCGTTCTTCAGCCTTGCGGCAAACACGGCGCTGCGCTCGCCGGAGCGGTCCGCCTGCTCCTGCGCGCGCTTTTCGCGGATGCGCTTAAGCGCCAGCTCCAGCCGCCGGGTACGCGCGTCGGCCGGTTTTCGGGCGGGTTCTTTTTTTGCGGGTACGGTTGTTTTTTTCTTCATAAACGGTGTTCCTCCGGGCGGCCGGGGCCGCCCCGGAAATATAAGCGCGCGCTTCCTTATTTTTTGCATTGCAAAGAATAAGCCTTCCGCATACAATAAAAACAGAAAACACTTTAGTATAACTGAAAACGGAGCGGCGCAATGAAAATATATACGGTAAACGAATGCAGGATAGAGGTGGAGCTGGCCTCCGCAGAGGCGGAGGCGCTGGGCGTAAGCTACGACTCGCTCGATTGGGGGGATGCGGACACCCGCCGGGCTCTGTGGAGCCTTCTGGGAATGGTGCGCGCCCGCGGCGCGGAGCTGTGCCTTTCGGGAAGGCTGCTGATCGAGGCGGGTCTGCTGCCGGACGGCCTGCGGCTGTGCTTCACGTCCCTGCCGCCGCGCACGGGCGGCAGCGTCGCCAGCCTTGTAAAGGAGGGCGTTTCCGTGCTGCGGTGCGCCGCGCGCGGGGATCTGCTTGCCGCGGCGGCGTGTTTGCCGCAGGTATCTCTTACGGCCTATACGCGCGGGGAAACGTGGTTCCTGCTGGCGGAGGGCGCGTGTGACCCGCTGGCGCTCAGCCGGGCGGCGGAGTTCGGGGAGCCCGTGAAGCCCGGCGGCGCATACATACGCCCCGTGCTGGAGGAATACTGCAGCCGGGTCCCGCTGGGATAACGGTCCTCAGGCCTTCAGCGCGGCGATCGCGGCGGCGCGGTCGGCTGCCTTGAACACGTAGCTGCCCGCCACGAACACGTTGGCGCCCGCTTCGGCGCACAGCGGCAGGGTAACGTCCGTAATGCCGCCGTCCACCTGAATATCGGTACCGAGGCCGCGGCGCACGCACTCCGCGCGCACGGCGCGTATTTTATCGAGCTGGTCGGCCATGAACTTCTGTCCGCCGAAGCCGGGCTCCACGGTCATCACAAGCACCATGCCCAGCTTTTCCAGATACGGGAACACCGCCTGCGCCGGGGTGGCGGGCTTCAGCGCAATGCCCGGTACGGCGCCCAGCGAGCGTATAAGCTCTATGCACGCGTCCGCGTCGCAGCCGCACTCAATATGGAAGGTGATCAGGTCCGCGCCCGCGGCGGCGAAATCCGGCGCGTATTTTACGGGGTCGCTGATCATCAGGTGCACGTCGAACGGCAGGCTTACGCGGGGGCGCAGGCACTTTACGATGGGCGCGCCCAGCGTGATGTTGGGCACGAAATGCCCGTCCATTACGTCGATGTGCAGCAGGTCCGCGCCCGCGTCCTGCACCGAAAGCGCCTCCTCGCCGAGACGGGAGAAATCGGAAGCCAGTATGGAAGGAGATATTTTTTTAACCATGGCGATCGCCTCTTTTATTTAAATGGTATTTTATTTGTTATGGCACGCGGAGCTGTTGATCGCAGCGTCCGGGGCGTCCGCCCGGCGGGCAAGCAGCAGGCGGCAGAGCATGCATACGCAGAAGCCGACCGCGCCGCCCACCAGCACGTCGCTTAAAAAGTGCGCGCCCACCACGATCCTGCTGACCGCCACGGCTGCGGTGAACGCGGCGGCAAAGCACCAGAGCGCGGCGCGCTTTTTTTTGTCCGTCACGCCGAGCGCGTCCGCCAGCGCGATCAGGTAAAACGAGGCCGCGGCGGCGCGGGTATGCCCGCTGGGGAAGCTCTTGAACGCGTCCGAGGTGCCGAAGACGGCCTTCATCCACGCCTTATCCGGCTGGCCGCCCGGCACGTACCAGCGCCGGAAACCGGAAAAATCGCCCAGTACGTTCATGGCGCGGTAGCGCATGCGCCCCATTGGGACCTTTACGGCCTGTACCAGCAGTATCGCGGCGATGATGCCCACCGCCGTGTATACCGAAAACCGGAACAGCCTGCCAAGCGTTTCGTCGCGGCAGCGGCCCACCGCTGCAAACGTGAGCGCGGCGCACAGCAGCGCCAAAAAGGCGATCACGACCCATAAAAAGGCGGTCCCGTGCTCCGCCGCCGCAAAGTGGCGTTCAACGTACTCAAACAGATCGCGGAATTCCCACGCGTAAAACACCGCCGTGAGCGCCGCGAACAGCGCGGTAAGCGGCAGCCGGAGCTTGCCGTTTTTAACGCGGCGGCGCATGTATTCCATCGCCAGCGCCGCGCACAGCGCGCCGAAAAGCGGCTCCGGGGCCGTGCCGACGCACTCAAAGCCCACGCCGAACACGTCCGTTGCGTAATACTGCCCCGCCGGGAGCGCGTTCTTCGTTAAAAAAGCGCTGATCTGCAGATCGTAAAACGTGGCGGTCAGCAGCAGTGCGGCAAACGCCGCAAACAGGATCGCCGCCCACAGCAGGCGTACTTTTTTTGTTTTCATACCGGGCACACTCCTTTTGTATTATATTAATATACCATTTCCGCGGGGATTTGTCAAATATGCGGCGACGGCGGACGCGCTGTCCGAAAACGGCGCAAACGGCTATTGACGCGGCGGCGCGATACCGTTATAATCAAACCGAGCTATATCTGAAAGGAGTGGTATCATGTTACTTACCGTAGACGCGGGGAACACCAACATCACCCTCGCGGTTTACAAAAACGACGTTCTCGTACACCGGGCGCGTATTTACACGGAGATCCGTAAAACCTCCGACCAGTACGCCTACGATTTTAAGCAGATGCTTACCGAGGCGTACAGCGATCCCGCCCTGTACCGGGGCGCGGTGATCAGCTCCGTGGTGCCGGAGATCACCAAAAAGCTGGAATACGCCGCCGCGTTCGTCACCGGCAAAAAGCCCGTGGTGCTCGGCGTGGGCGTAAAGACCCGCCTGCAGATCCGCGGGATCAACAAGGGCGAGCTGGGCGCGGACCTCGTTGCGGGGGCCGTGGGCGCAAAGCTGCGCTATTCCATGCCGTGCCTGATATGGGACCTCGGCACCTGCACCAAGATCAGCGTGCTCAACGAAAAAGGCGAGTTCCTCGGCTGTACCATCAGCCCCGGCGTAAAAATGAGCATCGAGGCGCTGGGCACCAACACCAGCCAGCTCAACCAGATAGATATTTCCGATTACAGCGAGCCGTTCGGCAACACCACGCCCACCTCCATTTCCTCGGGCGTGATCGTGGGTTCCGCCGTGATGCTGGAGGGCTTAAGCGAGCGCATCATTAAAAAAATGGGCTGGAAGAGCGCCAGCATCGTTCTGACCGGCGGCTGCGCCTCTTATGTACTGCCCACCGTTACCATGGACGTTTCTTACGATCCGGAGCTGGTTTCGGACGGGCTGCGCGCGATCTTTGAATACAACGCGCAGGAGGCGGCCGATGCGTAAATCAAACCAAAAAATACTCCGCCTCGCCATCGCGGGCATGCTGATCGCGCTGGAACTCATCATGGCGTTCACGCCGGTGGGATATCTGAAGATCGGCCTGCTCTCCATCACGTTTTTAACGATCCCGGTGATCGTGGGCGCCGTTACCAACGGCATGTGGATGGGCGCCGTGCTGGGGCTTACCTTCGGCATTACCAGCTTTGTGCAGTGCTTCGGCATGGACGCCTTCGGCACCGCGCTGTTCGGCCTGAGCCCCGTGGGGACGTTTGTTACCTGCGTGTGCGCGCGCACGCTGATGGGCTTTTTGTGCGGCGCGATCTTTAAGGCGCTCTCCGCGGCCAAAGCGCCTATCGGCGTTCGGGTGGGCGTTGCCGCGTTCAGCGCGCCGTTTTTGAACACCGTGTTCTTTATGGGCTGCCTGCTGCTGTTTTTCTGGCGCACGGATTACATCCAGAGCATCGCCGCCGGGGCGGACGTGCTGAAGTTTTTAACGGCGACGGTAGGCGTGAACGGCGTTGTGGAATGGGCGGTGTGCACCGCGGTGGGCACGGCGGTATCGCTGGCGCTGCTGAAGGCGCTGCGCGGCGCGGGCGCTAAAGCGCAGTGATATATTTTTGCTGTGCAATAAAAGCTACTAGTTGCTAGTTGCTAGTTGCTAGTTGAAGGAAGGGCTCCGCCCTTACCCATTATATTTGACAATTCCTTATTCCTCATTGAAAAAATCCCAAGCCGATTTTGCTTTCGGTTTGGGATTTTCCTTATTATACAATCAAAACGCGTCAGCGTTTTCCGATAGCTGGCAACTGGCAACCGGCAACTTTATTCTATCCTGTCCGCGCGGTAGACGATGCAGGGGTATTTTTTTTCGCCGCGTTTGGTTTTTACGGCGCGCTTGGGCGCGTTGCCCGCGGCAACCAGCTCCCGGCCCCAGCCGATCAGCGTTTCCAGTTCCTGCTTCGTCAACGGCTTTTCGCCGTGGCCTACGTACATCGGCGCGTCCCCCGCGAGTTCCAGCGTTTTTTCCGCGCTCTGCAGCCACACCGCCACCGTATCGGCATAAAGGAACTGCAGCGTGGTCATCAGATTTACGTGGTCGCCCACAAACAGCGCGCCCGTCTCAGTATCGCGGAAGGTAAGGCTGCCCGGAGAATGGCCGGGGGTCAGATATGTCTCTATGGTTCTGCCGCCCAGATCGAACGTATCGCCCTCGTTCACCGGGAGGAGCTTCGGTCTGTAATCGCGCTGGAACGTCGCCCGGTAGGGGATGGCGTGGCTTTTTCGTTTGCTGTTCTGCATATGCAGAAAGCCCATCTTTACAATGGGGTTGAAATACAGCTTCGCCGTGCGGAAGTCCGCGGGGTGGACGTAGACCTCCGGAAACCATACGCCGCCGCCCAGATGGTCCTCGTGGGCGTGGGTGATGAGAACGGTGAGGGGCTTGTCCGTGAGGCTTCTCACTACGGCGGCCATATCCGCAATGCCCGCGCCCGTATCGATCAGGCACGCGCGCTCGGTCCCCTCCGCCAGATAACAGTTTACAAGCCCGAATTCCGACAGCCGCCGGAGCCCGTTGCCGAGATCTTCAACTTCAATATCCGTTCTGCGTTTCATAAGCATCCTCCTGTGCGGACGCGCCGTCCCTTCCGGCAACCGGCTGTCCGCCGCCGTTTTTCAGACGCGCGCGGTTCAGTCGTCCTCCGCGGACGCCTCGGCCGGGTCCTCGTAAAGGTCCGAATCGTACACCACGCCGTCAAACTCCTGCTCTTTGTTGAAAATGCTGCGGGCGGTGTTCTTTACCGTCTCCTTCGCATTTTCCAGCTTTTCGCCGAGCTCGGTATCCTTCAGGCGGATCACGCTGCCGTCCTTCTTTTCGATCTCGATCTCGCAGTCGAGCCCAAACGACACCAGCGCGGCCGTAAGCACCGCGAAGGGCGCGGCGTACAGTCCCGCCAGCGCGCCGAGCACGCCGGTGTTTACCGAAACGTTCAAAAGCGTATCCCCGCCGCGCTTCAGCAGCACCCGGGAGCCGCTCCCGTCCTTCAGCAGCTCTTTGATTTTATCTACGATCTGCTGCGCCTGTTCTTTTGCGTTGTTTTCCATACTGTCTGCTCCTTTTTATGCCTTTGTTTCGCAGTAAATACAGCGGTATTCCTTGGTTACGGGATCCGAAAGCCGGAACACGTGGTCCAGCTCCTGCTCCGAGCCTGTGATGCAGCGGGGGTTCTTGCAGCGGATCACGTTGGTGAGAAGCTGCGGCATGCGGATCGTCTTTTTTTCAACGAGCGCGCCGTCCTTTATAATGTTTACGGTGGCGCCGGGGTCTACGTAACCGATTACGTCCAGGTTCACGTCGATATCGGCGTCGATTTTTATAATGTCCTTTTTGCCCATTTTGCGGGAGTTCACGTTGCGGATGATCGCCACCGAAAGGTCGGTGGCCTCCAGCCCCAGCAGATGGTAGAGCCGCATGCCGCTGCCGGCGGTGATGTGGTCGATCACCACGCCGTTGAGAATGGAATCTATATTCATATCTTTCCGGCCTCCTTCAGAAGCATCAGGATCAGCGCCATGCGCATGTATTTGCCGTTGCGTACCTGTTTGAAGTAGCACGCGCGCGGGTCGCCGTCGATGGCAACGCTTATCTCGTTCACGCGCGGCAGCGGGTGCATGATCGCAAGGTCTTTTTTGGCGTTTATAAGCTTTTGCGGCGTAAGGATGTAGCTGTCCTTCAGGCGCAGGTAATCCTCCTCGTTAAAGAACCGCTCGCGCTGCACGCGGGTCATGTATAAAATATCCAGCTCCGGCATCACCGATTCCAGGTCGGTGGTCTGCGTGTAGGGGATGCCCTTTTTTTTCAGCGCGTCCGCCTTTACGTAGCTGGGCACCTTGAGCTCCTCGGGCGAGATCAGCACAAAGCGGTTGCCCCCGTAGCGCGAGAGCGCGTTCAGCAGCGAGTGCACGGTGCGCCCGAATTTGAGGTCGCCGCACAGGCCCACGGTAAGGCCGGTAAAGCGCCCCTTTTCGCGGCGGATGGTAAGCAGGTCCGCCAGCGTCTGCGTGGGGTGGCAGTGGCCGCCGTCCCCGGCGTTGATCACGGGCACGGAGGCGCTCTGCGCCGCCACGAGCGCCGCGCCCTCCTTGGGGTGGCGCATGGCGATGATATCGGCGTAGCAGCTCACGGTTTTGGCGGTATCGGCCACGCTCTCGCCCTTGGCGGCGGAGGAGGTGCTGCCGCCCGCCACGCTCAGCACGTTGCCGCCCAGCTCGTACATCGCGGCCTCAAAGCTCAGCCGCGTGCGGGTAGAGGGCTCAAAAAACAGCGTCGCCAGCTTTTTGCGGCGGCAGGCGTCCGCGTAGTCGTCCGGGTTTGCGATGATGTCGTTCGCAACGCCGATGAGCCCGTCGATCTCCGCGGTGGAGAGATCCAGAATATCGATCACGCTGCGCATCTCAGTTCCTCCAGCTTTCGTCCGAAGGGTTATTACGGAAGCGGATGAGCCGCTCCACGTCCGTGGGGGCGATGTAGCCCTCCTCCGCGGCGACGGCGGCGATGCAGTCGAAATCGGTGAGCGAAACGTTCTTCACGTCGGCGGCCGCCAGCCGTTCGAGGCCTTTTTTCATGCCGTAGGCGAAAATGGAAACGATGCCCAGCACCTCGGCGCCCACCGCGCGCAGCACGTCCACCACCTCGAGCACGCTGCCGCCGGTGGAAATGAGGTCCTCCACAACGATGACCTTCTGCCCGGGTTCCAGCTTTCCCTCGATCTGATTCTGCCGTCCGTGGTCCTTTGCGCCGCTTCGCACGTAGCCCATGGGCAGGCCCATCAGGTGCGCCGTGATCGCGGCGTGGGCGATGCCCGCGGTGGAGGTGCCCATCAGCGCCTCGGCCTCCGGGTAGTTTTGTTCGATCAGCGTTTTCAGCCCCGTTTCCACGTCCGTGCGCACGGCGGGATCGGAAAGCGTAAGCCGGTTATCACAGTATACCGGGCTTTTGATGCCGCTGGCCCACGTAAACGGCTCCTCCGGGCGGAAGAACACGGCGCGGATCTTCAGTAAATCCTTTGCGATGGTTGTTTTTAAATCCATGGAACAATCTCCTTTTTATTGTATAATGAGGAATTAGGAATGAGGAATTGAGTGGCAAGTTGCAAGTCGCAAGTTAGGAGTGAGGAGTTAGGAGTTAGGAGTGAAGAGTGAGGCGGCTGCGCCGCATTTTAAAATGGGTAAGGGCGGAGCCCTTCCGACAACTGGCAACTAGCTACTGGCAACTAGCAACTAGCAACTAGCA